>Ga0315289_10011769_pt1 | contig 12378 bp, 19 predicted proteins | sample YL17G11_40_MG_FD_203452 | JGI IMG/M metagenome (GOLD analysis project Ga0315289, IMG submission 203452) | Sediment microbial communities from Yellowstone Lake, YNP, Wyoming, USA - YL17G11_40 | ecosystem: Environmental > Aquatic > Freshwater > Lake > Sediment | place: USA: Wyoming | collected...
ATCGGCAGTCATCCAGTTAGACCTGGCGTTATATATGATTATCACTCTATCGTTCTGACCGGGCACGGGATCAAACGCTATCTTACTGGGATTATCTTCTCGTATTTCATAAAAACTGACAGCTTTATTTAATCCGCCAGTTGGCTCTTTACCCATTGCATCTATGGATATATAATTCAGAGCTTGCCGTTCGGCTAAAACAGTGCAGGGATAGACTCCCCTGATGGCTACATAATCGGAATTGAGATTGTAAATATAAACATTTTTAGTTATAGAAATAGTATCACGCCGTTCGATTAACGCACATCTATTATTCACTGTCGATACAATTTCGGATATACCCTGATTCACAAACAAGTCTATAATCGCATCTGTAAAATCGGGGTATGAATCTACGCCTACTAAGGACTTTATTAGATATTCAAAATGATAGAGAGAATCACCTGCTCTGGATATTTGCGGAATACTAAAGATTAAAATAATCCCTAAAAATATCAATAAACTTTTTTTCATAAATTATCCCAATCTAATATCTGTCCTTGTTTGCTGAAATGCTTTAGTATGGTCGTTTGCACTAAACTTACTCTCACCGCCAAACGCACGTTTCCACCGTTGCTGTTTATCCGTTAGATTAGCGTAAAATATCGCCTGAGCTGAGAGTTGTTCTTGCGAGCCGATTTTAGCCAGATTTTTTATCGAACCCTGTTTGATTATCTCAATAAAACCCTTATCGACATCCAAATCGCTTGACGTTCCAACTTTATGATAACTATAAGTTACAGTAACCGAACCAGTCAAACTCGTAACTGAATAAAACTTGATTTTATCCTTGCCTTTGACAACGGCATATTTCAACTCACCTAAATCGTCAAGATTCTGATAGAGTGTGCGGACGTATTCTTCGGTAGTAAGTGTAATTAGTCCGTTTTTGTAGTATATCAATTTCTCGTCTGTGAATTTTAAAAAATTGTCAGCCAAGTCGTAAATATCCGTAGCCGAACTGACATCAATATCCTTTTCCTCACAGATAAACGACCAATCGTAGGAAGTAAGAATATATCCTATAATTTCGTTGATTGCACGCTCGACTCGTCCTTGATCGACTACACCAATCAGACCCAGTGCAATCATAACATCATCTCGAATTGCGGTTATGTTCATTCTACTTTTTACCTAAAGTAAGTGTATCGACAACCCTATCTTCAGTTCCTCGATTTAATGATTCTGAATCCTGTAAATGGAAATCCTTCTTAAAACCAGGATGTTCCACTAATGCCTGTTCCTCTTTTTTGTTTTTAGTGAAATAAATACCGTTATCAAAAACTATAACCATTCCATAAACCGCCTCGCCAGTACTTCTATCGTGGTGCGATGGCGGGGGTGGAGTTATCCTGAGATTTAAAATGTTACTAACGAATACCTTAGGTTTGTATTCTGTCGTCTGTGGCTGTGGCATAATCCTTTACTCCTCTCTTTTTTTGTTTAGACGAGGAGGTTCATAAGACCTCCCCGCCTAAATTGTTAATAGATTACTTTTCTTTTAACTCCTTATGAAAGGGCACCAGTCGAGTTGATTTACCGTTTATTACCAGATAACCAGTGCAATAAGTCTGTCCCAACATACGGATTAAAAGTTTTTTACCTTTACAACCGAAGGCAAGCGTGGTCTTTTCCTGTTCTACGGTAGTTGCCGCACAAGCCCAAGATGCTACCAGAGTTTCACCTTCATAGATTTGAATAGTGCTTGCTCCAGAGGCGTAAGTATTCTTGCTTGCGATATAGTCGCATATATTCTTGCAACCATTATCCGAATACTGTAAATCCTCACCTTGAACTGCAATCGAAAGGTTAAGGACTACACTGGTATCTTTGTATAGTGGTATCCCAGCACTTACCTTTGCCTGCGTAGCTGCCATAGCTAATAAACTACCGACAGTCGTAGCATCTGCTCTTAGAACGTCAACCAGATAAGCCTCGTAGTCGTCGAGACTATTGATAATATCAACTACCTTGCCGAAAGTATTAGCATTGGCATCCGATACGTCAATATTACCACCCGTTCCACCTGGCTCTAAGAAATTAGTATCAGTCGATTCGGAACCAAGAGCACCAACGGTGCTGGATATGTCGCCAGTAGTATCGTCAACTACAATTAGGCAACTTGCCAAAGCACCAATATATCTGATAACCAACCCAACATCAGTATCGTCAGCTACCCGTTTCATTTTATAAACGGCTACTTCGCCTTGTTCAGTATAAGAATTCATTTTTTAGTCTCACCTCCTACGCTTTCATTATAAGTCCCATACGGTCTGGTGTAACAAACTGCATAGCACCTATGGTTGATATTTTATCCAATCTGTAATTCTGATACCCTTCTTGAGTATTGAGTTCCAGTTTGGTCGGCTGTAACGGTCGCCACTTCATCTTATCCCATTCCAGGAAAAATCCAAGATATGACAGGTAATCGCCAACGAATAACGGATGCTCGATCACGTCAAAAGAACCACCAGTTGAGCCGTTATACTTATTGATTTCCATACCAAACTCTTTGGTTTTCTGGTCGTTTAGTGTGAGCATATTCATTGCCCAACCACCGATCCGAGCCTTAAGCTGACCCGAACAGACGAAGACCATATCCTTACGATCTGGTCTGTTTTCGTCAATTTGCCTTTTGTAATCATCTAACGCCAGTCTGGTAAAGTCGGATATGTCGCCCAACAGCCAACGATTCCTGGTTATCCATCTAAATAAACCGTGTGTAGTTCTGATGTAATAAGTCGTTCCGGTAGTTTCGGCTTTAGCATCGAAGATACAACCCATCTCTATATTTTTCCGATGGAACGATTTCATATCGTCAATACTCTGTTGCCTTAAATCCTGACCAGTTACTGTCTCGACTAATTCAGCTTCTTTAGAAGTCTGGCAATAATCTTCCCAAGTGCCGACGTAATTATAGACTGCTTCTGGCAGAATCGCTCGACCTTTAGTAGCAGTAGCCGATTCCTCAACTGACCCGCCAATGATTTCTAACTTATCACCTGTATTGAGTAACGCACCAGGCACAGCACTACCCCAATTCCTACCACCAGTAACATCAACAGTAGAACTTGTAGGCAAAACTGTAACTCTGATTATCTCGGTCGTTCTTCGACAGAATAACCGAGTCCCTTCCCGTAAGTAAGTCCATTGCGGAACGACAATAGAAGTTCCAGCAGATGCTTCTACTGCACCAGTATAAGTAACGACTCTCGGTAGTGGTCTTTTATTGAACCATTCTACCTTAGTATTACGTGCTGGCTGAGAAGCCATCTTAGAAGTAATCGTTAGAAATGGCGTAGATTCAGGCTCGTATTCGTGTAGCATCTTATCCAGGTCAATGGCAATCTGTTTATCCAGAGCATTTTGACGGACAAGTAATTGTCTAATAGTTTCCATTGTAAGTTAATTCACCTCCAAAAGTGTTTTAATAAGTTTCTTTATGTGTAATCACAAGAGATGATGATAGAATGGATTATCCGCTGAATCTCTTTTTTAATTCTTCTTCAACTGTTGAGGATTTACCAGTTGCGGATGCACCACCACCCAATCCACCACCAGCATTATTCACCTTCGCTCGTCGTTCATCTTCACGTTTGATAACACTCTGTTCATATTTAGCACGCAATTTAGGATTAGAAGCTATTCCATATTTCATAACTCGTTCATACCAGTTATCTTCAGTATCAAACAACTTTGGCGTTTCCCTAATCATTTTATTCAGAATTAAATCCAGTTCCTTAATGGTCTCCTCGTCAATCGGATTACCTGCCTTTTCCTGAGTTTGCAGAAAAGTCATCTTATGAACGCCCTTATTGGCATTGAAACTCATCCGTAGAGACGCTATCACAGTCGGGTCAACTTTAGGTTGCTCAATAACTGGTTTGGCTGGCTCTCCGGGTTTTTCAGTGCCAGGTTTTTGTGCCTTACTACGTTCTATGAACGATTCAACATTACCAACTGACATCTCAACTAATTCCTGGAAATGCTGTTGGAGTTCATCTTCCGATACATTCCCATTAGTATCTCCATATCCCCATTTTTGGGCTGATTCAATGAGTGTCTTGTGGTTTTGCCGATTTTTAGTATATTCGGCTTGAAGGCTCTTATACTGCTCTTCCGTAAATGAAGTGCCTTTTCCTGCGGTGGGATCGGGTGGTTTATCACCTTGTCCGTCAATAACGGGTGGTAAATCGCCTTGTCCGCCACCGCCACCAGGATTGCTACCATCTTCTATTTGGAAGTGTGGAAATAACATAAACTCACCTCTCTTGTTTTTTTATTACTTGGTTAAATTGTTATATTCTTCCGATACTTGTTTCAACTGTTCGGGTATCGAGTTTAAGTATCCTAAAAAATCCTCAATCATTTCAATCTTACCCTCTACCTGCCATAGTCTTTTTAGATAGAACCAGATTGACAGGATTCCTTTATCCGAGCATTTACGATGTTCAACTTCTGCATTTAACTGCCTGGTAATCAATTCTTGGATAATACCTTGTTCGAACACTGGTGAAATGATGAGTTGATATAAACCAGATAGCCTCTTAAGTTCAACTTCCTTCTCCGCAATTCTTTCCTTATGCGGTATTAGAAATTTTGGTATGAATGTTTCTTTTTGCATTTATTTACCTAAACAAAAAGCCGACCGCTCAAGATTTCTCTTGAACAATCGGCTTCAGGTTTTCTGAGTGTCCGAACTAAACTATTCTAATTTTTAATCAAGTCTAAAATCCCATTCATTTTATGATTCCTCTTTCTTTGTTCTAAGATTCTACCAGTTAGTATAAAGTATTTTTCTATATCTCTATAAAATTTTCTCTTCCTCTGCTCTATGTCTTTATTGCTTAAACTCATTTCTCTATCCATTGAAATTTTTGCATCCAATCCACTGGTGGTAATGTAATTCTTAAAACTTTTTTTATCATCCAATGCCAAACAAATTTAGGTAAATATTGCGGTTTAGGATTAATATGCAATTTTATATACTCTTCAATCATTGCCATTTGTTTTTCTGCCATTTTACGACTAACAACAACAAATGAAGATTCATTCAGATTTAATTGTTCTATGTCTTTTTGCGTTAGGGTCATTTTATCCTACTTTTAAAATCTAAAAACAGATTCATACCAAATACATTTTGGGTTCTTGCATATATATCCATTGGTAAACGAAGAGGGGAACAATTTTTCTTTGCAAGCAGGACAGAAATGTTTTAATGTCCTGCCTAATTCCATTAAACTTTTTATTATTTCAGTAAAACTATTCATACTCTATTATCTCCGAGTTATCTTTACGCTTTTCTCTTCCCATATCGCTGGCTCGTTTCCTATGTTTATGTTAGTTATGTTGCCCTTAAACCAATTCAAGAATGTTTTACCTGTAAATTCCTCATTTATCTTCTCGTCAATATATTTATGTATTGCTTTCCTGTCAACGTCTTTTATCATCCGCCTAATCTTTTTTTAAGTGAATGACTTACCCTACTGGGTAATTTCTTACCCTTAGATTCGTGTAGATGCAATTCCAATTCAGCCGTTGTAATTCCTTTCATACGAGAACCCACTCCTCTTCTTCTACGACTCAACTCCGACCCAAATAAACCACGTTGTTTTTTGGAAACTATCGGAGTATGTTTCCTATGACCACCTTTACCACAACTTTTTTCTGGCATATTTTTACTCCTTTAAATTCATTTCGCATTTATAGGCAACGGCTGGCTGAAATTCTGCCGCCTCGTAATAGATAGTCGGAAGAACCTTATAAACCCTAACTGAACCAGTTGCAGTAACTGACGGACAGTAAAACGCTATTAATAAACTATCAACTGTTGATAATGTCCAAGCGACACTGTTCGGATTAACCGCAGAATTGAACGTATAACTAACAGCACCAGCCGTTAGGGTTTGCGTCGAACCCCATATACAGCGTGAGGTATCAGCCAAACAGTAACCGATTTTAAAAGTAGCAAGAGCCGTAACATATCGGGCAGTAATAGTCGTCTTAACACTATCGACTGTTTTAACTCTTAAAGCACCGTGATCACGTGGACTTAATACCTCTATTGAATCAGCACCAGATATTTTTAGGTAATCGGTTGTAGTATCAACCGCACCAGAATCGTTGACTACTTTATAATCAGCCGAACTATCGGGTGAATCCGTCCATAAAGCGGGAGTGCCATCTGCCGATAAATACATATCCTCACTTGACGTGCGGGTAGTATCGCCAAAACTTAACATACCACGCAAATACCGCTGAATCGGTATATTTATAATCGAATCAATAGCATAATCTTTTAAATTTGAAGAAACCGTATCGCCAGCAGGTAGTTTAGTAATAGTATAAATAGTAGTCCAAGTAGATTGGTCGGGACTGGTCTGAAGTGCTACGTTCATCGTATCGGATCGAACGGTATCGACCGCAGTAATTTGAAATTTAAAACTCATTCTCGTATATGGCGATACATCCACTTCGCAGAAATAAACAGTATCGTCTGAGTTATAGACATAACCAGTGCCAGTATAGATAAACATACCACCGCTTTTAGCTGGTTTGGTAAAGACAAAGAAATAAAGTAATGCCAACCCGATTACGATTACTAACGCAATCGCAATTTTAGTTTTTAATTTCATTTAAAGTACTCCTTCTAATTGTGGTGATTTAGACTCAGTTGAAGCCTGAGTTGACTGTATTAGACTATCTTCATCAGTTATCATAGTTCCTCGCATTTTATTAGGTGATGCTTGTGCTAATTTTTCCTGTAAAAGTAAAGTATGGTCAGATATGTGCTGTTCGGAATTAGGCACGCCTTGATGTAATTTTAGATGCAAGTCGTGATCTTCGGATGGATTGACTGGCACAAATATACCTCTAAATAGGAAGTAGTTCTCTTTCTGGATAGGTATTAATTTCTCCATTGGGTCGGGTAATATCTTATCAGGATCAGGTAATTGTAGAGCTACTAATTGCCGTTTGCCTAATTCAATAAAGTCAGCACCTTGCATTAAAGGTGGTATGGTTTTCCATTGCTCCATCAGACCTGTAATTTGTGAGGCTATAACCGACCGGGCAGTTTGCTGGGTCATCCCCAGTGGTTTTACTTTTAGTCGATATATAATTTCTTCTTTAGTCATCTCCAGCCCAGCATAGGCAGATGGTAATTGGGCTGGCAATAATTGTGCATCATAAATCAGGCACATAATAACGTCAGGTGCGATTACCTTATCCTCTATTTGCCCGATACTAAAAGACAGTTCAGTTGAAGCGTTTTGTTGCATAATCAAGTTCGTAGTAGCCGTCTCCCGGCGTTCTGGACTGCCACCCATAAAAAGGTCGTTCAGTCCTAATACCTGTTTAAGTTCATTCGTTACCATAGATTCTTCATTTAGAGTGCCAGCAGGATTACCCCGGAACTCTACTGGTTTATATCTTTCTGTCATTCCCTGATTGACTTTGTGTATTCTGCCAACACCAGCTTTAAATTGTGCAGGTGCATTAGGGTCGTCGGTAAAAAACTGCGAGCCAATAGATAGTTTGAGTTCGTCTGCCCGCTCGTTACGAAAAAAGAATTTCTCGAAGATTAAATCTTCAATAATGTCAATCGCCGATTTACCGTAAAATGAACCTTTTTTACGACCGAGATTCAAAACCGACAGACCAAGATTAGGAGATTTGACTAATTCTTCAGGATTATTGATTCGGGATATCTCATCTTTTTCGTTGGCAACGATTACATACTCATCTCTATCCCGATAAGACCAAATCATCACGGGACATATTTGCTGATCTTCTGGTTTGTTTAAATTTAAACTCTTAACATCTGTGCCAATTACATAATTATCAACCTGTGATTCGATTTCACTCCACCTACTTAGATTTATTTTCTTTACTTTATCCAAATCCAACTCGCCACGATTGGCACGTTCTAATAGTTCGCCGTAATCGAAAACGGATATGATAAAATAATATTTCAAATTACCATCACTATCGGGAGTTGATGGATAGAATTTATAAGGATCAATCATATCAAAACCAAATCCCTCGTAGTAGAGTTCACCAGTAAGAATATCCTTACTTGTCCGCCATCTTCCACCTTTAAGACCTATCCCCCAAAGTAACCAGTCTAATACTTGGTCAGATATTTTTGAGCGATAGGCTTCTTCTTCTTGGTCGAACTGCATCATTACGAGTTTTTTATTTTTTTGGAGAATGTTAAATATACCAGTTATCTCGGAAGTAAGCTCAAAATGCGGATGAACTGAAAAAATCGAGCCGACTATTCTTGCTCGTAAATCGTTTATACACGTGCGTGTTAATGGCGATACTAAAGATGCCTTGTCTTTATATTCGCCAGTATAAAGTGTCCGTAACTCGTCTGGCAGGATACCGTCATACCAGTTTTCCCAGCGTTTGAAATCGACAAACCGATTGCGGGTCTGTTGCTGGACGATATCGTGTCTGTTTTTAATTAAATCAAGACTTATCATATATCTATTGCATCCATCATTCTTTTTTGTCTATTATACCAATATGGTCTATACTGTGAACAACCAATAAATAATCTTAAATCATTTCTGAATAATCTTGAACTATAATTATTTCCTCTATGAAATTTAATTTCAATCTTACTATCACTAAACATTTGTCTCAAAAACCAGATTAAAATATTTATTACTTCCCGTAATCTCATCTTCGCACTCCTCGATTCAAATAATTATATTCACCTTTGTAGGTATCCGCTACCAGTAGATTACTCTTAACATAAGGTGCACCACTCAAAAGCACGTATTTAACGCAATCAAGATAATGGATTCCCTTTTTGTATATTTTCTCCAATAGTGGATTGTCGTATTTATGCACATAATCACCATACTGACAGGTCTCAAATTCCTTGATATGACCGGGGCAGGTATCGAAGATGAAAAACTTTGGCTTCTGATAAACACTATCTAATCCTAACATACTCTGCATTAGACTGATAAAATTATGGACGTTTTTATCTGCGAATTTTACGGTTATAGCATAGATACCTTTGTTCGTATTATTCATATCGGGATCGCCAAATAACGCCCAGATAGACTTACCATCCAAAAGAATATTTTGCTCTCTGGCAGATGAGTCCATCGTTATTTTCTGAACTGTATTTCTGCCGATTTTAGTTTTTATCAAATCGACTATGTATTTAATCGTTACCGTGCCTTCGCCCTGCGAACCGCCTACGGCAAGTTCATCATAGACATAAGCATTATCATACTGGTCTATGGCTATAAAACTAACGTGTGTTTTCTCCCTGGGATGCGGGTCGATTCCAATGTAGAGTGAATACATCTTTGAAGAAATCGGGATCGGTTTAATAATGTGATTTGCCCGGTTAAAAGTTGGGAAAACTCGACCAATTAACTGCGGAAACTCACCTGTCGTTCTGGTTGCCCGTTCGGAAGGCGAATAGGATTCAATTCTTTTTCTTACTGCTTCAGGATCGAGTGAGCGGTTTTTACGCACATCAAACTGGAAAGTTGCCATTTCATCTGGTTTTTCCAGAGCCTCTAAAAAATAATCATATAACCAGGAAGTCCGGGCATCTAAATTTACGGGTGTAAAACTCATTGTCAGTTTTCCGTTATATCTTAACAATCTTGGTAAGTTCTCGTTGTATATATCCTGTGGTGGCGGCTCGTCAAAGTGTATCTTGTGTCTATCTGTTCCTCCAAAATCCTCTACCTCCTGCTTGTAGGTCATAAATTCTTCGAATGAACCGTTGGCGTAATGTAATACCTTTGACTCTTTTGAATATGCCGTGTCCCAACTACCACCCAGTAAACTATCACGCCTTACCATCTCTTTGAATTTCTCTAACGCTACTTTCTTTATGCCTTCCTCTAAGTCAGTCGCTACCCATCTCAAATATACTGGTGGCTTTGGCGTCTCTAAATATGGATGTGTCCCGGTCGCCCACCAAATGTCTTCCGCTACCGATGGATGCGTTTTGCCACTCTTATTCCCACCGTCAATTATGCGTATCCCAGCTTTACTCTTATGAAAATCTAACTGGTAACCAGGGTCATCGTAAGGAACGTAAAACCGGATGCCCTCCTCTGCCTTCCTACGCTCTGTCTCTTTTATGCCACCAGCTATCTTTACCAAATCACTATGGCTTAACTGTCCCAATACTGTTTCTATTTGTCCCTTATCGCCTACTATTTGCTCTATTTCTGGCATATTTAACTCTAACTACCTCAAAAATATAGTCTTAACACTAAAAAACCTTTTTGAATATTGTCCAGGAAAGAGGATGATTAATTCAAGGGAGAACCTCTTGTCGGGGTCAAACATTTATCTACCCGTAGCCTTTCTTTGCTTAACAATAAAGGCTTCCTTTATCCTCTTAGCCTCAAGTTTATCTACTAATACTGGCTGAGTAGTATCTTTAGCCTTATCCTCATCCTTTGTTTTCTTTGGCATAACTTATCCTTTCGTTCTTCTTACATTGTTTTTGAATTAGTTTCCCAAGCTTTGATTTTAACATCCAATCGTTCATTCTAACACACCAATCAAGACACTCTAATACTACTACCCCTTGTGGTTTTTCTTTAGCTTTTTGGTTCATCCTTATAAGTCCTTATCTATCAACAAAAGCAACGTCCTATAATAAGCTATTATGTAAACTTAAACTGGCTTATCCTCAGCCTTCTCCTCCGGCTTCAGTTCCTCTTTCTTTCCAAATAGATAACCCAAAATTAGCTTTCTAAGGTCGTCATCTGAGGCTGAGCTAATACCATCACCCTTACCAAAACTAAGCCCTTCCTCATAAACCCTCATACCTTTAAGACAAGCATTAACCGTTACCTCTTTAGCTTTAGCAAGATTCTTAACCAATCCCCTTAAAATTAAAGGTCTAAGACTTATAATATGTTCCCGCATAGATTGAACAAACTCTGTTTGGGACATAGCTTTACAATATCTTTCAATGGTAGCAGATGAAACACCAAGCTTCTCGGTAATCTCCTTCTCGGTATAACCATCACTTTTCATCATCCATACTTGAAGTTGTAGCCCTGATATTTCCTGAAGTTCTTTAAGAATAGCCACAATCTCAGGGGATTTATTGTTGAGGATTTTACTTTTTTTATGTATAATTTCAGCCATAAGTTATTAACATCCTTTTAGGCATATAGTACAGCCATAAATTACATTCTTTTTAAATCACTTACCATAAGGTTATCTTTTCTAAGATTAAAAGCTTTAATATAACCATCTTGACTCATCTCTCCCCCTATAGTCCCCCTCTCTTCTCTTTTAGATTGCTGGAAATGTTTAAATAATTTATCCTTTTTTCTTTTATATTTACCCATTTTAGTATCAAATCATACACAGGTGTCTCAAAAGCTCCTATTAACCCTATACGAAAGATTGGGCTTTGTCAACAATAAAATTTAAAAAATATGAAAATAGTTGCATAGCATACTGCAAAGTATTTCGCATAATGAAATACGGATTGCATAAACAGGATTAGCATAGTCTTATTAACCTTATTGATATATATGAGGTTACAGATTTATATTAACTTGGCACTGATTATGCTTATCTAATTAGTTAAAGTAAATTAAAGAAAGGTCGATAAGTAAATAGAAAGAAGGTGATAGAGAATGAAAAAGACTATAACTATCGCAACGGCTCACACTAAGAATTTTAAGACAGGAATAGACAAAAGGATAGAAATTACCTTGGAAGGTGGAAGTCCTTATTTTGGTTATATCTGGATAGACGATATTATATTTACAATCGTCGAAACCTCCAAGAGTTTTAAAATTACACGAACCCGATTATAAGGAGGCTTGCTCTAAAAAAAGAAAGGAGTAGGAAGATGAAATGTTATAAATTCAATCTAAGGCAACTGCCAGGACTTGAGATTTGCGAGGGTCAATTATGGAGAAAAGGCTGGTCAACTGAATCGCTGGTCGATTTAGATGAAGCTCAAGCCAGATTGGAAAAGGTATTTGGTAAAGATTCTATATATCGCTATGTAAATATGTTGGGAATTACGGGAGTTGAAATCTATAACTAACATCTCAGGTCAAGGCTTGAGCGGAGGAGGTAAATAAGATGAGAAGTAGATTTTTAATAACAGATGAAAAGATTATCAAGGAAATAATAGATGAAGTCTTATCCTTAGATAGTCAAACCATTGCTGGTAAATTGGGAATAAGTCAAGACGCTGGTTATTGGATATTACATATCCTTGACCATACTCCCGAATTTAAAGATAGTGGACTTAGTGCTCAAGAAGAAAGAGAGGAAGTATAATTTTAGAGGAGGTAAAAAAGAGATGGCAGAGAA
>Ga0315289_10011770_pt1 | contig 12378 bp, 15 predicted proteins | sample YL17G11_40_MG_FD_203452 | JGI IMG/M metagenome (GOLD analysis project Ga0315289, IMG submission 203452) | Sediment microbial communities from Yellowstone Lake, YNP, Wyoming, USA - YL17G11_40 | ecosystem: Environmental > Aquatic > Freshwater > Lake > Sediment | place: USA: Wyoming | collected...
TAAAAATCTTTCTCCATCTGTAAAATCTATTGAATATTGTGGAAATTCTATATAAGATATTCCTAAATCTTTAATTCTGTGGGCATCAGATGTTGAAATCCAAGGAATGCGTTTTTCTACGAATTTTTGTGCTCTTGTGTTCATTTCTTTTGTATAATTTTTGAAAACAGGAATATTTTTGAATATTGCTGGGAAAATCATTTGTGAATTGTGTCCTTCAACAGCGTCTATAAAAGGAAGTATTCTTTCAAGATTTTTTTGTCCAATTCCTTCGTGTGATTCGCATAAAGGATGTTCTGAAATAGAAATTAGTCCTTTGTCTTGTATATATTTTATTGTGTCCATTAAATTTACTTTGTTTGGAATTTCATTAGAACCAACGACAAGGTGTTCAAAATATTCTCCGCTTTTTCCTGCAGATATTTTTGGAACTTGGCTATTTACAAGATAAACCAAATTTTTCCCTTTTTTGACAATAAGCACATTTTCTCCGAGAGTATCAATTTCATATTCTTGGGGAAGTATTAAATCAGATAAATATTTGAAATCATGCATATATTTTAAAGACTGTCGATATTTGTTGTAAAGAGTGTTGGTGTTTCTTGCTGTATAAATATTTTTTAGGCAACCAAATCTGTCGTGAGGACTATTTTTTGGTATTTGAAAATATTCACTTGTTATAGCACATATTTGCAAATCTTTTTTAAAACATTCGTCTGCAATTTCTTTTAGCAAATTTTTTTTAGAATATCCTTGTTTATCTAACCAGAATTTTGTAAATCCTATTGGTCCGTGCATGTGCAAATCTGCTTTTATTGTTTTATCCTCGAATGGTGTGTCAAGATATTGTCCTATTGTGCTCATTATTTTAAGCCAATCTCTTTATATTTAAACTTTATGGTAATATAGTTATTTTAGAGGAGCATCTAAATAATTGTAATTTATCTTAATACTCTAGTTTTATCCTTTCTATTTCTGCTTCTACTATATGGGCTTTTTCTTTTCCGATATATTTCTCCAGCTCAGAATTTATTATCTTGTCTAACCATCCAAGTTCTTTTCCTAATTGTGCTATTTCTGGTTCAGTAAGGCTTGTTTTTGAAAGAATTCTCCACCCTTTTATAGAAAGAGGATAAATTCTTTCTTTATAACCCATGGTATCTAAAATATTATCTTTATTGAGAAGTTCTTCATAAGAAAAATTATTTAATGCAGCAACAGCGTCTTTATAATCAGGAATATTTGAATAATCTTTAACTATCAGGTTTGTTTCTTTTTCTATATCTGAGATTATTTCTTTTAGACGGGTTTTTAGAAGAGTTCCTTCATTTCCCAATTCTATTATATTCTTTTTTAATTCTTCAGAAATTTTTCCTATAACTTTCCCTCGCTGTATTGTTTTTATTGCCTGATTCAAACTTATATAATTTTTTATTTCAAGCTTGTTCAAATGAGCAAGATAATTATCAAAAAGTTCCCTCTGTTTTTCAAGTATCTGCATATTTTCGTTTGATTTTCTTAATATTTCAGAAGTGTTTTTCAAAACGTATTTTTTGTTTTTATAAAATAAACTAATTTCTTTTCTTCTTTCTGATATTGCTATTACCATCCCTGAAAGATGTTTTGCAGTTCTTTCTGCTGCTTTATGCCTCGTCCCTGTTTCAAAAGTTTTTATTTTAGTATCTGGATTTAATTGAGTGTTGGCGTATATTATTCTTTTCATATCTTTTGATAAAATAATTGCACCATCCATTTTGCTGAGTTCAACTAATCTTTGAGCACTAAATCTGGAATTTATCTTAAATCCTCCGTCGATAATAGGATATAAATAATCATTTTCTACTACAATGATAGCACCTTTACCAGAATTAACTATTCCATCCAACGCTGTTCTTAAAATAGTTCCAGGGGAAATAAGTTTTAATATAGAATAAAATTCTTCATCAGAAACATCCTCTTCTTCTGGTTTTTTTTCAACTATTGTTTTTTGTATCTCTTTTTTTTCTTCCATTTCTTAATTTTCTTTTTGTTATTAATAAATTCTTTGGTTTTTGATTTTAGATAAGATTTTTCAAAAGTAATCATCAATTTTTAGCTTGAAGTTTAGCCAAAAAATCCAGAAAAGCAATAAAACAGCGTCGATTGTCGGGAAAATTATATCTTTCCAATCTTCAGGAAAAAGAGCTCTTATGTCATATCCAATTGTATAAGTTGCGAGAGGATAAAATGGCATGATTTTTCCTGAAATTCCAAAATCAAGAAGAAGGTGGATTAAACTTCCTGCTGCTAAAATGAAAAAAGTTGTAGAAAGAGTGATGTGCCTTTGCCAAAATGCTTCATATTTAATTCCTAATTTATACACCCCAAGCCCGATTAAAAATAGTGCTATTGGTATAAAAAATGTGTGAAGAAAAGTTCTATGAATTTGATTAATTGTAAATCCGAAAAAATATCCAATGTAATAAATTACAAAATCAAAATCAGGAAGAATTGCTCCAATCGTCGCTATAAAAATGTAATATCTTGGGAATTTTTTATTGCTTTTAATCCAGTATTTTCTGAATAATTCTATTAAAATTATTACAACTAAAATGTGTGTTGCTATGAATGGCATTTTATTTAATATATTTTTTCAATTTTAAATCTATCTGCTTCTTGCAATCCCTATTTTTTTACAATATTTTTTTATTGGACATTTGGAGCACCAAGGTGAAATCGGCTGGCATATGGTTTTTCCGAAGAGGACAAATGTTCTGTTAAATTCTCGCCAGTATTTTTTTGGAAGTATTTTTTCAAGTTCTTTTTCAGTGGAATCAGGGGTTTTAGTTTTTATCCAACCTAAACGATTAGGAATTCTATGGCAATGTGTATCTATTGGAAGAACAAGTTTTCCGAAGGCAAATGATAAAACTATATTCGCGGTTTTTGGCCCAATTCCTTTTATCGATAAAAGTTCTTCTTTTTTATCAGGGACTTTTCCGTCGTATTTTTCAATTAAAACTTTTGAAACGTGTTTGAGGGTTTTTGCTTTCTTTTTGTAATGCCCTGAAGAATAAATTAATTTTTCCAATCTTTTTATTGGAATTTTTGAAATCTCAGTCGGAGTTTTTACTATTTTAAATAATTTATCAGAAACTTTTTCTGTGTTCTTATCTTTAGTTCTTAAAGAAAGCAGGCAGGAAATTAAAATTTTGAAAGGATTAGGATGAAAAATCATCCTATTTAATGTGGTTCTTTTTTTGTAATCGTAATATCTTGAAAGAATTTTCATGATTTGAGAAATGTTTTGTTGTTTGTTCATTTTTTATTAATAATTTCAAAATATTTATCGTTGTAATCTTGTAAAACAGCTTTATCAACTAAATCCTCTAGCACATCAATTGTCTTAAGATATTTTTGAATATATTCCATAGTGTCTTTTTGATTTAGATTTTTCTCTATTTGGTTTATTCTCTGTTCTAAAATTATGCTAACAGCGTCTTTAATGTTCATTTTATCTTCTAATTCTTATAACTTAAATTAAATACGCTCCCACCGATGCAGAGATTAAAAATCTCTGACAACATTCAACTTGGCAAGTTGAAGTGATTCGAACTTTTCTCGTTCGAATCAAATACGCTCCCACCGAGATTCGAACTCGGGTCACCACCGTTCTCCACTTTAAATCTAAAGTAGTTGATGCCTGTTCTAAGAGAACTGAAATTATTGTCTCATCGACTAAACTTCGGCAATGAGAGGGTGGCATACTTGGCCTCTATACTATGGGAGCTTCTATAAATTAAAGAAGAATTCTTTATAAATTTTTACAGATTATTTAATTAGAAAAACAGTATCATTTGGACGGACTTTTTCTGGAATTTTTATCCCAATGTGGTCACCTTTTTTAGCACTTTTTACACTTTTGTTTTTTATTTGTATACTTTCAACTTCTGTTTCAAAGTCAGTTGTATGTCCTTTTATATGTATCCTGTCTCCTATGTTCATATTTCCAGAAAGTTTTATAGCAGCGACTTCAACATGGCTAAAATAACCAGAAACTTTTCCTATTTCTTTTCCAACAGAATCTTTTTGTTTTTTAGATTCTGCGGCATCGGAAATCTTTGATTTACGTATTTCTGTCATATTTTATTGAAGTTGAGGGGATATTTAAATTTATTGGAATAGCCCTGTCATTCCTAAAAAATTCATTCTGAATTTTTAGGAACTTCAATTCTCTCTCTGGTATCGAATTGAAGTGATATCAAACCTTCCAGGTTCGAATAAAAAATAGCCCTGCCAGGATTCGAACCTGGGTCCCCGCCTCCAGAGGGCGAGATACTTGACCGCTATACTACAGGGCTGTGATTATAGTTATGGAAATGTTTTTATATAGTTTTTTCTATATATAACTATGGGTATTTTTGGAATGAATTTTGGGGCGGCTTTTATTATTATAGCAGTTTTAATTATTTTAATATGGATAATTGTTGAGTTTAAAAGATTTAAGCACAAGATTTTTGCGATTCTATTAATTATAATAATTTTATTTTTTTATATAAGTATTACTTATACTTTGAAAGGACAGGGCATTGATTTGAAAACTCCTTCTGGAATGCTGAAAGCGGCAAAGATTTATTTTGTGTGGATGGGCTCTGCTTTTTCTAATTTGAAATCAATCACTTCCAATGCTGTTAGAATGGACTGGAGTGCAAAAAACAACACAATTGGTTAATAAAATTTTTTTGCAATGATTATTATTTTTTTTATTTTAAGGGTTAGTTCATAAAAAGTTTTAAAAACTATATTTACTTAAACTATGTATGGCAAAAAAGAGGGTGAAAAGAAGAGTTAAAAGATTAGTTAAAGGAGGAGAAAAAGTTAGAGCAACTAGAAGAAAAATAGGAATTGCTGTAAAGAACTTGATTCTTTTTGCTGTTTTATTCCTTCTTTGCTTTTATTTATATCATGTTTCAAACGACCCTGTTTTTGTGAATTTATTTTATCTATTTACTCTTTTACTTGGGTTTGTAAGTCTTTCATTTTTGATTGTTTTACTTGTTCTTCTTGTTTTAGTAGGAATGAAGAGATAAGATAAATTTTTATATTCTATTTCTAATTTATTCTATTTGAATATGCCTCAGTAGCTCAGTCGGTAAGAGCGCGTCCTCGGTAAGGTAAAGGTCCTGAGTTCAATTCTCAGCTGAGGCTTAGAAATCTTTATAAAATCTCTTTCTTGAATTTCAGAATGGCAGAAGAGAAAAATTGTCTTGAAGAAATGAAGAAAAAATACAAAGATTTTCAGAAACAATATGGCTTGCCGGATTTTGATGAGTTGAACAGAAATTTTTTTATAGAAGAGGTTGCCGAGCTGAAAACAGATTTTTTGATAAGAGGAATAAGAAGGGCTATTGCAGAAAGATTTTCCAACTATCTGAAATTCATAGAGGATTTATTGCATCCTACAAGTGCATCTATTTTCGTTTTTTCAATAATCAAATCTTTGAAAATGGAGGATAAAAAGTTGCTTGAAGATATTTACAAGAAAATAGCGAAAATAGAAATAGAAATTATGGAGCTTGATATTCTTTATAGCGAGCAAAAAGAGGCAGAATTTGTAAAAAAAGCCTGTGGAGTTTGGTGTGAAATAGGAGGAAAATGGATAAAAATAATAAGTTCTGTAAAAAATGCCTGGGATAATGACAGCAAGGAAGATTATAATAAAGATTATTTTGGGTGATTCTCGACGAGAGAAAGATTTAAAAAAGAATTTTATTTTGCGGTTCTATGTTAAAAGGATTTACTGTTCAAAATTGGAAGAAGAAAATAATCGGATTTCCATGTGAAGATTCTTATAATCTTTATAATAGAAATAATATTATTTTTTTATTAGCTGTTGCAGATGGAATTACAAGAGATTGTTTGAATGGCGCCGTCGCTGATTCAAGTATAGAAGGAATAAAAAATATTTTTTTACATTATCCTCGTCCAAGCCCAGCAAAGATAGCTTCTGATATTTTTACTAAAACTTTTCCCGAGGTTATTAAGGATTTTATAAATAAAAACGATTTAGCTATTAAAGAAGCATTTAAAGAATCAAATAAAAGAATAAGAAAATGGAATGAAAATAATTTTTCTAAACGAGATTATTTAGCAAACGATTTTGCCGGATGTGTTGCTTCAGGAGCGATTATTAACAAAGAGTTTATGTATTGGGGTTATATTGCTGATTGTGGTGTTGCTGTTTTTGATAGTGAGGGAAAATTGAGATTTAAAACAAACGATGAAGGACCTTCTAAATTCTATAAACAAAGATGGAGTGATGAAAGAATGAAAAATTTAAAATGGAAAGATGATGAAGCAAGAATAATCACTCGAAGAGATTATAGAAATAATATTAATAATCCTTGTTCCTATGGTGCTTTGACAGGAGAAGAAGAAGCGATGGAATATGTTAGGGTTGGAGGAGAGGTAGTTCATAATGGAGAATGTATAATCACTTATAGCGATGGTTTAGAGCCAATAATTTTTTCAGGAGGATTTTCAAACGAATTAAAGAGAAGAAATATTAAGGGATTAGAAAAATTATGTAAGAAAGGGGTTAAGTCTGAAGGAAGTTTGATTATTTCTTCAGCAAACCAATAATAAAATATTTTAGCTTTAGCAAAATAGGCGTTGGTTTTTCTTCTTTAACATAATTTACTTTTTTGTCCATTCTTTCTTCTGCTATTCCAAGAATTCCGTAGATGAATTGTTTAAAAGTTTCTTTTGTAGGGATGTTTTCTGTTTTTACTCTTCTTGGAAATTTTTTCTCTTTCTGAGCTTTTTTTATTATTTCTTTATATTCCTGATAATGCAAGGGGAAAGTTACAAAACCAATTCTTTCTCCGCCTTTTAATTTTTTTCCTAAATAAAGAATATCCTCCTCGCTGTCATCGCCATTTAATATTAAAATATTTTTTACATTTCTATTTTTTAATTCTTCAAAAGCGCGTTTTTTTCTTTGCCTATTCCAGCCAGTTGGAATTAATAAATAATCAAGTTTCCCTTTTTTTAATTTCATAATAATTTTTAGTAAAAAGAATATAAAAGAGTATTGGTTGTTAGAAAGATTTAAAAAATAGAGGATTATGCTAATTTTATGATAGGTGGATTTAGTTTACTTTCTGAAAGTAAGAGAAAATGGGGGAATGTTCCAGAGGATTCTTCAAAATATTCAGAAGAAAAAGGAGAAATTTATTTAGCAGTAGCTGATGGTGTAAGCAGAGATCCTTTTAATAATTATCCCGATTTAAACACAGAAGACGGGAAAAAATTAATGGCTAAAAATTATCCTTTACCAAGTATTGCCAAAAAAGTTGCAGATATTGCTGTAAATAGCAGAGATCTTTATCTTGCCAACAAAAAAATTAAAGCATTCAATAAAAAAGAATTTCCTGATCCTGATTGGTTAAAGAATGATTTTGCAGGATGTACTGCTTCATTAGTAAAAATTAAAGAAAATAAATTGGGCTATCAATTTATTGCATGTTGTGGTATTGGAGTAATAGATAAAAATGGACGAATTAAACTTCAAACTCCTGATGAGTATTGGACAAATACTAAAGACAGGTGGGACTTGGTTAAAAAAGCAGATTTTGTGCAAGGTTTTCTTGACAGCGTTGGGAAAGAACATGATTGGTGGAGATATCCTGAAGGAAGAATTATTATGAGGAGAATGTTTAGAAATAAACCATCGCAGAAATTTTCTTTTGGAGTTTTAACTGGAGAAAAAGAAGCTGAAGAATATATAAGATTAGGAAAAATCATTCTTGATAAAGAAGATGTTGTGTTAGTTTATACTGATGGATTAAGAAATGCATTATTTTCTAAAGATGGATTGCAATTAATTGGAAAAAAAGATTTTTCAGGATTAGAAAAATATTGCAAAAATAAGGTTGAGAGTGAAGGCACAGTTGTTTATTGGTGCAAATAATTTTATCTCAACTTCTCAAAAATTTCTTCCAAGCTTATTTCAAAAAGAGCGACTGGCATTTTGAGTTTCCAGTTCTTTAATATTTTCGGATGGATTTCACCTAAAAATCCTATCTTTTTATCGCCAATTTTTAATTCTGCAACTCTTCCGTCGATAAAATGAATTGGAGGATTTTCTGTTTCTTGTAATTCTATTTTTATATCTATCATTTTTGAAAGATATTCTACAGTCTGTTTTGCCTGAGTGAAATTCCCAGATGAAATTCCGAGTGCAAGTGATTCTCTTTCTTTTAATCCGTCAAATATTTTTCCTGTTTCAAAAATTAACTGGGGATATTCAGCGTCGACGTTTTCTGAAAATATTTTCAAAAGATAATGTGATAAATCTTTTCTTAAAATATTATAATCTGTTTTTGATTCAGAAACTTCTATAAAATCTTTTTTCTGCGTGTCGCCTATTCCCATTTTTTGGAACTGGTCCCTTTTCGTGGTTAAGTGATAATTTGAAATTTCCAAGAAATTCATTCCTGTCAAAATTTCTGACATTTTTCTTTTTATTCTTTCTTTTTTATCCTCTTCGCCAATTCCTGTTATTTCAGGCATTTCTGGGGCAAATTTGTCATAGCCGTATGCAATTGCCACATCTTCTATTAAATCAACTTCATGCAAAATGTCCAGTCTCCATGCAGGAATTTGCACAAATCCTTTTTTATAATCATATCCCATTTTTTCCAGAAGATTTTTCAATTGTTTTTCACTTAAATTTATTCCAAGTAATTTGTTTGTGTTGTCGACGGAGATTTTCATTTTTGTCGGCTGAAGTTCAGGAGTTATTTCTTTTTTGAAATATTTCAATTCCATTTGATAAATAACACCACCCATTTCCGCCAAACTTGTCACAATTATATTCAAGCATTTTTTTAATAATTCAAAATCAAATCCAGAACATTCAACAAAAAGGGATTCTGTTTTTTCTGTCACTTTTCCTGTTTTCTTGGAATTAATTATTGGAGGCATGCTCAATATTTCTTTGTTGGCATCCACGAATACGGGGAATTTTACTTTTCCTGCAAGAAGATGAGAATATTCTTTTCCCGACGGATGTCGTTGCAAAATCTGTAAACCGGACATTTCGTCGTCGGATTCCAGCGGAACGAATTTAATTTTGTCAGGTTCAATTGCTTGGAAAGTTATAGGAAGTTTTATTTCTTCTAAAGGATAAATTCCAATCGCGACTTTTTTCCTTTTTCTTCCAGTAGTTAAATGCAGTTTTTCCTGCATGTCAATGATTTCTTTAATTTTGTCGTCGTTAAGTTTTATTTTTTTTACAATTGCACATGCAGTATATGGACGCACATTTTTTACAGAAGAATCAATTATTACTTTGTAATTTTCTTCAGGTTTTTTTACCTCATATTTTTTCATCCCTGTTTTTTTCCCTAAAAACGCGAGGAACGAGCGTTTATATCCTTGGTAAATTAATAAGTCAGGGCGGTTCGGGAAAATTTCTAATTCAATCTCGTCGTCGTTAAAATTTTCGGGCGGAGTTCCAAATAAGGAGATTTTTTCCTGCATTTTCTCGTCGAGATTCCCGATTTCTTTTTCAAATGTTTTTTTGCTGAAAGTTACGATTGCCATTGCGAGGACACCTGCGGTTTTCTCAGAAAATCAAAGATTTTCTGGGGCACAAAAATCTTTTTTGTAGATTTTTGTTGCCTTCGCTTAACTTTCCCTCTCGACGCGGAAGAGCGATTTCTTCCATTGCCTCCGACGGAAATCGCGAAGATTTTATTTAATTCTTTAAATTCCATTTTATTTTATCCAAAACCTCATTCTTCTTAATTGATTGATATCATTTTTGTATAATTCTCGAAGGTCTTTTATTTTGTAATAATCAAGAATTATTCTGTCAAAACCCTGCCCCCATGCCAGAACAGGAATTGGTTTTCCGAGAAGTGAGATTGATATTTCAGGTCTGAAAATTCCTGCTCCTCCGAGCTCCAGCCAAATTTTTTTTTCAGGATGCCATGCAGATATTTCTACGCTTGGTTCTGTATATGGGAAATATGCAGGAGTGAATTTTATTTTTTCAAATCCCATTTTTTTATAGAACTGCTTTAAGTAACCTAATAAATTTCTGAAATTTGCATTTTTGTCGACGACAATTCCTTCTGTTTGATAGAATTCAAAACCATGGCTCCAGTCAATTGTTTCATTTCTCAGGACTTTGCCGATTGCAAAAAATTTTGCAGGAAGTTCATTTTCTTTTAAATTAGCGATTGTCTGGGAAGACAGGCATGTTGTGTGAGTTCTTAGCACAAGTTTTTTTGCTTCTTCCTCGTCCCATGAATAATTCCATCCTTTGCTTCCTCCTATTCCTTTTTCATGGGAATCTTTTACTGCTTTCACAATTTTCTTGTCAGGAAGTTCTGTTTTTTTATTTATAAAAAAAGTGTCTTGCATATCTCTTGCAGGATGGTCTTGCGGAGTAAATAGTGCATCAAAGACCCAGAATGACGGCTGAATTATGTCTCCAGTCATTTCTTTAAAGCCCATGTCAGTCCATATTTTTCTTGCATAATCTATTGCCTGATTTACAAAGTGCCTTTTCCCGCCGTGGATTTTTGGGACAGGAGAAGTTATGTCATATCTTCTGAATCTTTTTCCTTTCCATGCTTCTTTTTTTATAATATCAGGTGTTAATTGTTCAATGAGTTCTTCCTCTTTTATTTTATATTCTTTTACAGATTTTCCAAAATCAGTTAATTCAAAAGAAATTGTTTTTTCATCTTTTATCTGGATTATCTCTTTTCTTTTTTGCAAATTTTTCAAAATTTCCATTTCTTCTTCTGAAAGCCCGTCGTATTTTAACGGCAGGGATTCAATAAACATTTCTTCTGGCATTTTTTTTATCATCTCTTTTTTTTCAGAAGATAGAATTATTTTTCCATTTTTTAATTCAATCATATTTTTTTTCTTTAGTGCACCTATTGAAGCCTTAAATTCGTCGTCGGATAACCCGCTTTGATTTTGTGCTTCATCTAAAGAAAGAATTCTTTTTAGTTCCAAGTGATTAAGGAGTCTTCTCTCTGGCAAACCTTTCTTTTTATATAATGCTCCGTTCAGCCCTATCTCCACTATCTTTTTTTCTTCAGATGATATTTTCACAATTTTTTTATTTTGTAGATATCCCAATGACCTTATTACAGAAACTTTGTCCAGGTTTGTTTTTCTGCATAAATTGTTTATGTTTTTTTCTTCAAGAAATGGAAGAATTCTCTTTTCATTCGGGCTCAATGATTCTATTATTTTTATTATATCTTTCATTTTATTTAAGAGTTAGAAGAGATTAAAAAACTTTTTAATCCTAAAAAATCCACAAGGTTTTGTGATTTAGCATTTTAACATATTTGTCGGCATGCCCAATACCAGCCCAAGTGCCTTTAGATCGTAAGAATCTTTTTTGTATTTTTGGGAAATAAATTTCATTTTCAGTTTGTTTTTGTTACAGAGTTTTACATTCTGCTTGACTCTTCCCAAAATTTCTGCTTTTGTTTTTGCATTAGAATCTATTATCTCGTCGAGGTTTATTCCAATTGAGATGTTTTTCTTTTTTGCTATTTTCGCTACGACCTGATTTAATCCGGAATTTCTTTGTTTTAATCTGTCTTTTCTGCCTGATTGACTTAATAACAAATTATTTATCTCTTCCTTTTCTGCAACTTTTCTGTTTAGCTCGTCGTCATTGCTCGTAAAAATAATTTTTTCCCCCTTGTTTTCTCTGATTCTTTTCCTTGCTTTTTCAAAGGTTTCTTCTTTTATCAAAACTTCATTCTCCATGCTTGGAAAAATGCTTTAAACTTTATAAAGGTTGATAGTTTATTTTATTTATGGAAGATAAAATAACTAAAGAAAAAATTAAGAAATATTTTAATTTGACAGAAAAGGCGTCGGTAAAAATAAAGAGCAAAGTGATTAAAGGAAAAGAAAGTGAAGCAAAAGAAATTTTTGATATGGTTGCGAATTATCTGTCTGATGCGAAGTTTTTCGAGGGAAAAGGGGATTTTGTTAATACTTTTGCAGCTATAAATTATGCACATGGATGGATTGATTGCGGAGTTAGGTTGGGAGTTTTTGATGTGAAGAATAATAAATTGTTTACTATAAAGTAAAATATAAAAACCTCTTTGGCTATTTTTATTTATGAATAAAAGAGGTTCTGCTCTCAAGACAATTGTAATAATTTTTTCTTTATTAGTTTTGATTGCATTATTTTCTGTAATAATGTATAAAATTTTTAAAGGAGGAGTTGAAGAAGAATATGATGTAAGTTTGAAAATAGCAAAAGATTCTGTTAATGTTACAAGCAACAAAGTTTCTTTGACAATATCAAGGGAAAAAGGAGATGATATTGACTTGGCACAAATA
>Ga0315289_10011771_pt1 | contig 12375 bp, 15 predicted proteins | sample YL17G11_40_MG_FD_203452 | JGI IMG/M metagenome (GOLD analysis project Ga0315289, IMG submission 203452) | Sediment microbial communities from Yellowstone Lake, YNP, Wyoming, USA - YL17G11_40 | ecosystem: Environmental > Aquatic > Freshwater > Lake > Sediment | place: USA: Wyoming | collected...
GTGACTTGGTCGGGACCTCGGAGTATAGTATGGGGCCGTCGATGAAGTCGGCTTGTGATGGCATGGGGGCTACTCCTTGCTCTGCTGGATGGTGTCAGCCCAGAGGAAGGCTTCGGTGATGTCATTGGCGCCGGAGATGGTGACCATGAACTGGTGCACGGCCTCTTCGAGTTTGACCTCGACGGCGTGGGCCCAGATTCGGGCGGTGTGGGTTCCGTCGACTTGGAGCTCAACCCAGTCTGGCTTGTGGTTGGTCGCGGGCAGGATCGCTGTGATCATAATTCACCTCCTTTTCTTCGATTAGTGGCTTCCAGCAGGGAGACCATTCGAGGTTACATTCGACCACCTCGGCTCGGTAAAGGGAGGGGAAGAGGCCGATGAACACGGCCTTCTTCCCTCGTATCATAGTAAGGCTGTACATGGCTACCGCCCCATCCTGGCCATCTTGACGTTGGCGAGGTACCCTACGGAGCGCATGGCGAACTTGTCCATGACCCGGGAGTAGGGCTTGGCACGGCTGCCTTGGAGTAGCTCATAGCATGCCTGGCAGACCATGAGGGCGCCCCCGTAGAGATTGACCATTACCCTGCCGGCGACGACCTGGTCGCAGAACTCGCAGGTGAGGGTGCGCGGGTCGGTTATATCGTATTGCTGACCAATCATGACTGACCTCCTGTTGTGATTTTGACGAGCGCGTCGACCGCGCGCTGGCAACGAAAGACCTTTCTCTTGGCCTCGGACGGGTGATCGCCCGCCTGGGGGAGGAAGCACCCGCCGACCCTCTGGCAGATCTGGGGGCAGAGGCGAGCCTTACGGACCCTGGCGCAGACTTCCTCCTGGCGCCTGTTAGCCCGCACGGCGAAGCGCCGGCGGGCCTGCTCAGCCAGGCGGACACGGGAGCGGCGGAGCCCAGCCTCGCAATGGCAGACTCGAGCGCACACACGAGGGCACTCAAGACGGCGACAGAGACCAGGCTCCAGGTGCGGGTAATGGGACAAGACTTGGGACACGAGACACCTCCTTCTGCAAGCAGCACCCCGGGGGGAACTGCCTGCTTTTATTTCCCCCAGTTCCCGTGCAACGCTGGCCTGGACCAGCCCGGGATGCAGAGAAAGCAAGGGCGAGGCCGTAGGCCATCGGGACGGTTTCGTGCACTCACATCTGCAGAGATTTTTTCTCCCTTAGCACACGAATGCGCCGCCTCTGGCGCGCACGAACCTGGTTACCTAGTGCTGTCGTTCTGTTGGGCTCCAAAATGATTTCCCTATCGTGCGCGCTCGGCGCTACTGCCCCCGAAAAAATCTCGAAGGGCAGAGTGAGGCCGAAACTTTCCGACCATTACGCTTGCGTAAGGAAGTGAAACCCCTTGGGGCGGACTTTACCCTTGCTCACAGCGGTGGTACGGCGTAGTGCCGAGCGAACCGGGCTGGGGCACAGGACCGGGCAACGGCAACGAGCTGGACGGACGGCAATGAGCTCGGCACGGGACGAAACAATAAGAAAGTAGCAGGCATAAGGTGGGGCTGGCACGTGTAACCTGTGTGGCCTCCGCAGCGTCGGGCGTAGCCCGAGGCCTCGGGCCTGCCTTCTCGGAGGCGTAGCCGACCTGCCGAGATCGTGCCCTTTCGGCGCCGAGCGAGGCACGGAGACGCCTCACGCGCGGAAAACCTCAGCTCCTCTTTGCGCTCGAGGCGGCGACCTGGCCGTCCCGGCTTCCCTGTCCACGACGAGAGCACTGGCGGGCAGAACGGATATGCTTCCTTGTTGCCCGCCCTGCCCGCCTGGCGATCGGAGCTGGGGTCTTGGGGTTGAGGGGTGGGGTTCTTCCGTGCCCCGGCTGGCCCGGTTGATGGGATACGTGTGAAGTTTCTTTGCCGGCTTTCTTTTCAAAGAAAGCAAAAAGAGAGTCGGCGATTACTCGCCGACTCCGTTTGGGCTCAAGCTTCTCATGAACACGTAGTACAACCACTTCCTTCTGCCAGCGCAGAAACTTTCAATAACACGCCACCATTCATCGAAGCTGTTAAAACCACTCAAGCCATATCCAACAATCCTCAAGTCATCTTTTGACTTAACCTCCATCACATGCTTTCTAAAGCAAGCACCAACACCATCAACCTCAACGTCCTCACTCAACATATTATAGCCACGCACTGTATAAACCCTCCCCTCTCTGAGCAAGCACTCCCTAACGCACCTGACCTTAAACTCCATCTTTTTCATGAACACCTCCTTTTTGCCTGTCGGATCGGCGGCTCCCTCAGTTGTCAAGGGCGAGCTTTGGCTCGCGCAAGGCATTAAACCATTGCGTTCCCTTGACAACCCCCTCGGCGCCACGATGTCTCCAAAAAGGAAGGTGTTGAAAAAGATGCCTCTAAGGTGTAGGTGCGTGTGCTTGCTCGAGAGAAGGCGCCGGCGTGGCCCGTGCTCAGCTCCATTCCAGTGGGGTGGGCGCGGACGGGTCTGGGGTTCCTCAGTGCCCCGGCTGGCCCGGTTGGGTGGGAGGGGAGCACATGGATCGCAGGGAGGGCATGCACGCCTGTGAATGGGAGCATGGGTGGTTGAGTTGGGAGGGGTGCTTGGTTGATTGGCCAGGTGTGGCAATGCCCTCCCGGGCGACCTTAGTGCTAGGTGGGGAAGGCGCGGTGGTTGTAAGCTCCCTGCCTGAAGGGCACGCGAGACGAAGTCGGACGACGGCGTCGAGGCGGCGGCGATGCCGCCCGCAGCAGCGGCGGAACGACGGCGTAGACAGACCGGGCGGGTAACGACAGACAGACCTGGTAATAGGCGGCGACCCCTTGGATTTCCCTTCTCGCCGCCCCGGGCTTGCAACGACGACCAGCAAGTTCGGGGCCGCCAGGCGGACGGCGCGCCGCAGTAGAAAAGAGGGGACAGAGTTTGAGTTGACGTGGTACCTGGTTGGGACCTGGATAAACGTGCTGGGATGTGACGTTGAGATGAAACGATAGAAAAGATTTAACAAACGGGGCAGGCGCACCTTATTACGAGGCGCTGGGCGTGACGAGCGGGCAGCAGCACGCAGAACGCATGATAGCGAGCCGGCCCAGCGCCGTTGATGCGCCTGCCCGCCAGCGCCCGCCGCAGCGACGGAGCTCCATTCCAGTTGGGCTGGACGTGGACGGGTCTGGGGTTTGAGTAACCTGGCTGACCCAGTTGATTGGTTCCAGGCTAACCCAGTTGGGGTGGAGGGGACGGGTCGGGTGGTGTGGTTGTGGTGTTCTTTTTCGGCCGTGCGGGACCGGGCGTTTGGGCAGCTTTGTTGTGGATGACAACCTTGTTGTGAATGCGATGATTGTGTGGTGTGGCTTCTTTCCCATTTACACTCTTCGCAAGAAGGTGGGCAATTTGACAATGCTTCAACGTCAGACAAGAAACCAGCGTTTTGTGACTCCTGACGGCAGAGTGACTCACACACGAGATGGTTGACATTGCCATACAGGGGCGATAGACTGCAGCTCAGGAGGAGGATAGTGCTGACGAAGCTGACAAGACGCTCTCGGCATTCACGGGAATTCCATCATGCGTAAGGAACTGCTGTCAATATTTGTTCTATCCGTTCTGATGGCCTCTGCAAGCATCGCAGCCTGGCCCATCCAGTTGTGACAAGACGGTAGATGTCAGAATAGGAAGAAGCTATATGCCTAAAAGCCTCTTCCCAGAGTTAGGGTGGAGTGCAGCATGGGAAAACCTGGGGACTGTACTTGACGTGCAAATATATTGGTAATCCGTATGGACAGATAGGAGGTGGTTGAATGAAAACGTGGCTGGTAGTTGTTTCTGCAGTAGCTGTGTTGCTCGCTGCTTCCGCCGGTGCTGCATTCTGGATGTTGAGTGACGCAAAGGCTGAGTTAACCGGTATGCAGACTGAGCTGACAGACATCAAGGCCCAGATGGCTGAAATCAAGGCTGAGTTGGGCCAAATCAAGGAGGACTCTCCATCTGAGATTCTGGGGGCTTTAACAATCCACTTCGTTGATGTGGGACAGGGGGATTCCATACTCCTGGACCTTAACGATATTGAAGTACTGATTGATGGTGGTGACAAGTCCCCAGGTGTGGTCGGCTACATTGATGATTATGTCGATGGCTCCCTTGAGGTGATGGTAGCTACCCATCCTCATGCTGATCATATAGGTGGGCTTATTGCGGTCTTAGATGCCTTTGAGGTTGAAGAAATCTGGCTTAATGGCGACACAACTACTTCGCAAACCTACTCCCAGTTTATGTCGGCGGTCAACTCTGAAGGCGCGGAAGTGTTTACAGCGAGAAGAGGAGACACTATTCAAACCGGCAATCTTACTTTCAATGTGCTTAATCCTGCCAATTTGAGCGGCAGCGCTAATGATAACTCTATTGTATTGAGCCTCAGCTACGGGGAGATTGATTTCTTGTTTACGGGGGACGCCGAGCAGGAAGCTGAAGTAAGTATGCTCGTAGAGGGTGTCGTTCCAGATGTCGAGATACTGAAGGTGGGCCATCATGGTTCACGAACAGCATCATCAATGGAGTTCTTGCAGGCAACTACACCTGAATGTGCCATCTACATGGCTGGGCAAGGTAACAGCTATGGACATCCCCACCAAGAGACGCTCACGGCTCTTAATCAGGTCGGTGCCGAAATATACGGCACGGATACTTGCGGCATTATCGTAGTGACAAGTGATGGAAAGGCATACTCGGTTGAGACTGAAAGAGAGTGCACGCGGTCTCCACCAGAGCCAGCTCGATTTGATGTGAGCAATTTGTCCATCTCCCCTCGCGAAGTAGAGACCGGGCAGCCAGTGACTATATCAGTCGGCATAGCTAATTCGGGAGGTAGCTCAGGTAGCTACACTGCAGTACTCAAAATCAATGGTAGCCAAGTGGAGACCAAAGCCGTCACCTTAGATGCAGGACAAAGCCAGGTCGTTAGCTTCGCTGTGGTCAGAGAATCTACGGGCACCTATGGGGTTGAACTCGGTGGTCTGACAGGCACATTTACTGTATCCCCTACTGTATCGCCCTGTACGTGCTACTCATACACACTCGGAAGATACATACCGTGTCAGCAAGCCACCGCTATTTGTTGGGACGGAACCTGTAGCGTGAGCCAAAGCAGAAGTGGCACCTGCTCACACCATGGAGGGGTAAAAGAATGGATGAATTAAACCATGTCTGAATCTGCACTTCGGCCATCGTATCAAACAAGAATGGCTTTCTTGTTACCCCATTAGACAGACCTGGGATATTGCATTGCGACGAGCGACGTCAAACATGCACCGTGAACGGCAAAAGTTCCATGTTGTTGCGGCCCGGTAATCTCGAAGGCAGTTGGGGTCGATGGGCTAGTTCGGGTTCACGGTTATGTGTCGTCGGGTTTTGTGAGGTGTGGTTTAAGGATTAGGATGCGGTGGTACAGGGCGTCGTCCATTTCCATGAGTGGTCCCGAGGGCGATGTGAGTTTTGTGATGTACCTGGCGGTGGTGGCAGGGGAACAGCCGACGAGCTCGGCTCCTTCTGCTATTGCGGTGGTCCGGTCGTAGCCTCCTTCAGTTGTGACTTTGCGCATCAGCCATCGTCTGAATTTCACCTCGTATAGCAGGTTGGCCTGCATCTCGGAGCTACCTTCTCTGTAGTTTGCGTCTTTCCTGGCAATCCGTGTGGACGGCCGGCCTTCCCTTCTGTCTCTCTCACACACACACAAGTCACTTGAATCGCTTTTGCGCGGGTTGGACCTGTTTGACGTGGCTACGTTGCACTGGCGGCAAAGGAGGCGGAGGTTGTCGGGGTGGTTGTTGTTGGGGTTGCCGTCTACGTGGTCTATGTCCAGAGTATTCTGTGTAGTCGAAGCATTTTGTGTAGTCGGGGTGGCGTGACAGATGGCACAGTATTCACCGTCCCTGACCGCCAGATAGCGGTAGGCCCAGGCTCTCGTATTGGTGGCCCATCTGCGAGGAGTCATGGCGCCCCCAGGGTGAGCTTCTGCTCGTATTGGGCCTTGTGGCGATCGTAGTCTGTGCGGATGGCGAGTACCCGGTATTTCGCCTGGTCGATGCCGCAGCGCTTGTCGGTGACGGTGATGACGTCGTAGAGGTCCTGGCCAACGTTCGTCGGCACTACGATTTGGTCCCCCATGGCTTCTAGAGTCTCATGCCTGAGTAAGGCGTCCGCCCTCTTTTCAGCCTGGTCGGGTGCCTCGAGGTTAGCGTCGTACTGCATGGTGAGGTTGTCGATGCCCAGGGATAGTAAATCCCAGTCGAAAGCTGCTTCCCGGACGTGAACGGGTGGTTCGTCCTGGGTGTCTCCGCTGACCTGGGTGTGGGTGGTAGTGAGGTGGTGGGCGTAGGCGCCGGCGTAGACGGGATGCGAGCCTGGGGTGTTGTCGTACTCGTAGGACGACGTTTCGGCGGGTAGGAGGTTCTTGGCGAAGCAGAGCGCCTGGCTCGGAACGAGGGCGTCGGTAACGAAGCTTAGCAGGCGCCGAAGCTGGGTATCGGCCATGGTACCGCCCCGGGATAGGAACTTGGGGTAGTAGTCATCGATGGTGGAGCTCTTCGGGGCGGAGGGGTTGTTCCAGAGTCGTATGCCGAGGCGGCCCAGGAATTGGTAGAGGACCTCCCACACCCGGGACGGCTGGAACGTCGTGTAATTCCAGCGTAGCGAGTAGCGGGCTGCCCACTGGGAGGCGAGGCCCCAGAGATCGACACAGTGCAGGGTGAGAGCTGAGCGGTTGGGTTCTGAGGTGTATTGCCAGGAATCTATCCAGTAGGTGAGGTTGTCGAGGGCCTCGGGGCCCTGGGTGGTCTTATAGCCCAGGCGTAGCTGAATTTCGGCGCGAAAGCGAAGCGAAGCAAGATCCCCCTCTCCCGGGGAAGCGAAGTATCCTTTGGAGTTGTCAAGCTGGAGGACCAGGGATCCCGGGCGCTGGTGACCGATGACCTGGTGGAGCTCCTGGATGTAGGGAGTCAGGTCCAGGGGGTCGGCAGCGGGGCGGGGTGCTCGCCATAGCCCTGCCGGCATGGAGATCCACCAGTAGGCGCTGTCGGCTATGACCCGGAGGCCGGAGGGAGAGCTGACGTCGATAAAGGGCTTCGGCTCGGTGATGGTGGCAGCGGACCAGGTCGTGTCCTTGACCAGGTGGGCGAGGAGTGGGCGGGTATAGGCGGTGACACCGGTGTAGTCCTCTACCACAGTGAGGTGTATGGCCTCGTAGTGGTCGCCCGCCTGCGTTAAGACTTCGGCGGGTAAATGGCAGTCGGGGTACTTGAAGGCGGTCGATACGTCATCGTGGGCGCTGATAAGCATTTTCAAGGCCAGGAATGAGTAGCTGGAGCTCAGCCTGGTGCGGTATAAGGCGTACTCTACTATTCCTGTCCCGGAGTCGGTGTCCTTCCCTCCCAGGACGATGGGGAAGTCTCCGCCGTCGTAGGTGGCTCCTATGCCGTAGGTGGTATCGAGGGCGTGGTTGTAGTAATACTCGGTGGCGGCCTGGGTGTCGGTGTCCAGGACAATAGCGCTGACCTTGACCAGGGTGGCAACAAAGCAGACGACGGTGCTGGTGGTTCCCTTCCAGCAGGCGGCCATTGATAAGGTGCCGGCCAGGGCATAGAGCTGAGCGTTGGTCCAGTCCTGGCCGTAGTTGTGGGAGTAGTACTTCCGTAGGGTGTTGTCTGTCTTGCGGTAGAATATGTAGACTTTGGTACCGTAGGCTGCGATCGCACAAGGGCCGTCGCAATCCGATGCAATCTGGGTCCACTGATCAAGGGCGGGCGGGTCGACCATGGGGATGGGGAAGGTCATCGGGAAGGTGGGGGGCGTATCGAAGGGACAGTCCTGTTTCTGGTAGTAAAGGGCGCCGCCGGCGCCGGCACGGATTCGGTGCATGTCGCCGTTGCCGTCGAAGGCTATGCCGTGATGGTTGTCGGGCTCGCTGCCGGTGTAGAGTCTCGTCCAGGATAGCCTCTTGATTCCGGCCTCGTAGTCATAGACCTTGGCTTCGACGTAGGGCGTGCGGCGGGGCTTCTTCTGGGCTGCGAGTAGGGTGGCGGTGAGTGTTCTCATGTTAGCCTAGCACGAAGGCGGAGCTTCGGGCTGGTATTCCGGTAGGGATTGGGTCTTCGGCGATGTAGTCGAGGAACTGCTTGGGGTACAGGTTGCAGTAGAGGTCAAAGCCCACCAGGTTGAGGCCGCTTGTCCAGTTTCCGCCGTAGCCGATGTACCAGTTGGTCCAGGTTCCACCGTCTACCCTGGCGCGGAACTTGTAGTCGGGGGTGTATCTCCACTCGATCTCGACACAGTACCACTGGTCGTCGTTGTAGGTCTGGATATTGATCCAGCCGCTGCCTCCGTCCCATATTTTGATATAGCCGTCCTGCCAGAAACCGACGTCGATGAAGGGGGAGCTGCCCCAGCTGCTGCCCTGTATGCAGCGGAACTCAAGGCGCCGGCCGCTGGTCCAGCTGGCGTGGTCTTTCATGAGGGCGTAGAAGGTTGTCTTTCCTGCTGTTCGGGCTGTGCCGGTCTTGGTGGAGACGTCGTCTCCCGATGACCCGTTGGCGACGGCCTTGGCGCCCTCTTTGACGGTGGTGCCCTGCACCTGGGGGTGGCCCAGGTAGTAGGCCCAGCTGCCCTGTCCGTCCAGGTTTCCGTCGTTATAGCTGTTAAAGTTTTCGGTAAGTATTGTTGCCATTAGCTCTTCTCCGCCCTGATACTGAGGGTGACCCTGGTTACCGTGGCAACGCTGTCGACGTTGAAGGCGAGTATGTCGCCGGCAGACACGGCGGTTGTCCAGGTGGTGAGGGTGAGGTCCTGGTTCTTCTGGACTGAGCTTAGCGTTGGCTTCTCCGAGCCGGCAATGGTGTCGGCTACGGTGGGAGGGAAGTTGGCGTAGGTATCTTTCCAGACGTCGAGGACAATGCTGCCGGACTGGTCGGCCAGGAGAGTCCAGCCAGTAATGGTACAAGCGAAGGGTATCTCAATGTGCCCCTTCTGGCCGGTGGTGATGGCTGAGCCTCCGCCGTCTATGATAAAGGTCAAGCTGATTACCTTGGAGTGCTTCTTGGTGACAGCGTCGGCGACTTCGGTGTCTGTGTTGGTAGCTTGTGCCGGCAGTCCGTTAGCGTCTGCCTTGACCATCTTGTCGGCGGTGATAGCGCTAGTGTGGTCGGCAGTAGTAGCTATGCCATGCTGCCTTGCATGGTCCAGGGTATTAGTGTGTTTTTTTGTTACTGCGTCTGCTACATCTGCGTCTGTGTTGGTGGCATTGACCGGCAGGCCGTTGGCGTCGGCTTTCAATATCGTTCCGCTGGTGGCTGAGCTGGAGTGGTCGGAGGTTGAGGTAATGGCGTGCAGCCTATCGTGTAGCTGGGCGTGGGTATGGGCTAGGGTGGCGTAAAGGGTATCGAAGTAGGTCTTGAGGAAGGCCTTAATCTGGGACCAGGTGGACGTCTTGAGGTTGTCGGAGTCTGCGCTGTCCCTGAAGATGGCCTTGTCTGCATCGATGGGCGGGTTCTTGGTGCCGAGTGCTCCCAGGGCGGTGTCTGTGCCCTGTGTGTGCAACTGGGCGTGGGTATGGGAGGCTTCGGCGAAGTCTGGGGTGTGGTATTCGTTGCCGTGGTCGGCCATGCCGCCACCGCCGCCGCCGAGCCAGACCCAGGATGAGGCGTTGTAGATGTACCACTTATGCTCGTCGTCCCGGTAGAATAGCTGGCGCTCGACCGGTGTGCCGGGGAAGCTGCTGCCGTGGAGCAGGTCGTGGCTGTCCTCGCTCTCCCACTCCGTCTTGGTGAGCTCTGCTCCGACGTCGATGTGCTTAAGCCCTGATTTAGCCATGGTCCTCCTTCGGAGAAATCCAAATGTCAAAATCCAAATGACAAGTCAAGTCCAAAGTCCAAATGACAAGTTTGGGCTTTGAGCTTTGGTCTTTGAGCTTCACCAGAAGACCTCCTTGATGACACAAGCTATAGTAATCCACGCCAGGATCCCCAGAGCCCGACCCCACATGTAGTAGTGATACTCGTCCGCGATGTCCTTCTCGTTCTCGGGTGAGGGCTTGTGCCTGGGAGGCCAGGGGCAAAGGACCTCTGAGAATCCGTTGACCAGGGCGTGCCACTCCTGGTAGACGTTGAGGAACTGTCGGACGTCTAGCCAGAGTTTGCCGAGTGACCTCTTCAAGTGGTCTCCTGTCCCTGGTATGTGCAGGTGAGGTGGCCGCAGCTGTGCTTCTTGTGGTGGGGGCAGCGCCGGCATGTGAGCTGGGCGTGATTTGCGCCGGCTGCCAGGGCGTGGAGGGGGACGACCCTCCTTTCCCTGGGGCAGTCTATTACCTGCTGTGTCCTGATTCTTAGTTGCATGTTTTCCTCCTACTTCGCCAGTCCGTTGACTATATCCAGTGACGACCAACCCATGATGAAGGCCAGGGGGAAGACGTTGCTCGCCGGTATCTCAAAGGCCGGTAGCAGGAATGTGGCTGCCACGAAGGACATGAAGATGGCGAACGCCAGGGTCCAGGTGTATCTGCCTTCCCATCTTATTCCTGCGTCGGCTTCCTGGTATTTCTTCTTGAGGAAGGGCAATAGTGCTCTGGCCAGACAGCCCATGAAGAGGCCCAGTGCTGCTGATACTTCCACGGGAATAAAGTCACTCATATAAACCTCCATTGCCTGGCTGTTTCAGATAAGGGCGCCCAGGGTATCGGGGACGGAGTTGCCGGCTGCCTGGTAATGATGGGCGAGGTGCCTGGCGGCCTTGATGATGTCCTCCTCCGAGGCCTGGACCCTCTCTCCCCTGTGGCCTCCAGGGCTGAGGGCTGCCACTGCCGCCGGTATGCGGTCCCAGTCGACCGACTTCTCCAGGTCTAACCGACCTCGGGACCGGAGAATGGCTTTAGTGTGGTGGGGTAGTTTCCAGGTCTCCGGGTCTTTGGGATCGCCGACGATGGCGAAGGCTTCTTTGGGTAGGCCCTCTTTGGTCTTCTCCTTCGAGATGGCGTCTTTGATCTGGCTCATCTTCTTAATCGCTCCTTTTGCTTTGTTCATCGTTCCTCACTCCTCCGTATAGAGCTGTCTCTGCGTCACTCTGTTGGCCTGGTCCACCTGTCTCAATCTCATGTCGTAGCGTTTGAGGCGTTCTATGCCCCAGGCCTTGTAGCTGGTGGTGCCGTAATGGCCGGCTATGAAGGCCCTGTCCACTGTGTTGGCCGAGGCTGACATGGCCAGATAGCCTGTCGCGCCGAGGACAAGAATCTCGTCGTGCTCCACCGGTATGGTCGTTGAGCCGGCTGCCAGGGTGTGCTTCTTCAGCCATCGCACCCGGGCGTTGCTGCCGTCGCCGTCGTCCTGCATATAAAGCTTGCCTGCCCAGTAGTCGATGTGTTGGAGGTGGCGCGGCGTCTCGCCCAGGGGAAACTCGACGGCCTCGACTTTTAGTATGCCGGATAGGGATGATATGGCAAGCTCGTTGTCGTCGTTGGTGGTGGCGATATCGGTCTGCTGCTGTATAGGGGCATGTATGGAGTACTCGTCCACTGCCCGGAGTATGGCTCCATCGACCTCGTCGTCCGTCCAGCGGTAGTTCTGGCTGTCTGTGTCCTGCAGGTCCTCTCGGACCCGGGCTCTCATTTCAACTAGGTTCATCGTTTCACCTTACCTTCGAGGAAAGGGAGGGGGCTTGAATCTCCCCCTCCCGCCTCGAAACTCGAGAGGGAGGTGAGTATGAGGGTAGGTTTACTGTCGTTCTAGTCTCTCACCCCTGTGAGCATGGCGCACTTGACTATCGAGAAGTCGGCCATGCTGACGTACCACTTTATCCTGGTACGTGCGGCGTCCTTGGTTTCCAGGGAGCCAAGACGCTCGATTTGCAGCATCTCCGGGCTGGTCAGCCCGCAGACGGCGCCCTCTCCTGCCTGGAAGGCGAAGATGGCGGAACAGTCGGTGGAAGAGCCGACGGTGTAGCTGTCCTTGACCCAGTCGGAGATTGCGACCGGTATGCCGTTGAAGTACTCGACGATCTCGCCGAGCTTGCCCTCTCCGATGAGCAGGTTGGTGCCGGCTGCCCTGGCCAGGCCGACGATCTTCCTCCTGGACCGGCGGCTCATCAAGAGCAGGTCGGGCTTGGCGCCCCGGACCAGGTCGATGAGCTTGTCGATGGTGGACAATGCCAGGGTGGCTCCGTTGGCTCCTGATCCCAGGTGGTTGCCCAGGCGGCATGTCCATGTGACGGTGTTGTCTGCGACGGTGGCGCCCTCGGTGATTGGCCAGGTGGGAGCTGAGCCTCCCGAGGTGCCGGCAGTGGTACACTCGTACCGGAAGCCGTTCTCCAGGCCGGTGCCTGGTAGCCGGACGTCGCCCAGGACGTAGGCGGTGGAGGCTGCCCAGG
>Ga0315289_10011772_pt1 | contig 12375 bp, 10 predicted proteins | sample YL17G11_40_MG_FD_203452 | JGI IMG/M metagenome (GOLD analysis project Ga0315289, IMG submission 203452) | Sediment microbial communities from Yellowstone Lake, YNP, Wyoming, USA - YL17G11_40 | ecosystem: Environmental > Aquatic > Freshwater > Lake > Sediment | place: USA: Wyoming | collected...
GTGTGGGTGGGGTTACGCGAAGCCAATCGCTCCCGACATTCATTTGTAGAAAAGGACTAAGTATCTCCAGGTAACCTGAAATAAACTGATTTTGACCGAAATCGCTTTGCAGAACCCGCAAAGTGAAACTAGGCAACACTCCAACTATGTTAGTTATGGTTAAATTGGGCCACACTTCCAATGTGTTAACTAGTTGGCTCAACAAGTATCCTTCGCTAACTTGTGTAACGATAAAGGCACCATTATCTATTATTTCAAATACTGGTGGGACTACTATTTTAATGTTGGCAGTAATTTCTGTAGCGAATGTTTCGTTTTGGTTTATGACTTTTGGTGTAACAACGATATCGACATAGCCCGCGATAGGCGAATAAGAGCTACTTGCCGTAAGGGTTAAAAGGAGTGGTCCGAATCCTTGTGTGACAGGATATTCTTCCGGTGACGCTTCTGGCTCCGGCGCGATTTGCGGCAATGGCAGCAAACCCTCGAAGTCTCGCGCCACTTCGCTCAGCATGTAGGCGTTCAAGCTGGCTTCGATGTAGTAGCGCTTGACTTGCGCCCAGGGAGGAAGTTGGCTGAAGGGAACCATCAAGACTTTAGACTGGGCCAGATCGAATTCGTCCACGTAAGCCTGGGATTGATCGGAAAGCTGCCCCACTTCGGGCGGAGCAAAGAGACCGGCGATCGCGGAGGATGTCAGTATTGCCAGCTCATTATCGATGAGAGCTTGCAGATTCTTCTGTGTCGCTTTAAAGATGGTCGGAGCGCGCAACCCTCCCACCCCTTCGTCCACAAACGAAGCACCTTTCAGCAATCGCTGAATCCGTTGCCGGGTGGTTTGGTAGTTCGGGTCCAGGCTGTTGGGTAACGGGAATATCCGCGGAATCTCGCTGGCAATGTAGAGGGCGCGCTCACCATAGATCTTGATCGCGGTCAGGTAGAGGGAGTTGGCGAAATCCGATTCGGCCAGGTAGTTGTAGGCCTGGGGGTCTTCGATCTTCGCCAGATTCTCAAAGTCCAATAAGGGATTCTCGTTGATGGCGTTGCCGCTCATCTGGTTGCCGTTAATCTCGCTTTCCATCCACTGCTTGAACTGGCCCCAGTCGTTGGTGCCCGCACCGCTGCTGGCCGGTTTCTCCCAGGAATTGCTTTCGGTGGGCTGCGTGGTGGCGGGTTGCTCCGTTCCGCCGGGAGGAATGTAGGCTGGTTGGTAAGCGGGTTGGACGAACGTCTGCGGGAACGAAGTCGGTCGCGTCGCGACCATCATTTCCGTGGCTTTCATCCCGGACTGGGCTTGCGCCAGGTCCGGTTTCAGTTGAAGGGCGGCCTTGAAGTAGCTCATGGCCACGGTGTAGTCGCCAGCCTGCAAAGCCTGGTACCCCTTCTGGGTGTTCTCCACCGCTTGCACGTCCAAGTTCATCAACCCCTGGGCTTGCAGCCGGAAATTCTGGTCATAATTCACCGCCAGCAATGCTTCTTTGGCTCGAGCGACATCCAGCAATTCTAGGTATTTCTTGCCCAAGTTGAGATAGGCTTCGTCCATCGCCATCAGGATCCGCTTGTCATTGGGCAGGACATCCAACGCTGTTTTCATCTTTTTGATCGCTTCGGCATAGGCGCCCACGGCCACCAATGTTTGCGCTTCGGTGAACTTCCATTCCGCCGTGGCCGTACGCAGCTTGTCCTGGACCGCGTTATTCTTGGGATCGATCTGTCCCAGCTTCTGCAGCTGCAGCACCGCGTCTTCGTATTTTCCGGCCAGCAGCAATTGGTCGACCAACAACAAGTCCTCTGATGTCACCTCCTTTTTCTCCGACAATGCCGGAGGAGGTGCAACGCTGGGGGTGGGGCCGGTGCAGGAGGTCAACAGAGCAACCACCAACAACAAAGCACCGATCGAGGTTATCGTTTTTTTCCAACGAGTCATCAGAATCTCCCTCCTTGGATCCCTAAGGTGAGACCGCCACGAACGGGTTGGCCTTCCCCAATTCCGAGGGAGGGATCTCCGTCGGCGGGATCGGCATCGTTCGGGCTCGAATTGTCTCATCTATGGTGGAACTAAAAGTGACCATCTGGGTCCATCGCGCCACTTCCTTTTGATCCGGACTCACCGTGGGCCGCTGGCCGAAAATGGCCTGGCTGATGGGGTCCAGAATGGTTGGATCGAGATACACCATCAGGGCCAGCACGACCACCAGGATAAACACCAAGATCAGGACCACGGTGGAAATCCGAAGCTTGGACTTTCCGAACTTCCCCTTCTTCCGGATCGTTATTTTGGCTTTCGCCGGAAGTTCAGCGTTCATTGCACTCCTCCCGGCCGCAGGTATATGACACAGCTCATGTTGGCGCTGACAGTTCCGTCCGTGCCCGACTGCATGGTGATCCCCGTCACATTTACAATCTGTGGAAAGCTTAAAAGATGACGCAAGAAGGACATGATGTGGAAATAATCCCCGCTAACGGACAGGGGAAAGGAAGCGACGGTGTCCGGATCGACGAGCGTGGGTGCACTGGGGATGGTTAGACTGCTGATAGAGACCCCGTCGGCTTTCGCTTGTTGTTCCATTTCCACCATGAATACGGAGGCATCCGCACTGGGCGGCAAAAGCTTTTGCAGCAGTGCTAGGCGCTCCTGGTAAATGCTCTTTTTCACATCCAGCTTGCCACCTTGACGATAAAGCTCCTGCAGGGTAGCCAACCGGATGGAGTCCTTCTCCAATTGTGTGCGTAGATCCGTGTTTTCCTGCCAAAGGGGAGCGTAGAAGAAGGCGTAGCCAACGTAACAAATCACAACGATGATCACGACGGCCAAAACAATGATCAATCCACGGCTTTTCATGGGGTGACCCTCTGGTCCTGGTACGTCATATCAAACGTCCAGCTCCCGCCCGATTGAGGCGAAATGGAGTTTACGACGATACTCGCCGTAGTGGTGGCATTGCGCAGGCCGAAATAGAGGCGAGAAACCTCCAGAGCGCTGGGGGCGGTGCCTTTGATGTTGACCTGGGCATTGGCATCGCCCGTAATGCTGGTGAGGGCCACCTGATTGGGAATGTTTCGTGCCAGGTTTATCGTGACCGCATACCAGTCATGCAACTTCCCCACCAGTTGCTGCAGATACGCTTCCGAGCTGCGCACTTGCTTCTCCAGCCCGTCCAATTGAATCAGAGTTTGTTCGAAAGAGCCGTATTGCGCCAGATCGGTCTGGACTTGAGCGGCCTGCGCGCGGGTGCTGTTGACGACACCTTGCAGACCGACATAAACCAGCACCAACAGCAGAAACACGAAGATCAAGGCCAGCAGAATTCCCCGGCCTTCTTTGCCAATCAGTTGTCTCCGGGGAGGGAGCAGGTTGAGATCTAAACGGACCATAGCATCCTCATGATAGCAGCGAGATCCCCATCTTTTCGACGAGATCTCCCAATACGATTTTTTCGTTCTCTTTCAATGCCAAACCGGCAGCCAGGTTCAACAAGGGAAACAACTCGGGCAGGGCAGCCGAATCGTTATGGGGCAAATCCGCCAGCGGCCGCCAGACAGCGGCTTCTATTCCCATCGCTTTAGAGATCGCTTCGGGGAAACCCCGCAGAAGACTGCCGCCGCCAAATACCAGCATTTTCGGGGCAAGGCTGGTATTGGAACGGCTTTGGAAGAAGTCCAACGACCGTTGCATCTCCTGGGCTAACTGATGCATGACGGGAAGGATGGCGGCATAGATCGCCTTTGTTTGACCCTCCGTAGTTTCTTCCTCAATCAATGTGGCCTTGGTCAGCTTGAGGATATCCGCTTGTTCGAACGTCAGTTTCTGGTTGGCCGCGATGGCTTCGGTGAAGGAATTGCCGCCAATCTGCACCGACCGCACGAAGCTGAGGACTCCATCGGCGATGAACACCACCTGGGTTTGGCTGGCTCCGACATCGATCAGAAAATGGGCAGCTTGCTGCGGAAATCGACGTGCCCAGGCCATGAACAAGCGCAGGACGGAGAGATAGGGGACCTCCATCGCAAGCGGGGTCAATTTCGCCAGACGGCATACTCGCAGCAATCCATCCAGGATGTGTATTGGCGCCGCCCCGGCCAGCACCTCCATGTTGGTGTCCGTTTCGCTCAAGGGCTGGTAGCTGATTTGCATTTCCTCCATCGGCAACGGCAGGTATTTTTCCATTTCCCACTTCACCTGTTCGTCGATCGGTGTACCCTCCACGGGCTCCAACCAGAATTGTTTCAGCACGGAATGCTTGGCCGAGATGGCCACATTCACGCGGCGGATGGGGAACGCTTTGGCCCATTGATTGTTCATTGCGGCTGCGATCACGTCCGGTAGCACTACTCCACCATCGATGACGCTTTCCACGGGAGTGGGCAGATACAGCGCCCTTTCCAGCTTCGGTATCGGTCCGTTAAAGCTGAATAAAGCTCCTTTGATGCTTGAGGAGCCAATGTCCAGCCCGATCAAACCCTTCGCTCCAGTTAAACCCACTACGCCTCGCCCCTTCCTCTAAGCGGCTCTGATTATATCAAAAAAAGATGACAATAGCACGGGATTCGCTTAGAAAGTCTATTTTATTCCACCCAGGAGTGCAAAATAGGGCAGGAAGAGGGAAATTTCGATGAAGCCGATGATTCCGCCCATGGCGACGAGCATAACCGGTTCCAGTGTCGCAGTCAGGGTATTGACGGCATAATCCACTTCCTGATCGTAGAAATCTGCCGATTTATCCAGCATGTCCTCCAGCGTGCCGGATTCTTCCCCGGCCGTGGCCATCTGCACCACCAGCGGCGGAAATAGTCCGCCCTTCGCCAGCAGAACACCCAATCGTTGTCCTTCCTGAATGCCCGCCCTCACGCGCAGGATGTCCTGCTTGAAGACATCGTTGTCGACCACCCGGCTGACGACTTCCAGCGATTGCAGGATCGGTACACCGGATTTAACCATCGTCGCCAACGTGCGGGTGAACCGGGAAATGGACATTTTGTAATTCAAATTGCCGAAGACCGGCAGTTTTAGCCTCAACTTATCCCAGGCGGCGCGGCCACCAGGAGTCCTGATATAATACCGGAGGAGAAACGCCCCGCCCACAATTAAAAGAATCAAGAGCCACCAGTAGCCCATGATGAAATTTGAAAGGGCCATCACAATCTTGGTCGGGATGGGAATCTCGATCTTCATCGACTCCAGCATCCCGGTGAATACCGGGATCACGGCCACCATCAACAGGATCACCACTCCGATGGCCAACACCATCAATATGGCAGGATAGGTCAAGGCGCTCTTGATTTTGCTGCGGGTGCGGAGATCCTTTTCGCCGAAAGAAGCCAGCCGGTCCAGCGACTCTTCCAGCGTTCCACCCACCTCTCCGGCCTGGATCATGTTCAGGTACATGGTCGAGAAGATGTTGGGATATCGTCCCATGGCCACAGAAAGGCTCAGGCCGGATTCGATGTCGCGCCGGATGTTACCGATGACTTCCTTGAAATACTTGTTGGTGATTTGCTCTTCCATCACCATCAAGCAGCGAGTGGCCGAGATTCCGGCCCGGAGCATGGCGCCAAATTGGCGGGTGAAGACGGCCTGGTCTTTGAAGCTCACCTTCTTTTGGCCAAATGTCATCTTTAAGGAAAGCCCACCGATGCCGGTCTTCTTCGGGGTCATCGTCAGGACGTTCAACCCCATAATTCGCAGGCGGGAAGCCGCGGCGCGGGAATCCGGCGCCTCCAGCAATCCCTTGGTGAGTACTCCATTGCTGTCACGGGCTTGGTATTCGTATTGGGCCATCAAGGCCTCCTTCTCGCTGCAGAGACACGGCTCAATTCTGGGCGGGCATAGCGATTGAATTCGTCAAGATCGTTCACGTGTGTGATGGCTTCCTCATAGGTAATCGACCCTTTTTGGTATAGATCGCGCAGAGAGGTATCCATCGTTTGCATGCCGACGTTGGCTCCCATCTGGATGGCAGTGGGAATCTGGTGGGTCTTGGCATCGCGGATCATGTTGCGGATGGCGCCGTTCGCCAGCATGATCTCGACGGCGGGAACCCGTGCTTTGCCATCCACAACCGGTAACAATCGTTGGGAAACGATGCCTTCAATCGTTTGGGCGACCTGCAGGCGGATTTGGCCTTGCTGGTATGGTGGGAAGGCATCGATGATCCGGTCCACCGACTGGGCAGCGGAGTTGGTATGCAAGGTAGCGAACACCAGGTGGCCCGTTTCCGCCGCGGTCAAAGCGATAGCCATCGTTTCCAGGTCGCGCATTTCCCCCACCAGGATCACATCGGGGTCTTCCCGTAAGGCAGAGCGAAGGGCGTCCGCGAAAGAGTTGGTGTCACTGCCCACTTCTCGCTGATTCACCAGGGCTCGTTTGTGCTTGTGCAAATACTCGATCGGGTCTTCAATCGTTAAAATGTGGCAAGGACGCGTTTCATTGATGATGTCAACCATCGAAGCCAGGGTGGTGGATTTGCCGGAACCGGTCGGGCCGGTGACAAGAATCAACCCCCTTTCTTTCTTCACCAACGTTCCGACGACTTTGGGCAGGTGGAGATCCTCCAAATGAGGAATGGCGAAAGGAATCCTCCGGATGGCTGCACCGATGGAACCGCGTTGGCGATAGACGTTGACGCGATAGCGAGCGATACCCGGGATTCCGGTGGAAAAGTCCAGTTCCCATTTTGATTCGAAGCGGGCTCGCTGAACGTCCGTCAAGCTGCTTAGGATCAGGCGGGAAATCTCCTCTTGCTGGAGCTTGGGCATTTCGCTTAACAGCACCAGCAATCCGTTGATTCGCAGCACGGGGGGAACCCCTACCGCCAGATGCAAATCGGAAGCTTCTCTCTCGGCCGCAATGCGCAACAGATCGATCAGTTCCACGCTACACCTGCGCCGTAGCCACCACGCGAAGGACTTCCTCGATGGTGGAGACCCCTTCCAATACCTTGTTCCAGCCGTCTTCCAGCAGCGTCTGCATCCCGTTTTTCTGCGCCAATTCCTTCAACTGCTGGGAAGAGGATTTCTGGAGAACGAGATTCTTCACCGACTCCTCCACAACCATCACCTCCTGCAATGCAGTGCGACCGATGTATCCCCGGCCATGACATTGCTCACAGCCTTGCCCTCGGTAGAATTGTACTTCAATTCCGGAAGGAATTTCGATTCCCAGTGCCCGCAAAGGTTCCATGTGCGGCGTGTAGGAGACCTTGCAGTTGGAGCAGATCTTGCGCACAAGGCGTTGTGCTGTCACCCCGATCAGGGAAGAGGCAATCAAGAACGGCTCGATCCCCATGTCCACCAATCGGGTTACGGCCGAAGGGGCATCGTTGGTATGCAATGTGGAAAGAACGAGGTGGCCGGTCAGTGCCGCGTTAATGGCAATTTCCGCCGTCTCGGAGTCACGGATCTCACCGATCATGATAATGTCCGGGTCCTGGCGGAGAATGGAACGAAGGGAATTGGCGAAGGTCAGCCCCATCTTGGAGTAGATTTGCACCTGATTGACGCCGCTGAGCTGGTATTCCACCGGGTCTTCCACGGATATCAGGTTTTTTTCCGGTGAATTCAGCTGGCGCAGGATGGCATAGAGGGTGGTGGTTTTGCCGGAACCGGTGGGTCCCGTGATCAGGATCATGCCATACGGCTGATTGATCACTTTTTCGAACTGAACCCGGGCTCCCGGTAAAAAGCCGAGTTGGGCTAGTGAGAGCAGGGTGGACGATTTATCCAGAATGCGCATCACGATTTTTTCACCGAAAATGGTCGGTAAAGTGGAAACGCGCAAGTCTATCTCCCGTTTGTCCACGTTGAGGGGAATTCGTCCGTCCTGGGGGTTTCGGCGCTCCGCGATGTCCAGGTTGGCCATGATCTTCAAGCGGGAAATGATCGCGGGGTGAAGATGGCGGGGGATTGACCTGACCGTACTTAATAGGCCGTCAACCCGGTAGCGGACTTCCACCTGGTTCTTTTGCCCCTCGATATGAATGTCTGTGGCCCGTTCCCGGACTGCTTGTGTGATGATCAAGTTCACCAGGCGAACGATGGGTGCCTGATCGGCAATCTCCACCAATTTATCCAGCGAAAGCTCTTCTTCCGGCATAATCCCTGTCACCACCGAGGAGTCGCCGATTTGATCCATGGCCGCCTTCACCGACCGGTCCACACCAAACAATTTGTCGATGGCTCCCAGGATCGCGGTTTCGGTGGCCACGCGCGGTTCTACCGTCAAGCCTGTAACCAGGCGTAAATGATCGATGGCGAAAACGTCCAGCGGGTCTGCCATGGCGATCAACAGCGTATTTCCCTGCTGTTCCAAAGGAAGGATCCGGTAACGGCGGCAGACTTCCTCCGGCACGAGCTTGGTCAACTCCGGCGGTAGATTGGGGGCGGAGAGATCCACGACGGGAATGTTCCATTGGGTTCCAATGGCATTGGCCAGTTGGTCCTCATTGATATAGCCCATGTTGATCAGAACCCGGCCCATCAGGGCCCGATCCGCGGGAGACTTGGACCGGGTAGCCTGGGTGACCTCGATCGCTTTGTTTAACTGCTCCGGACTGAGAAATCCTTTCTCCACCAGGATTTCACCGATTTTTTTGCGCGACATCCTCAGTAGTCCTTACCCAGTAATCCCTTGAACCGCAATTTCATCTCTGATGGGCTTTGCGCATTGGCTACTGCATCATCGGCAGAAATGAACCCTTGTGAGAACAGGTCATAGATGGATTGGTCAAAGGTTTGCATACCATCATAGGTTCCGCGCTGAATGGCCGTCCCAATCTGGTTGAAATTCATCTTGCCAATCACATCACTCATGTGGGGAGAATTGATCAATACCTCCGTGGCAAGGATCAGGCCACTTCCATCCTGACGGGGAAGCAGAACCTGCGAAATGACTGCTTTCAAGCTGAGCGCGATCTCCGTGCTGGCTTGTGGCCGTGCCTGTGGCGGATAGAAGGAGAGCAATCGTTCGACCGCCGCAGTGGTGTTGGAAGAGTGCAACGTGCTCAGGACAAGGTGACCCGTCTCGGCAAAATGAAGCGCGGCCAAAACAGTTTCATAGTCCCTCATTTCACCGATCACAATCACATCCGGCGTCTGCCGCAGGCCGTCTTTCAAAGCATCCGAATAGGAATTGGCATCGATTCCAATTTCCCGCTGGGAAACAAGTGACATCTGGTCTTCGTGCAGAAACTCGATCGGGTCCTCGATGGTCACAATATGACCCGACATATTGCGATTGCGGTAATCGATGATAGCCGCCATGGTGGTGGATTTGCCCGTCCCCGCCGCACCGGTCACCAAGATCAGCCCACGCCGTTCCAACGAGAGCCCAGCCAGCAGCTTGGGGAGACGAAGCTCCTCGAAGGAAGGTATGATGGGCTTCACATTGCGAAAGACAGCGGCGATCGTTTCTTTTTGCCAATAGATATTGACTCGATAGCGGCCAAGCTCCGGCCGCCAGTACGCCAGGTTGACCTGGAGGTCGCGGGCGAATACCCTCTTTTGCGCTTCGCTCATGATGGAGAGAGCGATCGCTTCCATTTCCGGTGGGGTCAACGGAGCGTGGTCAATGGGTACCAGCTGGTTGTAAATACGCATGGTTGGCGGTGCGGCGGCCTTGATGTACAGGTCGGAAGCATCCATCTCTTTTGCGTTTCGCAACCATTGATCGAGTCCCATTCGCTTTTACTCCTTTGTTTCTTATTATAATGCAGTTAGCGCAATCCCCTCAGAGCGGATTGCGGGAAAACAGCGGAGCACCCAGGCGCATTTTCATCCGAACCTCCTCTATGGTCGACCGAGCCACTTGGCGTGCTTTCTCGGTACCGAAGGCGAAGACCTCTTCCAGTTGGGCGGGGTGAGTCAGCAATTCCTGCCGCCGCATGCGGATTGGGTCCAGCAGCTCGTTTAGGATCCGAGCCAGGTTCCGTTTGTCTTCCACGCATCCCAACTGTCCTATGCGGCACGCTTCCGCGATGACCGGGGTGTTTCGTTTGTTGAATGCCTGGTGAAAGGCGTAGACGGTGCAGATGTCCGGATGACCCGGATCGTTCTTGCGGATCTTGGCCGGGTCGGTAACCATGGCACTGACGCGGTTCTCCACTTCCGACGCGCTATGGGCAAAGGCAATGTCATTCCCCAGGCTTTTGCTCATTTTTTTCTGACCGTCTATGCCGGGCAGACGGGAGAAATCGGAAAGTAGAGCCTCCGGCTCGGGGAATGTTTCTCCATAGAGATGGTTAAAGCGTCGAGCGATTTCCCGCGTCAATTCCAGGTGAGACAGTTGGTCGTCTCCCACCGGTACCACGTTCGCTTTGTAAATCAGAATGTCGGCCGCCTGCAGAACGGGATAACTCAACAAACCGAGAGAGGCCAGACCTTCTTCCAGATGCATATCTTCCAGCTTGTCTTTCAAGGTTGGGATCCGTTGTGCCCGGGCAATGGTGACCAGCATATTGAACAAGAGATAGAGTTCGGCATGCTCGGGAATCGCTGACTGGAGGAAAAGTGTACTTTTCTCCGGATCCAGCCCGACGGACAGGTAATCCACAAAAATATTGCGCGAACTCTCTCGAATCTCTTCCGGTTTCTCATATCCGGTGGTAAAGGCATGATAGTCCGCAATCACAAAGAAGCAATCGTAGGTTTCCTGCAATTTGAGCCGATTCACGATGGAACCAATATAGTGGCCCAAATGCAATTGTCCCGATGCCCGATCTCCTGTCAGGATGCGCCTCTTATTCATTAGGTCGGTCGTCCTTCCTTATTTTTGCAAGTGTAGGAGTGGACTAGGGGCTTGTCAATTGATTCCAGAATTTGGATAATGCTTTCATATTGCTTTACCAGGGCGATTTCGCATGAAGGCAACTGTCATCATCAATCCGACCGCCGGCCGGGGTAGGGCTCTACGATTGCTTCCCCAAGTGGAGAAGGGGCTGAAGGAATCCGGCCAAGACTTCACCGTGCGAGTGTCCCAGAGCCCGGAAGACCCTCCTCGGTTGGCTCGAGAGGCCATCGCGGCCGGTGCTCAAATGATCGTGGCAGCCGGGGGAGATGGTACCAGTCAGATGGTCGCGGGGGCCTTGGTGGGATCCCAGACGATCTTGGGCATCTTGCCTCTGGGCCGGGGAAACGACTACGCCCGAGGACTCGGTATCCCCAAAGATCCCCTTGCGGCTTGCCGGATCCTGACTGAGGGCACGATCCGGGAAGTAGACATCGGTCGTGTGGGTCAAGATAAAATCTATCTGAACATGGCCGGGGCCGGGTTCGACGGGGAGGCCACGAGCCGGGCCAACCGGCTACCTATCAAGGGCGCATTCGCCTATTTCCTCTCCGTGTTCCTGACCCTGATTTCCTTCCGACCGGTAACCTTCACCTTGGAGCACGACCGAGGAACATGGAAGGGAAAGGCAATGATGATCGGTGTGGCCAATAGCACCACCTACGGAGGCGGAATGCGATTGGCTCCCGGCGCTAAAGTGGATGATGGACTGTTCGATCTGGTGATCATCAAGGAAGTGGGAAAGCTGGAATTCGTGCGGGTTTTTCCGCGGGTCTATCAAGGCACCCATATCTTGCATCCTGCGGTTGAAATCTTGCGCACGGCTCGCGTGCAGATGTCCTGCAGTGCTCCATTCGACCTCTACGCTGACGGAGACCGAATGGATCCCCTCCCCTTGCGACTGGAAGTGGTTTGTCGCGCCTTGCGCGTGATGACTCCCCAACAAAAGGCGGCTAGTTTTTCCTGAGCTTCTTGCCAAGCCGGCAGGAGCGTCAGATAATTACACTACTTTTTTAACCGGAGCCATGCCATGAAAACGATGGTGTTTGTGAACCCAACCGCCGCGCGAGGTAAGGCGCTGCCAATGGTGCCCGCGCTGAAGAGACAATTGGATCAGCTCGGTTTGGACTACACGCTGGAGATCTCTCCGTCGGCAGACGCGCTACCGCTCCTGGTTCGCCAGGCCGTCGCACAAGGCTACCAGCTGGTTGTGGCCGGTGGTGGCGATGGCACCGCACACATCGTAGGAGCAGCCCTGATTGGAACCCAAGCCTACCTCGGTGTATTGCCGATGGGCCGTGGCAACGACTTTAGCCATGCTCTGGGCATTCCCCATGATTTGGCGGGAGCCTGCCGCATTCTTCGGGATGGGATCCCGGTGAAGATCGATGCCGGTCGGGCGCAAACCGGGCAGTATTACCTGAACATGGCCGGAGCCGGGTTTGACGGGGAGGTCAACCGCCTGGGGAATCAAATTCGGTTTCTCAAAGGGGGATCCGCCTACACTTATGCCACCCTGGTGGAATTGTTCCGTTTCAAAGCGGGTCTCTTCACGCTCAAGTATGACCAGGGAACCTGGCAAGGCAAAGCCCTGA
>Ga0315289_10011773_pt1 | contig 12375 bp, 7 predicted proteins | sample YL17G11_40_MG_FD_203452 | JGI IMG/M metagenome (GOLD analysis project Ga0315289, IMG submission 203452) | Sediment microbial communities from Yellowstone Lake, YNP, Wyoming, USA - YL17G11_40 | ecosystem: Environmental > Aquatic > Freshwater > Lake > Sediment | place: USA: Wyoming | collected...
GCGTTTCTCCCGCGGCGTTGGATCGGGTCGCGGGATCGCCGACATCAGCGCTTCGGTGTATGGATGCCTGGGACGGGCGAAGAGTTCGGCCGTGGACGCCAACTCGACGATCTTGCCCACGTACATCACCGCCACCCGATCGCTGATGTGCGCCACGACGCTCAGGTCGTGCGCGATGAACAGGTAGGTCAACCCCATGTGCTCCTGCAGGTCCTTGAGCAGGTTCAGGATCTGCGCCTGCACCGAGACGTCCAGCGCCGAGACCGGCTCGTCGCACACGACGAACATGGGGTTGGGGGCCAGCGCGCGCGCGATGCCGATGCGCTGGCGTTGCCCAGCGCTGAAGGCGTGCGGGTAGCGTCGCATGTACTCCGGCCGCAGGCCGACCAGTTCCAGCACCTGGGCCACCCGCTCCTCGAGTTGTTTTCCTCGTGCGATCCCCATCGCCCGCAATGGCGCGCCCACGATGTCGAGCAAGGTCATGCGCGGGTTCAGAGAAGCGTAGGGGTCCTGAAAGATCAGGCGTATGCTGCGGCGAATCTGCCTGAGTCCGTCGTGGTCCAGCGTCGTGACGTCTACGTGGCCCAGGATGGGGTCGCTGAACAGCACCCGGCCGCTGGTGGGCGGGATGGCGCGCAGGATCGAACGGCCGGTCGTCGTCTTGCCGCACCCGCTCTCGCCCACCAGGCCCAGCGTCTCGCCCTCCATCACGTAGAAACTCACGCCGTCCACGGCCCTGACGTGGCCGACGGTTCTTTTGAGAAAGCCACGTTGGATGGGAAAGTATTTCTTGAGTTCGATGACCTCCAGCAGGGGCCCGTTTTGGCTTGCTTGATCAGACATGGCGTCGCGTCCTTTTAAGAATCATACAGGTGACATCTGACAAAGTGGCCTTCTTCCGCTTCGATGACCTGCGGTTCCACCTGGTCACACACTCCGGCGATCATGTTGGGACAGCGGGGATGGAACGTGCACCCGGCCAACCGGCTGTACGGATCGGGCACCATCCCGCTGATGGTCTGCAGCCGTCTCCTCCTGTCGCTGCGCACGATCGAGTCGTCGAGTTGAGGAATAGACGCCAGCAACCCCTGGGTATACGGGTGCAGCGGGTGGAAGAAGATGGAATGGACGTCGGTCTGCTCGACGATCTTGCCCAGGTACATCACGGCCACCTCTTCGGCCATCTCGGCGATCACCCCCAGGTTGTGGGTGATGTACATGATCGCCATTCCCAGGTCGTCCTGCAGGACCCGCATGAGGTCCAGAATTTGCGCTTCGGTCGTCACGTCCAGCGCGGTCGTCGGCTCGTCCGCGATGAGCAGGCTGGGGTGGCAACACAGCGCCATGGCGATGACGGCCCGCTGGCGCATGCCGCCGCTCAACTGAAACGGGTAATTGTCAATCGTTTGCTCCGGCTCCGGCATCTTGACCCGGTCCAACATGTCAATTGCCCGCTCCCGCGCCTCGGCCTCGCCTACCTTCTGGTGCAAGGTAATGGCCTCGATGATCTGGCGTCCCACGGTGCGCACCGGGCTCATGGCCGTCATCGGTTCCTGGAACACCATCGAGATCTGATTGCCCCGGATGTCGCGCATCTCCCGGCTGTTGGGTTGGAGCGCGGTGATGTCCACCACGTCGGCCATGGCGGAGGAGTCGCCCTCTTGCACCGTCCGGTAGTACAGGATCTCGCCCGACTCGATCCGGCCAGGTACAGGCACGAGCCTCAATAGAGAGAGCGCCGTCACACTTTTGCCGCAGCCGCTCTCCCCGACGACTCCCAGCGTGCGTCCCCGCCTGATTTCCAGGTCAACGCCGTCCACGGCGCGCACGACGCCCTCGGCCAGGTGGAAGCAGGTGTGCAGGTCTTTGATCGTTACGAGTGGTTCATCCGGTGGCATAGCGCCTTCTCCTATGTGACGTACGGGTCGGCGGCGTCACGCAGGCCGTCACCGAGAAAGTTGAACATGAGCACCGCCACGACGACGAACGCGACCGGCCACAAGACCCAGGGGAGCTGCGCCACGACCATGATATCCTGCGCCTCGTTGAGCATCACGCCCCAGCTAACCGTCGGCGATTTTAGGCCGATACCCAGGAAACTCAGCGCTGTCTCACCCAGGATCATGTTGGGAATGGCGAGTGTCAACGCCACGATGATGTAGCTCATAAACCCCGGCAGCATGTAGCGCGCGATGATGTGCCACTCGCTCTCGTCGTCTAGCTTGGCCGCCATGACAAAGTCCTCCTCCCGCATACTGAGCAGCCGGCCGCGCACCACGCGCGCCAACTGCGTCCAGCTCAGGATGGAGAGGATGATGGTCGTATAAAAATAGATACGCAGTTGAGGCCAGTCCTGCGGCAGGGCCGCCGCCAGCGCCATCCACAGAGGGATGGCCGGCAGCGCAAAGAGGACCTCGATGATGCGTTGGATGGCTTCGTCCACCACGCCGCCATAGTAGCCCGAGATGCCACCCAGGATCAAGCCCAGAAAGAATGCGAGGAACACCCCCAGCAGGCCCACCGACAGCGAGATGCGTCCCCCGAAAAAGATGCGTGAGAACACGTCGCGGCCGATGCTATCCGCGCCCAAGACGAACAAAGGGGCCACGTCGTTCGCCTCGGTGCCAAGGAGATGCACGTCAGATCTGATCAACCCCCACAGCGCGTAATTGTCCCCGCGCGCAAACAGCTTGATGGGGTAGCGCTGGCTGGTGTCCTCGGTGTAGAAGGGACGGAACGTGACCGGGTCCCGCTCTCTGACCGTGGGGTAGATGAAGGGCCAGTGGTAATTCCCATCCACGTCACGGATGCGAATCTTGGATGGCGGATGCGCCACATAATCTTTGTAACGCTTGAGCGGCGGGTGGGGGGCTAGAAACTCGGCAAAGATGGCGATGAGGTACAAGATTCCCAGGAGCACGATCGCGATCTGCGCCAATCTGTGCCGTCGGAACTTCCACCACACCAACTGCCACTGACCAGCCCGGAAAAACGCCTCCTCTTCCTGGGCCTCGTCTATGACCGGCTTTTTCCGCCGCCAGGGCAGTTTGAGCTCTTTTAGTGCAGACAGGATGCTGCTCATGACGCCTCCACACCCCCAAAGCGGATACGGGGGTCTACCGCTGCCAGCAGGATGTCGGATATCAAACCGCCGAGCGCCGTCAGTGCCCCCAAGATTAGAATATAGCTGCCCGCCAGATACATGTCCTGGACCATCAGCGAGATCCACATCGCGGGGCCGGCCGTGGGCAGGTTTAGCACGATCTCGATGACCATCCCACCGGAGAACAGCCAAGGTAAAACATAGAAGGTTTGGCTGAGGATGGGGTTGATGGCCAGGCGCACTGGGTAACTCAGCAACACCCGCCACTCCGAGAGCCCCTTGGCCCGCGCCACCGTGACGTACTGCTTGCGCAGCTCGTCCAGCATGGTGGCCCGCATGGTGCGCATAATGTTGGCCGTGCCCACGATGGCCAGCAGCAGGACGGGCAGCCAGATGTGTTGCAGCATGTCCACGAACTTGGCCAGGCTCCAGCCCTGCAGTTGGTACTCGGGGGAGAACAGCCCGCCCACGCGGATGCCAAAACGGTCGAACGCCACGTACATGATCACCAACGCCAGCAAGAAAGGGGGCACCGCCAGGCCGAAAAAGCCCATCAAGGTGAAGAAATAGTCGGCGATAGAGTATTGCTTCACGGCCGCGAATATGCCGATGGGGATGGCGATGCCCCAGGAGACAAGCCACGCAAACAGCGCGATCAAAAAGGTCAGAGGCATGCGGTCACCAATGACCTCCTTGACCGGCTTTCCCCACTCGAAGCTGTAGCCAAAATCCAATCGAGTCACGATATTGGTGATCCACCTGAGGTATTGAACGTGCATGGGCCGGTCAAGGCCATACATTCGTGTGAACCGTTCAACATCATACTGGTCTACGGTCGCACCTGATGCGCGCAGACGGTTGAGATACTCTGTGAGATAGTCCCCGGGCGGAAGCTGGATGATGGTAAACGCCAGGATCGAGATCAGGAACAGTTCCGGGACCATCCGCAGAAGACGCTTGATAATGTAACTTAACATGGGATTCACCTCCCTCGGTACCTGGGCATACTATACTTAGGAGAGGAGCGATGCATTGTAATTAGGCAGTCACATCATTATGCGATTGCCCTAGCACTTTCGTGATATGTTCAAAAGCCTACCGGATGTAGGCGCAAGCCTACATCCGGTAGGTAGTTGCCCATTCGGGCATCAGAACCGCTTGCCGCCCTCGTAGAAGAAGGCTTCGGGGTGATAGGTAGAGAGCCCATAGGTGTCCCAGCCGATGGGGACCTTGGGCCGTGGCAGGTTGCGCATGTTCTTGTTGAAGAGCAGCGGAGCCGGGCACTCCAGGACCAGGCCGATTTCCAGCGGATTGTCGGCCAGCCAGTCAAAGATCTGCTGGCCCAGCGCGACACGCTCGTCCTCGCTCACGACGGAGGTCATCTGGTCAAAGATGTCGTACAGTCGCTTGACCTCGTCCGGCGGTTCGATCAGCCCCTCGGCCGTCCGATCCGCCGCCTGGAACCAAACAGCCCACGCTGAACAGGCGGTACCCTGGCCTGGATCACCGGTCGGGAAGAACCATTGTGGTTGGATGTGCAGGAGCATGTCGGTGCAGCGGTCGGCATGCCACACACCGCAGTGCACCTGGTAGGCCAGCATGCGCTCGTTGTACAGGCTCTCCTGGATCTGCCTGGTGGCGGCCTCGATGCCGACTTCGAGCCATTGGGTGACGATCATCTCGGTGAGCTTGTCCGTGACGGGGCCCACGCGCTCGCCTGCGTGCTCAATGTTGAACTTGAGCCGCTCGCCGTCGGGGCGCAGGCGGAAGCCAGCGCTGTCGCGCTTGTCCATGCCCATCTCGTCCAGCAACTGGTTGGCCAGGTCCGGGTCGTACTGCGCCCAGGCCGTGCCGTATTTCTCCTTGTAGTACCTGGAGTTGGGCATCGGGCTGATCTGGCCCATGCGGGCCGTGCCGAAGAACAGGCTCTCGTTGATCTCCTCGCGGTCAATGGCCACCGAAAGCGCCCTAACAAAGTTGGGATGGTTGACGATCTCGGTCAGGACCGCGTCATCGGCGAGGTAGTGCTGTGGGAACAAGACGTAGCGGTCGGACATGCAGGAGAGATAGTCACCGACGACATAGTTGCTCGTGGGTTCGTTCTCCTTGTAGAGCGGATATTCGGCCATGGTGACACTGTGTTGCCCGACGAGATCCAGCTCGCCCTGCACGATCTTGAGCGTGACCGCTTCGGCGTTGGTCACATAGTCAAAGCGCATGGTGTCAATATAGGGGAGCTGATTGCCGGCCAGGTCCACCTTCCAGTAGTACGGATTGCGCTCCCACAGGAACAGGCCCTCCGCCGGACGCGAGACGATCCACCAGGGGCCGATGACGGGGTAACCGCCTTGGGCGATTGAATCGGGCCCTTGCCAGATGCCCATCCCCCAGCCCCCCCAGCGGTTATTGAACAACGCCGCCCAGCCTTCCAGCCCCTCGTCTGCGGCCATCGCATCCAGCGTGGCCTGATCGGTGTACTTGGCGTGGAACTGCTTGAAGTAATGGGCGGGAACAATGATTTGATTGGGGACTTCCCAGCGGGTCAGGTGGGCAGCGAAGTTGCCAAACGTGGTGGCATAGGTGAACTTGACAGTATAGTCATCCACGATCTCAACTTCCATATTCGGCCCGCCAAAGCGGAACTGCCAGGCGGGGGAACTGGTGAGGTCCGTATTGAGTTGCATGTCTTCCCACCAGAAACGGACATCTTCCGTGGTCAGCGGCTCGCCATCCGACCACTTCATCCCCTCGCGCAGACGCAGCGTGTAAGTCTTGCCGTCAGGGGTGACCTCCCAGCTTTCGAGGATGTTCGGCACAATCGTCCGCAGGTCAACATCCGAATAGTGGAGCATACGCTCGGAATTGAGGTCATAGTTCTCGGTAAACCAGACCGGATCGAGGTGAATCATGCGGATCTCGCCGCCATACACACCGATGGCGTCACGACCGCCCACCACGGCGGGGTTTACCGGCAACCGCTCGTCCACCAGCGGCAACGCCCCAGAGGCCACCCGGTCTGCCAGCAGGGGCGGCTCAACGCGCCCAGGCTGGACCTCGACCGTGACCTGCACCTCTTTCTCGACCGGGACCTCGACCTCGACTGTCTCCTTGACGACCTGAGGGGTCGGAGTCGGGCCACCGCAGGCCGCCGCGACGGCCCCGAGCGCGGCCACGGTGGACAACTGCAAAAACTCACGACGCTTGATCTTTCTTGCTTCCATTTTTTATCTCCTCCTTATAAGATAAACTACCCTTACTTGGCACCGGCTGCCAAGTCCTAACCTTACCCTGTATTATACTTTACCATCACCACTCGCGCAAATCTACCACTTTTAGGACAAACTTTGGGACTTTTGGGACAGACCCTCCCGCAGGTTACAACCCGCCGGAGGGCCAGCAGTTACGGGTCGCCAAAACTCAGTCGCAACAAGTAGTTGTCTGACCGGACTTCCATCTGTGTGCTGGACAGGTCGGCGGTGCAGTAGGGATTTTCATAGTGTTTGAACCCCGCGAGAGGCTCCTCCCGCCCGTTGCGCAGCAGTGGGCCGGCCCAGCCAAAGGACAGCGTCTCGCCGCGCAACGTGTCGCAGCGTACCGACAACCCATCGAAGGCCACGTTCAACGCCAGTACCTTTTCCTGGAACGTCCCGAAATCGCCGTCCAACGCGGCCTGTCCCATGTGACACAACCAGACGTTGTGTCGCCCATAAGAGCGCAGTTCGCGGCAGGCGCTGTGCCCCTGCCGGACCAGGCTCAGGCCTTGCGCAGCGGTGAGCGCCAGGTAGCCGTTCCCTTTTCGGGCAAAGGCCCACGCCTGGCCTCCTGCACTGTCCCGCAACACGTGCTCGTCGAAGGCGTGCACGGGGAAGTAGGCGTGCGTGAAGCCCAGCCAGTCGTCTTCCGGCAGGTTGTGGATGGCGATCAGCACATCCTTCCACTGCGCGACGCGCGGCAGGATGGCGTTGCTGAGCCAGAAATTGGGCCGGCACGCATCCTCCTCGCACGCGTTTGCAGGATGCGTGACGAACACGACGGCGGCCGGGCCCAGCGTCGCCTGCCAGGTGTGTTCCTGGCAACCCTGCTCGCCTGGACGATAGTCCTGCGCCGAGCAGAGCATATAGTCGGGGGTCCTGTAGGTGACCTTGTTGACAGCGTGCTCCCCTCTTCCAGGTTCGAGAGAGGCGACGGCGTGCCGTTCGTGGTTCCACATCTCTTCCGGCAGTGACGTGGCGATTTCTGAGATGATGGGCGGAAGTTCGTAGCGCTCCGTACAGGCCAGGCTCACCGTCCCTGCCACGTGGTGGTTAAAGATGCCTGTGCCCCACATCAGTCGGGTGATGCCTGCGGTAGGCTCCAACAATCCCCCCTTAACATAGGAGGCGCAGGTGCGCCCGTGGGTGGAGCCGAAAACGCCCTTGTACGAATTGAGGGCCATCGTGAAGAACATCTTATCCATAATCACCGCTGCCATTTCCCAGACCTGTTCGGTTTCGGCCAGGTCAACCAAGTGGGAAAGGGCCAGCAAGTCGTCTGCAAAATTGCTATTTGAGTCCCAATCCTCAAACCCTGTGGCACCGCGCTCGTGTAGCCAGGTCAGAGCCAGTCGCTCGCCCTTTTCGCGATGCCACCGTCCGGTCTCGCCGCCGTTGCCGAACGTGCGGGCGGGGTAGAGTTGCCCGGCCAGGATCTCGCACGTGTGGAAGAGGATGCTGCGGCTTTCGGTCGTATAGCACATCACGTCGCTGCCCGGCTCGTCGTGCCAGTACTTGAAGTTGAGGATGCAGTCTTCCAGCGGTTGCCTGAGCGACTCTGGGAACTCGGCATTGTCGCCAAAGCGGTACAACATCCCCAGCAAGCCTACCAGATACAGATCACTGCCATCCTCACGCCGGTTGATACCTGCGATGGTCTGCATCACCATGTCGGTCTCAACTGCGGACCACTGACCGAGTGCCATCTTGGCAATTTCGGAAAAGAGGCTGCCCTCACGCTGAGCCGCACGGGTCAACGCTTCCTGGCGTCGTTCCTCGTAGGTGCCGTAGGGAGTCTCCGAGTAGGGGTTGTTGCCCAGGGTCCACACGGAGAGCTCCCGCGTGATCCGCACGTTGTCTTCGTAGTATTCCCTGGGGCGAGGCATCAGGATGATTTGGTAGGGTCCCCCAGGAACCTGGTAAGCGTGGCCCAGGGTTGCGTGATCACCGGCCGAGCCCTGGACGTATGCCTCGGCGTAGATGCGGCCTGATGGGGCTTGGAAACGCACATTTGTCTCGGCCGACACGCCCAAATCGTCCGGCCACCGCACGGTGATCACCTCATCCCGCCCAAACACGTCTTGTTCGAGGTAGGCTGCATTGAACACCTTTTCCAGCGTCTCGCGTCGGGCAACCTGTCTGATCGCGGTCGGCAGACGGACACGCATGATTTCGGCAGCGGGTTGATCTGTGGATCCGCGCACCTGCAACGCCATCGCGTGCGGGCATTCTCGCGCAGCGACTCCCTCGAAGCGCACTAGGATTTCGTTAGCCCCTTCCTGAAACCTAACCCCGAAGGGAACGCTGTGGGGATGCTGATGGTGAAAGTGCTCCTGGCGATGGACGTGTTGCCCGTTCAGCCACACATCTGCCGGGCCGTGTGTGGTCAGAACCAGCGTTACGTCCTGGGCGGCTTCGCTCACAATCTGGGCATACGCCCAGGAGCGCAAGTAATGACAGGTGGGATGGAAGCCTGTGTGATTAACGAAGTGATCTTCCCGGCAGCGGACATAGGACCAGACCCCCTCGTAGTCTCCTATCTTGAAAGTACCCTCCTCCGTAAGTAGGCCCCGCTCCACGGGCAGACCGGTGATGCCAGAGTCCTGGTCGTAGTAGTGGAGGGCTACCTGCCGTTTGAAATCTTCACCTGAGAAGCGTTCGAGGTCTACGGGAATGGCCTGGGGGCCAGCGACCAACCAATGGTGAACGAAGCCATCTTGCAGATCATAGTACACGTAGGAAATGGGCATGCAGTGTGGCTCCTTTGACGATGCCGGGGGTTTTCAACCGGCAGGTGTGTCGAATTCCGCCTCGCCTGGCTTGGGAGGGTGCAAAAATCTGCCCACCAGAACAAGTGCTATGCCGATGACCAGTTCGCTGCCCAGGATGAGCCAGCGCAGCCAGCCTGCGCCGCCAATGCCCTGCAGCAGGAGCAGGCCCGCGTCGGCGACAAAGATCAAGAGCAGTTCCGGCCCGACGACGTTGGCGATGCGCCTCGTCAGATCGCGCTGCGGCACGCCCCTTTTCAAGTACTCCTCGGTGACAATCACCAAGACCAACCACAGCAGCCCAACTGCGACCACGTAGGCCTTGTCGAGGAACCTGGCCTGCCACATGCGCTGCAGCGAGTCGCCAGCGTAGAGTGCCAGAGCGCCGAGAAAACCCTCTCTGCCGATGAGGATAAACCATACTCCGAGTGCCATCGTGACGGCCCACGCCAGATAAGCGATCACGTAACCCAGGCCCTTTTTCATCCTTCTTACCCTCCTGGCAGCCGGATGCCTACGTCCGTCAGTGTGGTCAGGAAATCCTCGTACAGGATCGGTTCCCGCAGATAGGCCTCCGCGCCTTCTTCCTTGCTGCGTTCCTTCTCGTCCAGCCACGAGCACAGGATCACCGGTATGTGGCACGTGGCCGGATCGGCTTTCAATGTCCGCAGCACGTCCCAGCTCCTGGTACCTGGCAGGTCCACTTCCAGCACAATCGCGTCAGGTTTCTCGCGCTGGGCCAGCGCCAGCGCATCTTCACCCAGATAGGCAAACACGGTCCGCTGTGCACTCTTTTTCACGTAACGCCGCATCAGGTAACAGAAATGCGAGTCATTTCCGATGACCATAATCGTGGCAGGCGTTTGGTTCATGGCATCCTCTCGTTGAGACGTACTGGACGTCCCTCGCACTTTCCCCTACCCATATACTCTACCCACTTGTCCCGAATAAATCTTTCACTTTTGGGACGAACTTTGGCATTTCTGGGACATGCTGAGCAATTACGGCAAATCAGGATTCCTTCCTGGGTTCCGCAGATAGGCGCGCGGAGATACCCCTACCTCTTGCCGAAAGACGCGGGTGAAATAGCCGCCGCTAGAAAAGCCCACCTCCATCGCCACCTCGGTGATGCTCCTGCCGCCCGCCTCCAACAGCGCCTTGGCCTGCCTCACTCGATACCGGTTGAGATAGGTGATCGGCGTCACCCCCACCTCCTGGCGGAAGCAACGGTCCAGATGCCGCTCGCTCAGGCCCACGTACGCGGCGATGTCGCGGCGCGAAACCTGTTCTGCGTAGTGGGCGTGGATGAAGGCCATCGCTTTCAGCACGATGCGCTGGGTTTCAGAGCCGGGTTTGCGCTTGCGTTCCAGCGCCGCCGCCACGTGCTCCAGTGTCTCCTCGACGCTGAACAGCCCTTTCCCCAGCACGCTCGCCACGCCGCGATTCAAACGCGCCATGTCCTCCTCGGTCAGCACCTGGCCGGTCAGCACGACCACCGGGATGTGGCGGCTCATCTCCTCCTCCTGCATTGCTTCCAGGACCCCAAACCCATTGAGTTCTGGCATCATCAGGTCCAGGAGTACCAGGTCCGGCCGTTCCTGCCGGATCGCCTCCAGCGCCTCCCGCCCGTTCTGCGCCCGCAGCACCCGGCAGCCCGGCAACTGTGCTTCCACCATCCGCACGTGCATCTCCAGGATGCCCGGCTCATCGTCCACGATCAAGATGTTCTTCCCCGCCTGCTCACGCTCCTCCTCATCCAGCAGGCCATGGCGCGTCAGCGCCTCGGCCAACTTGGCCGTCCCCACCGGCTTCGTCAAATAATTGATCTCCAGCAGTGAACCGCGACAGGCTGGAAAGCCTGCCCTGAGCCTGTCGAAGGGGCCTGCCCCACTGTCTTCGTCGCCCTCCAGTGCGTAGAACAGCACCGGGACGTCTTGCGTGGCGGGGGTCTCCTTCAGTGTCTTCAGGATCTCCCACCCTCGTTCTGAGGTCAACCCGAGGTCCAGCACCACCACGTCCGGTGGTGCCAGTACCAGCCGTGCCAGCCAGTCCGTCGCTTCATCCGCCGGATGCACCTCGACCTCAAACCCCTGCCGTGCCAGGTGTTTCCTCAACACTCGTCCGCCCGTCGCGCCTTTTACCAACAGTGAAACCCGTTGTACCTGAGCCAACGGCATCTCTGCGACAGGCTGGAAAGCCTGCCCCACAACTGGTAAGGTAAAGCAAAACGTTGATCCTTTCCCTTCCTCACCTGAGGAATAGACGCCGATCTTGCCCCCGTGCATCTCGATCAGCCGTTTGCAGATCGCCAACCCCAGCCCCAGTCCGCCGTAGCCGCGGGCCGTCGTCCGTTCTGACTGGCGAAACTCGTCAAAGATCACCTCTTGTTCGTCCGCCGGGACGCCCAGGCCCGTATCGCGCACTGTCACGGTCACGCAACCATCTCTCACGGTCGCTGTCAGCGAGATCTCCCCCCGGGCGGTGAACTTGACCGCGTTGTTCACCAGGTTCAGCGCCACCTGTCGCAGGCGCGTCCGGTCGCCCCACACCCACGGCAGGCGCTCCGGAATTTCAGCGTGCCACGCCAGTTCCTTGTCGCGCGCCAACTGCTCGCCGATTATCGCTACGGCCCGCAGCACCTCCGTCAGATCGAGCGGCGCGCACATCAATTTCAGTTGCCCCACGTCGCTCTGGGCCAGGTCCAGCACGTCGCGGATCAAGCCGTCCAGATGTTGTGCTCCAACGTAGATCCGCTCCACGTCCTTGATGTTCACCTTGTATTCCTGCGGCCCGGCCTGCTCGCCTTCCCGCAACAGTATGTTGCTCAGGCCACAGATCAGGTTCAGGGGGGTGCGCAACTCGTGACTGACCATGGAGAGGAAGCGGCTCTTCAACCGGTTCGCCTCCTCGGCCAACTGCCTTCCCTCTTCTGCCAACCGTCGCGCCTCCACTGCCTCCCGGTAGAGCCGGACGCCCCGCAGCGCGGCTGCCAACTGCCGGACGATGTCGGCACACGGCTCCAGGTTGCCCGAGTCAAAGGCCACGAAGCCGGATATACCTTCCTGGACCAGCAAGGGCAACAGCGCCAGGCTGAACGGCTGGTCTGCGGGATACAACCCCGCCGGTGGGAACTGCCGGCTGGGGAAGCGCCGCTGGCACGCGTCCACCGGCGGCGCTTGCAGCACGCTCCACGCCACCGGGTCCTCCCCCTCTGGCTCGTACAACGCCACGGCCGCGTGCTGGATGCCGATGC
>Ga0315289_10011775_pt1 | contig 12374 bp, 11 predicted proteins | sample YL17G11_40_MG_FD_203452 | JGI IMG/M metagenome (GOLD analysis project Ga0315289, IMG submission 203452) | Sediment microbial communities from Yellowstone Lake, YNP, Wyoming, USA - YL17G11_40 | ecosystem: Environmental > Aquatic > Freshwater > Lake > Sediment | place: USA: Wyoming | collected...
GTATTCAAGGCGCACGACAGCTGCTCTCAATAGGCGATAATTGGAGCAGACCAGTCATCTTCGGCAGACCGATGGGTCTTGACTTCAGAAAGGCGGAGTTGAACGACCTATTGAAGGTGGTCGACGGCATCGGTCTCTCGAGCGCAACCGATTGGGACGCTGGGGCAATTGCTGATCTCGCTGCCTACGTCAGATCGAAGGGAAAGATGTTTGCCATACACGCGAGCGAGAGAGTGAGAGAAGATCTGGACCAGATCCTGGACATGAAGCCTTCATTTCTCGTACATATGACAATGGCCACGGATGATGATTTGACTATATGTGCCGAGGAAGGGGTACCGATTGTCGTGTGTCCGCGTTCGAATCTGTTCTTCGGCAAGATGCCCCCAATCAGAGATATGATTGAGGCCGGCGCGATGGTGGCACTTGGGACCGACAATGCCATGATTTCCCAGCCTGACATGTTGACGGAACTGGAATATGCTGGTAGAGTGCTCAGATATCAGGGCATGGAGGATATTCGCTGTGCAATTGATATGGCCATAAAGAATGGGAGAAAGATTTTAAATCGGAATGTCACAATAGCTATTGAACCCGACTCACCATGCGATTTCATGGTGGTCGGTAGCAAGAAAGGCAATCCCATTACGGACCTGGTGTTACGGTCCCAAGCGGACGATCCGAAGCTAATCTGCATAGGCAAGAAGGTCTGGAGAGTGAATAGATGAGTCTGTTCAATAAGATACTGATACCGACCGATGGTAGCGAGTACACTAAGGCGGCGATAGGCAAGGGTCTTGAACTCGCGAGATTGTTGGGGGCGAACGTCACTGCCTTCTACGTTGTCGATCAGACCTCATTCATCAATTTTCCAATGGATTCCACAATAGTCAGCGTGTATTCCCTTCTAGAGAAGGAGGGCAAGGAAGCTGTGGAGAACGTGAAACAAGAGGGCGAGAAGATTGGTGTCAGGGTAGACGCAATCGTGGAAGAAGGTTCTCCAGTGAGAAAAATAGTGGATTCGTCAAGGTTCCACGATTTGATAGTCATGGGAACGCTGGGTCGAACTGGCGTTTCCAAGATACTCTTGGGCAGTGTCGCCGAGCGTGTGGTCAGATACGCCCACTGCCCCGTACTGGTTGTCAGAGCAATGAAGGAGGAACCATCATGACTACGGTAGAGGAAGTTATGACCGCGAACCCAATCGTGGCTCAAGTGCCAGGAAACAGAAACGATGTCCTCAAGATGATGGTCAAACACAACCTGACCGGACTCCCTGTGGTCAAGAGAAATGACGGTTCATTGGCGGGATTGATAACGCGGCAAGACATATTCGAGAAGCCGGACGAGGACCAATTGGCATTGATCATGAACAGAGATCCGCCGTTCATATCCCCCAAGGACGACGTGAGAAAGGCTGCTCAGATATTCTGCACAAAACAGATTCGCCATCTTCCCGTCGTCGGTGAGAGAAAGCTCGTTGGTATATTGACACCCGCGGACCTGTTGTCGGTCGTGGAGAAGAATGCAATCGATTTGCCAGTCGAGAGAGTCATCAGATCGACCTGCGTCCCTATCTATCAGGACGCTCCACTAGCAGTTGCACTTGTCACTTTCAAGGTGACAAAAGCCAGTGCATTGCCAGTTCTCGACGACACTGGCAGACTTTCTGGCATACTCACAGATAGGGACATATTCAACAGATCATACATTAACGGCTCAGTTGCCATGGCCGATCTTGGCATCGGGCAGGATGAGGACGAATGGACTTGGGAGGGGCTCAGGAACGTCATGAAACTATGGTACGAGGTCTCAAAAATCGAATTGCCTGGCCTTCCAGTCAGAGACATAATGGTTCGATCTCCCGTGACCGTCTTCAAGAAGACAAGCGTTTCCGAAGCCGCAAGAATAATGAGGAAGAACGATTTCGGGCAACTTCCCGTAAGGGACTCAAAAGACAGCCTGCTTGCGATGATCTACGATTTCGATGTCATATCGGTGCTCATAGGGGATAAGTAATGGAAGCAGCGGATGTCCTTTCACTCTGCAAGCGGAGAGGGTTCATCTGGCCGGCCTATGAGATATACGGCGGGGTCGCTGGCATGTACGACTATGGTCCGCTGGGGGTGACCATGAAGAATAGTATCATCGATGTATGGAGGCGTGCCTACACTCTTGGCGAAGGTTTCGTTGAAATCGACGGCGATACGATTGGCCCAGAAATCGTCTTCAGGGCCTCGGGTCACGTAGATGCGTTCTCAGACAAGATCATTTCCTGTTTATCCTGCAAAGAGTCGTTCAGAGCCGATCATCTGGCCAAGGATCTCCATGAGAATCCGAGTTCGCTCCCGATGAAGGACCTGGAGAACCTGTTGAAGGAAAAGAGTGCTAAATGCCCCCAATGCGGAGGCGAACTCTCGAATGTGGAAGAGTTCAATCTTATGTTCAAGACGACCTTGGGACCTGGATTCGGAAGAAAGGGATACCTGAGACCTGAGACTGCGCAGAACATCTTCGTGGACTACGTTCCTTTGTATCGATACATGAGGGAGAGATTGCCTTTCGGTGCCATACAGATAGGGAGGGGATATAGAAACGAAATCTCCCCTCGTCAAGGCGTCATAAGGCTCAGGGAGTTCAATATGATGGAGGCCGAGCTCTTCGTGGACCCCGAGAATAAGACTTGGCCAAGGTTCGATCTAGTGAGAAATGAAACAATCAAGCTTGTCCCGAACGATGGATCGGAGATTGAGATGACCGTCGGCGACGCGGTCGAGAAGAAGGTCATCGCAAATGCCACTTTGGCCTACTTCATGTACTTCACGCAAGAATTCCTGAAAACGGTCGGCGTGGACCCTGAGAGAATGAGGTTTCGACAGCATCTGAGAACGGAGATGGCACACTACGCTGCTGACTGTTGGGACGCGGAGGCACTGCTTTCGTATGGTTGGACCGAGATTGTTGGAATCGCGGACAGAGGATGTTGGGATCTTTCAAGACACATCGAGTTCTCAAACGCTGACATGACGGCATTCAAGCGATTTGACGAGCCCGTCGAAGTTGACCGGAACATCATAAAAGCCAGATACGATGCCCTTGGTCCGGCGTTCAAAGGGAGGTCGGCGAAGATCGGGAAGGCTCTCGAGGCCGCCGATTACTCGAAAGTGGTAGATGGGAGCATTACGATCGAAGTAGACGGAGACCGAATGACGCTTGATGACAAGTACTTCGAGGTTATGAACGTCAAGGAGAAGGTCAGCGGCAAGAGAATTATTCCTCACGTCATCGAACCTTCTCATGGTCTGGATCGCATTTTCTATACCTGTCTTGAGCATGCGTACCGCCAGTCCCCTGAAGGCTATGTGGTCTTGCGCCTGAAACCAGTGATCGCGCCGATAAAAGTCGGAGTGTTTCCGCTTATGGCCAAGGACGGCCTCGACACAAAGGCCGCAGAGATAGATGAGAGGCTAAGGATGAACGGAATCACGACCTATTTCGACGACTCCGGGTCAATTGGAAGGAGATATGCGCGGATGGATGAGGCCGGAACACCTTGGTGCGTGACCGTGGACTATGATAGTCTTAGGGAAGGATCGGTCACGATACGAGACCGAGACACGACCGAGCAGGTGCGCATACCAGCAGAGGATGTCACATCGATCGTGAGTTCACTGCTCTGTGGAAATCCATTCAGTGGCTTGAGGAGACAGTGAAGCAGCCATCACAAGAATGACGTGACCTGTCAAAAGAGAGGACTGACTCGTTGGAACAATATCAATGGGGAACTCGTTTGACATTGTTAAATAATCATGGCTTCAATACATAAGAAAGAGGTGAAAGGAAGTGAAGGGCGAAGGTTTGGAGACGGTAAGAGTAAGAGAGCAACTCAGGTCCCTGATCGAATCATACAAAATCGGGGACTTGATGACGACGCAGTACGAAGCAGTGGATCCCGAAATGACGATTTCGGATGTAGTCGCCAGGATGCGCGCAATGGACCTGCATGAGATCCCGGTCGTGGAGGATCGCAACAAGCTTGCTGGAGTTGTCAGTTATGGATCATTACTGAAAAGGAAGAATCTCCCTACAGGTACCAAAGCGAAGTCTGTAATGGAGAACCCGCCCGAAGTGACTGAGGATAGCAAGATCACAGAAGTGGCCGAGAGCATCGTATCCACCGGCTATAGAGAGATTCCAGTCGTGCGTGGAAGGAAGATACTTGGAATAATCTCCAGAGAAGACATCGTTGGGATAATTCCCGACATTAGGGAATTGAGGAGCATACCAGCAAAGGAAGTGATGACCAAAGAGGTCCAGACCGTTACCTCCAAAGATAGCCTCAAGCGAGCGATCGAGCTCATGGGAAAATTGGATGTTCGGACGCTTCCAGTGGTGGACAGTGCAGATAGAATGGTCGGGATCGTGGGAGTCAAGGATATTGTGAACTACGGATGGGCAAGTCGAAATAGTGAGACCGTGGGGGAGATTTCGGGTAGAAGCAACCCAGTGGATATAGACATCGGGTCACTTTCTATCGACAACCCGGTCACAGTGGGACCAGAGACACTCATCGGGGAAGTGGCGAGAACGATGATCGATAGGAAGATATCCACTCTCCCAGTGGTCGAGAACGACACGTTGAAGGGGATACTCACCACTTACGATCTAGTCGAGCTCGTGGCCTCATTCAAATCGAGAGACGTTGTCTACGTCCAAATAACCGGTCTCGAGGAGGAGGATCGCCACTCCCTGGAGGTCATGGACAAAGAGATAGAGACCGAGCTCAAGAAGATCGCTAAGTTGTCCAAACCTATGCTTTTCACGTTGCATGTGACGAAGCACAATCATGCAGGCAATGTGGCTAAGTACAGTCTGCACGGCCGCCTCATAACCGAGGACAAGATCTTCGTCGCAAAGGCAGTTGAATGGAATTTGATCAAAGCGACCGTCGAAACGATGGAACGTATCCAGAAAATGGTCAAGGAGATGAAGGAATCCAGACTTGAGCATCGAAGAAGGTCCAAGAGCTGATCCATTGGCCTCTCAGCAACTTTTTAAAGCAGGCCAATCGTATTCCCCCTGCGCATGACTCAGTACGAGGCCGTTCCAACCGAGAGAAAGTGGCAGAAGAAATGGAAAGAATGGGAACTCTACAGGTTCGACCAATCGTCATCGATGCCTGTATACAGTATTGACAACCCGCCGAGATACACTTCTGGTTCCTTGCATCTGGGGCATGCAACCGGATACTCGTTGATAGACTTCGCCGCCAGATATCACAGGATGAGAGGATACAATGTCTTCTTTCCGTTGTGTTTCGATGTGAACGGGACTCCGACCGAAGTTAGAGTTGAGAAGAAATACGGAATTACGAAGCTATCCATGCCTCGACAGGATTACATCAAGCTATGTAGCGAATACGCTACCAGCTTCATCGAACAGATGACCGTTCAGTTTGAGATGCTCGGCGAATCGATGGACCCGAGCATCTACTACCAGACAGACGCCCCATATTACCGAAGGATCACCCAGATATCGTTTCTAAGGATGCTGGCCAAAGGCCTGGTCTATAAAGGTACATATCCGGTCAACTGGTGTCCAAGATGCATGACCGCGCTGGCCGATGCGGAAATCGAGTACCTTCAAGGCGCTACAAAACTCAATTTCATCAAGTTCCAGATCAAAGGCACGGACGACTTCGTCGTGATAGCTACCACCAGACCTGAACTTCTCTGTACCTGCCAGCTCGTTGCAGTCCATCCCGATGATAGTGAGAAGAGAGACCTTGTTGGGAGGACACTCTTGACCCCCATCTATGGACGAGAAGTGAACGTCGTCTCCGACCCGAAAGTCGATCCGGGATTTGGCTCTGGAACCGTCATGATTTGCACGATAGGAGACAAGGACGACCTTCAGTGGGTGATGAAGTACAACCTCCCACTCGAAAGGGGGATCGACGAACAAGGGAAGATGACGGAGATTTCCGGAAAATATGTCGGGCTATCTGTCAAAGAAGCGAGGAAGAGAGCTATCGATGATCTCAGGGAAGCTGGCATTCTCCTCGAGCAGAAGGAAGTCGAACAGAACGTGAGCACTTGCTGGCGATGTCACGAACTAATTGAGTTTCTGCAGGTTCCCCAGTGGTTTCTAAGAACGCTTGATTTCAAGAAAGAGGTCTTGACAAGATCGGATGAGATAAGATGGTTTCCCGAATTCATGAAGGTGCGATTACGAGATTGGGTGGATTCTCTCGAATGGGATTGGGTTATCTCGCGACAGCGTTACTTCGCAACTCCTATTCCAATTTGGGAGTGCGTAGAATGCGAGCAAGTCGTCCCCGCAAGAGAGGAGGACTGCTACGTCGATCCGACCAAGGATCCACCGCCAGTCGATAAGTGCCCGAAATGCGGCGGCGAACTCAAGGGTTGTGAGGACGTGTTCGACACATGGATGGATTCGAGCGTCTCCCCACTCTACAACACATACTGGCTTAGGGACATGAAGAAATTCGAGAGATTGTATCCAATGTCAATGCGGCCCCAATCTCACGACATCATTCGGACATGGGCGTTCTACACAATCCTGAGAGAGCACCTCCTTGTAGGACAGAGGCCATGGAATGACATCATGATTCACGGATTCATCATGTCGGCCGATGGTACTCCGATGCACTCATCGCTCGGTAATGTCATTGACCCAATGCCGATACTCGAGAAGAACGGAGCGGACGCTCTGCGATACTACGCTTGCACCTGTTCGCTCGGTGAAGACAACGCCTTCAGGGAGAAGGATGTAGTGCACGGCGGAAGATTCTGCACGAAGCTTTGGAACATTGGAAGGTTCGTCGGAAGCGTCATAAGTGACACGCCGAGAATGGGAACGCTCCGTTCGACCGACAAATGGATTCTGAGCAGATACAGCAAAGTCGTCAAAGTCGCCACAGAGCATTATGACAATTACTCCTTTGACAAGGCCATGAGGGTCATCGAGGACTTCGCCTGGCACGAGTTCGCAGATCACTACATCGAGATGGTCAAATTCAGAATGAAGGATCCAGCAGATGAAGCGGTCAAATTCACACTCTACACGGTCTACCTTGGAGTAATGAAGATGTTAGCTCCCCTTCTGCCACATGTAGCTGAGGAGGTCTTTCAAACCTGCTTCCAATCCATCGAGAAGGAAAGGAGCATCCATGTGAGCATGTGGCCTGAGCCCGTATTTGTCGATGAAAATGAGGAAGAACGAGGGGAATTAGCGAAGGAAGTAATAGGAACGCTAAGATCTTGGAAGGCTGAGAGTGGCATTTCGTTGAATAGTGAGATTGAGCTCGTCGAATTGATGGGGGAGGGGGCGAAGCGTCTCATCGGCTACGAGAGAGACATTATTGGGACTATCAGAGCAAGGAATCTCAAGATAGCCAGAGAAATCGATCTGGAGGAGAAGACAGTCGCCCTCAGACCGGTGCTGTCGAAGATTGGACCGAAGTTCAAAGCCAGAGCGAAGGAGATAGTAGCGAAGCTCGAGGCACTGGACCCAGTGAGCGCAACTTTGTCGCTTGAATCGGGACCGATCGAGGTAAACCTTTCTGACGGACCGACCATTCAAATCACCAAGGATTTGGTGACGTTTGAGAAGAGACTGACCTTACACGGCAAGGAAGTGAAGACGTTCCAGGTCATGGATGTACTGGTTGCCGTTCAAAGGTGAATATCACATTCGTCTTGACTTCATGAAGTTCACTTGGCGCGCGGAACCGGTTCGATGCTGATTGTCTTGCCACGAAATCGGGACTGGTCAAGAATCTTCATCGCTTTGTACGCTACTTCTTTGTGAATCTCAAATTCGCTGGAGGTTTCACCAATCTCTACGTGTCCAATGGCGATCTCACTTATTTCCGCTCTGATACGGATTAGTTCGATGACATCATTCATCCCAAACTTATCCGCTTTTCCGAGGTTGATCCTGAACATGACCATTCCGTATATGTCCACATACTCGTCGAAGTCCCAAACCTTTCTCACAACATCCTTCTCGCCAGTTGTCGGGACCTCTGCCTGTTCAATCTCCGCCTTTCCGAATACCTTGATGCCTTCGAGCAGATGCTTCTCGTCCGAGCTCACGAAAGTGATCGCCTTTCCTTCCTTTCCGGCCCTTCCAGTCCTACCGACCCTATGGACGTACCATTCTGGGCTCTCGGGTATGTCGTAATTGATGACGAGAGTCACATCCTCGATGTCAAGACCTCTTGCGGCGACGTCAGTTGCGATTAGCACTTTGATCTTCCCTTTGCGGAAATCGGTCAAAACCCTTTCCCTCTGAGCCTGAGAGAGATCGCCGTGAAGTGCTTCGGCTGGATAACCGTAGGATTTCAATCTCTGGTCCAGAATGTCGACCATACGCTTCGTGGAGCTGAAAACAATGGCCTTGGGCTTGTCCTTATCTAGTACCCGACATAGCGCCCAGATCTTGTTCTTCCTTCCGACGTTGTAATAGACTTGTTTAGTCGACGGAAGAACTAGCTCTTCTTCGCTTATTATGAGCACTTCCGGGCTCTTCATGTGATCCTTGCCGATTCTTCTAATTTCATCTGGAATCGTGGCTGAGAACAGGTATGTGTTCCGCTCTCTCGAGATATGCTTCATTATGAACTCGATATCCTCAATGAAACCCATATCAAGCATCCTATCAGCCTCGTCCAGTACGAGAAAGCGGATTCTGCTTAGATCTAGGGTTCTGCGCTTTATGTGGTCTATGACCCTCCCAGGAGTTCCAGTGATGACATCTACGCCCCTTTTCAGAGCCTCGAACTGTACTGATATCGCCTGACCACCATACACTGGAATCGTTTTGATGTCAAGATGGGATGCGAGTCTTTTTGTCTCATCCGAAACCTGAATGGCTAATTCACGGGTGGGCACAAGGACCAAAGCGGTCGGTTTCATCCCATGCTCTATCTTCTGGAGAATTGGGATTGCGAACGCAGCAGTCTTCCCCGTTCCCGTCTGAGCCTGGGCTATCACATCCTTGCCCTTCATCATCAAAGGAATTGCGGCCAGTTGAACTGGCGTCGGCTCGACAAACCCCATCTCCTCGATTGATTTCATAATTCGAGGGTCTATGTTCAATGACTCGAAACCATCACTCATATTCAATCACACTGACAAGGAGCCCGATAACACTCCAATTCTATAACATTTACCACAAATGGGAAATTCACTAGATATCTCCAACTGGTCTCATAAATAAAACAAAGTTTATATGAAACAAGGACGTTGAGAGGAGAGTATCCATGCGGGCGTGGTGTAGACTGGTTATCACTTAAGCTTGCCAAGCTTAAAACTCGGGTTCAAATCCCGACGCCCGCACTTTCCCCACATCTGGCTGAAATTCAATTTTGGGTCTTAGTGCCTCGGAGCCTACAGGGGCATTCCATGACGCCTGCAGCTCCCGGATCGCCGCGTCCTCCGTCTTGCGGCAATAGTACGTTTCCGTGGTCTTTGTCGTCGCATGCCCGAGCGCCTTCGAGACCGCCTCGATCGACGCTCCCCTGTCGATGCAGCACTGTCCGAACGTCCGGCGACACGCCCTGAGCTCGAACCTCGCGCCGATATCGTCCTCGACGAGCTTCTTCAGCTGACTGAGGCTGTTCGCCGCGAAGTACCCATCCTCCTTGTCGCCCATCGCCGGGAACAGTGCATCGTTAAGGGGTGCCATCCCTTCGACGATCGCCTTCCTCACGCGGACATAGCGTTCGATCGTCGCTCTGCCTTCCGGCCGGATCGGGATCCTGCGCGGCTGCCCGTAGGACGCCTCTCCCTTCACGTGCACGGTCCTGATGATCCAACGCTCGAGGTCGAGGTCCTTGATCGAAGCGAGACGCAGCTCCTTCGGCCGCAGGCCGGTGCACAGCGCCATGATCACCAGGGCGAAGGCCTCGAGCCGTCGCCAATCGTTCACGCGCTCAGCTGCTGCGAAGATCCTCGCCGTCGAGTCCTCGCCGATCGGGTCGTACCGGATGGTGATCCGCCTCGGGAATAGCGCCTTGTTCTTCTGCCTTGCCTTCTCGACGGCGGTGTTGCCGGCGAAGAGAGCGAGCGAGTTGAGCGCTGCTACGTTGTGCACCATGCCGCTCGGGCTTAGTCCCTTCTCCCGCATGAAGCGGATGTACTCCATCACGTCCTCCTTCGTGATCTTGCCCAGGCTCGTCGCTCCCATCCTGCCCATCCCTCTAAGGATCTCGAAGTCCTTCGCCATCCTCCGATAGCGTCTCTCGAGCTCTTTTACGGTGGCCTCCGCGAAGTGCCCCTGAACGCTCTCAAGGTACCTCTTTGCCCAGGCCATGAACGGGTGCCGGCTCACGGCCAGCACTCCCCTTCGTCGGCCCGGGCGGCCTCTCTCGACCACGGAATGCCATATGCCGCCTCCCTTGCGGGCCGCATATTGGCGTTCCTCCTTCTGACCGGCGAAGACATTCTCCGGGCGGGTATTGAAGCTGCCGAGGGCAGGGGAGCTGCTCATCGATCACCTCGAGGGGAAAGCCGACACCGACATTGCGAAGGAACTCGGCGTGACCAGGGGGCCGTAAGTTCATTCAAAATGACACTCCTGAAACCCTGCACAAAGCCTGCAGACGGACGGTTTGAAAGCATGCGCACGTCTCGAGAATGACCGTCCCGCTCCCTCGGTGAGGACGCGGTGAAGACTCGGTTTGAGGACCGGGGAAAGCAGGGAGACGGCCGGACGGACGGGGAGCTCGTCGTCGATTTCCCGGGACCCTTTTCTAACTGATCGCCGAAGCGGAAAAGGGCGGCGAAGAGGTTCGTCGTCGACCGCCTCAAACTATGCGCATATATGCGCATATTCCTGTGGAGATCCGCCGAGGTACATGCACGGTGAAAGAGTGTCCAGAAGCAGGACGATCTTCTCAAGAACGATGGGCGGGAGAACCGAGAGGAGGACGGACTATGCGTATGTATGCATATGAGCATAGTCTCTATCACAATCACACACTCTCCTTGACGTGCGTGCGGGAACGGAGCTCCTCAAGATATTCCGCGTCCGTCATCTTGCCGAAGACTAGAAAACAGTCCGTTCTACGCCCATCAATCCAACCAAGGAGCATTCGTTCCTCCTTGCCCGGTGCATATCTCTTGAAGGATGCGACAAGCGCTGTCAGTTGGGCCTTCTTCTCGCTGTCTTTCAGAATGAAGGTCTTTTGGATCTCCTTGAGATTCTCCAATTCGATCTCTTTCTTCTTGATCTGCTCTTCGATCGCCCACGGAAGCCGTTCGGCGGCGAGGTCGTCTATCCCTCGCTGGACAAAGTCGGAGATGCCCGGAATTGCGCCGATCGATTGGAGAGCTTCCAATTTCCTGCGACGCTCCTTCGAAAGGTAGATATTGACCAATCAGTTCACCCCTCTGCATCCCCCCGGTCTTCCATCTCGTCGATCATAAGATGCTTCGGGAACAGGACCGTGCCGAAATCCAACTTCAGATGACCGGCACAGAGGAGAGTGTCAAGCTTGCCCTTCGCGGTCCGATAGTTCACGGCCATCTCGTCCGCGAGTCTAGCCACTAGGAACTTGTATGGCAGCGCCCCGCGAGTACGGGTCCCATTCGCCGAATCGCCGAAGACGTTGACCACTCCCGCCAATGTGTCGGCCGACGGTCCGGGCGGCATCCTCATCTCCCTGAAGGCGGGGTAGCGGATCTCGATCGTCTCGCGATCGATCGCTTCTTTGGCCGGAGGTCTGTAAGGGGAAGTCACCCTAAAGATCTCAAAACCAGGAGCCTCCTCCACGAAGTCGAGGACCCGCTGGAAATCGCTGTCAGAACAGCGCAGGATCAATCTGTGATAACGGACAACATCGACCTCTAGACCGCGATCGCCGACCGCGCAGGCCGGCATCAGTCTCGCCTCGCGTCGCCTTCCTTTTTGATTGCGGTTGCGCTTTTGGCGCGATGTCCCGGGGGCAGCTGCTCCATCTCGAACTTCTCGCGTAGGATGTTCTCGATCAGGGCGCTGCGCGGAACGAATCCACGCTTAGAGTCCACCATCTCGAGAACCTCCTCACTCAGAGACATTCCAGTTACTCGCTTCATTGTCATCTCCTTTGCTTTGTTAGGGATGTTTTTAAGAATGACAAGGTTTATATTAAAACGCCACTTACTTTCCCGCAAGGGGAGCAAGTGGCAGAGGCCAACATCATGCCAGACTATATCGAAAGACGCAGAAAATGGCGGAAGAACTACCTAGAGCGAATCCTTAATAGCGATCGGCTTCGTGCGTTTGATCTCACCGTCAAAGAGAAGACCAGGAAGAATGCTCGCATACTGCTCAAAGATATCTGGACTAGGGCTTTCGACGATATC
>Ga0315289_10011777_pt1 | contig 12372 bp, 14 predicted proteins | sample YL17G11_40_MG_FD_203452 | JGI IMG/M metagenome (GOLD analysis project Ga0315289, IMG submission 203452) | Sediment microbial communities from Yellowstone Lake, YNP, Wyoming, USA - YL17G11_40 | ecosystem: Environmental > Aquatic > Freshwater > Lake > Sediment | place: USA: Wyoming | collected...
CAAACCCTAATGGCGGTAGTGGCAAAGGTTAGAGAGGTCTACGAGAGAGGAAGAAAAGCCTCGCTGAAAGATGAAGAATTCAAAAAAATACTCCGAACATTCAAACTACTCCCAGAAAACAACGGCCACTAATGCTTAGAACTCTAGTGCTCGGAACAAACTATACCCCCCTTATATAAAGGTTGAACTTTAGTTTGCGATTCTTTGTTTTTGGTTAGATAGGCTTCAAATAGGCTGGAGTTCGTTTGCGTTTGGCACTGAGAACTTTCCTATACGATGTGAATGGAATAAGATTAAGCTGGGTAGTGTTTGCACCAAGTTCATTGAGCGTAATGGTTTGTTTACCATTCCTTACGTTATTGTTTTACAGGCGGTTAAGGTTGGTGATGATTTCATGTGCGTTTATAATGTGGGCATGTTTGAGTTTAAGAACGACTCTGGTTATCTTGAGCGTGCTACCATTTGTCACTTTGTTAATAGTCTCTTCAGAAGTCTAGGGTCTGTTGAGCTTGGTTTTGTTCCTGAGGAAGATTTGGAGAATGGTGAAGAAATCGAAGGGGTGAACGCGTGCTATGCGTTCCTTGACTCAAAGAGGCGAATGATTGGTTTTAGGCTCAGTCTCACAAATGCCTTCATCTTCTTGCTTCGAGCAATGACTGTTGCCAACGGTGGGCTTGTGTTGTAGTATAAGGTGACAAGATGTTTACCAATCAGGTTTGGTTCCATTCTTGAATCTCTGAATTGTCTCAAGGTGTTAATTTCTTGAGCCATTGGCGTACCATATGCAGCTGTAGCTATGAAACAATACGGTTTGTTAGTTTTTTCCTGAACTATTTGACCTGTTGTTGTTCGATACGCAGGTGGGGCTATGAAACCTCTGTGGTTGTTTTTCTCTTGAACTATTTGACATAGTCTTGTAGCAACGCTCTGCGGGTTGTTGAGAACATCACTATTGCTAAAATGGAATACCTGTATGTTCTTTTGCCCCAGAACGGCATCTCTGTGCTCGTCGTACCTTTCTCTTTCATCGTGTATAGAACCATCTACCTCTATGCCAAGGTATAACGTTGGACAATAAAAGTCCAGAATATAGTACCCGTATCTGCTGAATTTTACAGATTGTCTATAGAAAATATGCTCTGGATATTTGGGAACCACCTCGGAATAGAGAATATCGTACATTTTTGCTTCTGCTCGTGTAGGATTGTTCCGCATCTCAGTCGCACGAGCGCGCGCGTCGTCGAATATGCGCGGGTTACTTCTATAGTATCGTCTTCTTCTACGATACATTTTGCTTAGGTCTTTTGTTCAGACTTGGCTAATAAGACTTGTTAATTGAGGTTTCATCAAAAAAGAGCGCGCGCTATTGGGAAAATTTGCAATTACCAAAACTAGTTGGTCACCTGTGACAAATTCTAAATAGACTAGTCACAAAAACAGTTAGTCATGTCAAATCTACATCCAGTCTATTTGCTGACTACGATAATAAAGTATGGAAAAAAGTCGGCAACAGGATTCTTCTTTTTAGAGAAAGAGCGACTCTACTTGGTAACAAACAAGCATATCATTTATGGTGCTAACTATTCTCAACAAAGTCCCACTCCGAAAATCGAGTACGTCACATTAACTCTTCATGCAAATCGTGAAGATTTGACAATAAATGAGGATGTTACAATCAGGCTCTTTGATGATGATAAAAGGAGAATATGGCTAGAGCACAGTGACCCCATAGTGGATGTCGTTTTGATTCCTGTAACCTTAGATGAAGAGAAATTCTTAATCTCCAAAATGGATAGGTCTTTCATAGATAACACTGATAGTCTGTCAACTCAGTTCGAAAAGATTCTGGTCGTTGGTTATCCCTACGGATGGTACGATGACAAATTCAACTTGCCAATTATAAGAGTAGGTCACTTATCGAGTCCGTTTAAGGTATCATTCAAAGGAGAGCCTGTAATGGTTGGGGATGCCATTACACACGCTGGAATGAGCGGTAGTCCAGTCATGATGCTCTTGAGAGACCCAGTAAATAAAGACAAAGAAGGAAAACTCCATGTTAAGTTTGGAACACAGTACATACTAGCTGGGATTTATTCGGGGCAATTTAAGATATTGGAGAAATTGAGACCACACCTAATTAACATCTGGTTTCCTGAAGTAATTGAGTGGATTCTAGATGAAAATGACAGGTGACTACAGCTAATCTATTCCTCTAAAGAGTACGCTCTTAAATGCCTATGTGCGGGGAAATATTTCGGTAGGTTATTTTCACTAGTTAAAAGAGACCTCTTCTGCGTGACGTTTGGCTTTTGCGTGTTCGTTCGGCGCGGAGCGGAGCGACGCGACGTGGATTCTTTTTAAGAACAGGAATTGTTCTTTGGGTTCTGTGGGCTTCCCTTAAAGGTTAAATCTGAACTCAAACAAAATAGTCCTTTTATGCTTCCAGAAAAGAAAAACAAGACCCCCGAAGACTTTTTGCTTGATGAAATAGAGAAATCGGGATATCCGTTGGAAATTAAAGTTTCTTCTCTTCTCGATAAAAAATGGACAGTAGTAAACACTGATACCTACTGGGATAAGGATGAGGGGAAGACAAGGGACATCGACATTAATGCCTATCAATATATTTACGTTGAAGATGAAGTTGACTTCACTATAAATCTTTCAATAGAATGTAAGAAAAGTGGCACTCACGCATGGGTTTTCTTCACGAGACCTTACGAAAAAGGCTATATGGATATAAACGGACATTATTTAGACGCTGAGCAACGTTTTTCACAAAGTACTAACATCGTGACATTAATGAAACTGATTTTGGAGCCAGTTGACCTCCATTATTGGACAAACAAAAAGATAGGTGTTTGCTATCATGAATTTTACCTTCAAGGTAAACACAAAGACCATGATATCCGAGATAACAGAAAAAAGATGACCGAACAAAAGGAAATTTTTGAAGCCCAGAACCAAGTAAAGAAGTATATTATCGACAAAAACTCTCTTACCATGGTGGATGAAGGTTACCCTTTATTCATAGATTTTTATTTTCCCTGCATTGTATATGATGGAAAAATGTTTGAAGCCGAAGTAACCCAAAAAGAAACCAAGCTAACCGAAACAAAGCATGTTGTACTAGCCGCATCCGAACCTGCTTCACCAAATAGAAATTACATGAATTTCTTAATTGATGTAGTGCATAAGGATTATGTGGAAGAATATATGAAAGTAATTGAGTGTGACATTGAAGCACTTGTTAAGCAAATTGGAGAAAATCGGGAAAAGGTAGCCAACTTGATTGGACAAGCAGGCAAGCGCGCGCATGATTTAATTGAGACACGTTAGCAGCACGCTTTGAATTAGGTATTATTGTACAATGAAAACGGGTTGTTTTTGTGTTATTTGCGTTTTCTGAAGAGCATTGTTCCGTCTGGTGTCGTTAGGACGAATTGGAAGCCGACTTCGACTAATTTTGTTGCTTCTTCGTAGGCGTTTCTTTTCATCCATAGAATTACATTCACAATGTTTATTGACTGGGATGCTGTTGAAACATAAGGGGATGATGTCGCCGTCCCAGTCTGATTGGGAAGATGAAGAATTCATGACGGACAGACCCCTAAGACAAAGCGGTTCATAAGCGGTACCGTTTTTCTCGTTTCTTACGGTTAACGTGAGGCTTAGTTAAAGAATGGCGCAAAACTAACCCGAACACAAAAATCGCAAATCGGATATTCTAGTTCTTGGGATTGACGCGTTAATCAGAAAAATATTGCAAAAAAATTGCGGTTTAGTAAGACATGCAATCAATCATTTTGTCGCACGTCAAACATCCTTCGGGGATTGGGGCGTTTTTCTGGCGCTTCTTCAAATAGCCTAAGTAATGAGGGCAAGCAACGGTTTCTTCCATTTTTTCCATCTTGATTTCAACCTCCGTCTCCCCAGATTGATCATCTTCTTCATCAGTTTCTTCAGCTTCAACGGTTTTTCGGCGTTCAACACCGCCCACTTTGGAGAGGCATCGGGGGCACGCATAGTATTCCTCTGTGATGTAGCCTGAAGAGATAACAGTGTAAAGTGGCTGTTCAAATTCTTCACCGCAAGTGTTGCACTTGGAGTTTTCGTGAGTTTCGATAAGCGTCTGAGTGTCGCTGTCAAACTTTAATGAGCTTAAGTTTCTTTCCATGTTGGGATCTCCTTTAGGAGACGTTTAATATCTCAAATAGTGATATTTAATAAACCTTTTTGATTACGCGTACAACAAAAAGACGCATAAAACGCAATGAAATGGGCCGGGCCGGATTTGAACCGGCGATCTTCGCCGCGTGAGGGCGACGTCCTAGCCAGCTAGACTACCGGCCCCTTTGCGCATTCTGAATTCCAAATACTAATCGTCCCTTCATAAAACCTTTCCTTAAAGAACCCAAAACAAGAATTAAAGGTGTATGATGTTGCACAGGTCGAAAAAGGACGAGTTTGAAGAAGAGCACAAGCACGAGCGGTTTCTGATGTTCTTGTGCTTCCTAGCAAGCGCGTTAATAGGATACTTTCTAATAAACCACGTAGCCCTGTTAGGCGTTTAAGACTCCTGCACAACTATCTTTTCTATTTCTTTAACCCAAGGTGCAGGCAACGTCTCTTCCCTGAACCACTTGAACAGCTCTTCCGCAATCGTACTGTTCGAGTGCCCAACACTCTCATCAACCAGCTCAACCGTGATAATAGCCTTTTTCCCCATCATGCTTAACCTCCAAGCAGAATAGCACCTGCCTGCGTTATTAAGCGATGCTTCATTTTCTTAATTATGAAAAACTCAGATTCCGAATCCAACTCAAAAAGCATTAATCCAAACTCTGAACATATTCCGAGAATTAATCAGAAAACTTTAAAACACATCAGTTCATTCTTGGATGTGGTCACTCCCAGCACAGGTGCCGAGGTAGCTCAGCCTTTTGGTACTGAGAATATTTGCGTTTTTGATTAACATTTTTCACACTGCGGTGATGAGTTTTTGCCGAAAAGACAAGATTTCAAATAGAAGATACAGAATATCAAAATCTGTGCCAGATGCCACTATAATAGAAACCAGCCCCGAGTTGTGCGAATTCGCTGGAGCCATAATCGGAAATGGAAACTTGTGGACGGACGGGTCGAGATATAGAATTGAAATCACTGGTCATCCCCAGCTTGACAAGGAGTATTTCGATCACCTTTCAAAGATTGCATATCGTTTGTTTAAAAAGAAACCATATCCATTGCGTGTGCGCCAAAGGGGCCTAAGATGGAGGCTTCAGTCTAAGGATGCTTATTCATTACTTTTAGAACTGGGACTTCCTGCAGGTAAAGAAAAATCCCATAAAGTGACAATACCTAATATAATAATGAAGAAAGAGTGGGATTTCGCTAAATGGACAATGCGTGGCATCATGGACACTGACGGAACCCTATTTTTCAGCAAGAAAACCTATGACAACCCCATTTATCCGACAATTGAAATCAGAACTTGCAGCAAAATGCTGGCAAACCAAATGACCACAATTCTACAACGAAATGGTTTCAGAGCCCGATTTCGCGGTAACAAAGTAGAGGGTTATCATGTAGCTCTATACGGCTCCAAGATGTTAAAGCGTTGGATAAAAGAAATAGGTTTTTCCAATCCTAAACACATGAACAAAATTCAGGCACGGAAAACGTTTATATGAAAAGGTTGGTTTCTTAGGAAAGCAGTTGTATATGTGCCGAGGTAGCTCAGCCTGGGAGAGCGCTCGACCCAGTTACTTTTCGTGACTGAGGGCGAAGCTGAAGACCGAGTCGTCGCCGGTTCAAACCCTGCCCTCGGCACCATTTAAGCTTATTCTGGACTTATTTTAGTTGAATTAGGCTCAAGTGAGCTTATTCAATTTCAACTGTAAACCCGTATTTACTTCAGTTTTATCGCCTGAAACGCAAGAACTATAAGGCTCTATTCAGCTTCCTTTTTCTTCCTTTTCAGTAATCTCTCCGCCAGTTTGCCTACGTCCACCTTCAACAGAATAACCGTAACGACGATGGTCAGAACAATCGAGAGAGCCATCATGGCTTCTGGACTCAACCACTCCGAAAAAGTGCTCTTGGTCCAGCTTCCCAAGAACGCGCCCACCACCGTAATCGAGAGCTTACCGAGGAAGAAGGCAGCGAAAAACTTCGCCGGGCTATACTTCAGAAGACCCAAAGGTATGATCACTGGTTCATCAGGAATAGGCGTCGCGGCTGCGGCGAAAAGTAGAAGAAACGCCCACCGCTTAACTTTCAGCCCTTCGGCATCCAAGCGTCGGCGCTGCTTCTCGCTCAAATGCTTACCAACGAAGAAGGTAACCAAGTAGTGTATGCTTTTCGCCAACGCGGCGCCCAAAGCAACAAGAAAACCTATAGCCACCAAAGTGGCTGGGTCTGCAACGCCTAAAAGCAGAGCAAAGTTTGAAGCTATGAAGAGGTTTGAAGGACCAGCGAAGGGTATGAGATTAAGCCCGAAAGAGCTAAGCAAAACAACCAGCAACTCGATGAGTAACGCCATTCTGAGGTTCCCGCATTTTCCTTTAAAGAGTGAAAGGGATTTATAAATGCAAGCATAAACACTGCAGAGCGCCTCGAATACTCTTGACAAAAAATAACAAGAACATGTTAGAGTGTAAAGACGTTTTAAACGCTCCTGCGAAGCTAGCCATCTGCATCAAATCATTCCCTTTCGCAAAAAATCCTCAACGCGGAAAGGCTGAGCATAGTCTATTATTTATGTTGAAGTTTGGTTCTCACTGAGCATAACTGTACTTGAAAAGGGAAGTCTCCACGAAAAGAGGCCATTTCCGTTTATTCTTAAGAACAGCCAGCACCGGCTCTTCACCCAGTTCCTCGATAGCGGCAACCCCAACGCTTTTACCCAGATAATCTGCTCTGACGATGCCGAACTTTGCGAGCATAAACACAGCGGGATCAGGCATCACATTCAACAAGAAGGCACCAGCCAACGCATCTCGTGTATTTTTGAGCGTTGCTTTTGTCAAGTTCTTCCTGAAATTATGTTTAATGCCGTTATAGGCTTTCCACCAGTCTGGAGTCTTCTCCTTTTTTCCAACTTTCTCGTATTGTTGGAAGGGTGCTATCTCTTCCAGTGCGGGCAAGCGTTTGAACGTGACTTTTTTCAGAGAAAGTTGAAGTTCCGAGGCAAGATCATAATAATCTGTGATGCGTACTCGTCCTGTAGATATTTTTCTGATTAGCTCTGGATATTTTTTTGAAAATTCTGAGTCTTGGGCTAATTCCTTGAATCCAGAATCGATATGTACGCCTATAGCGAGAAGCAAGTTCGCCAACCTAAAGGAATACGTGTTCTCATACTATCGAAGTAAGGAACGTAATCCAGAAAGTTCTCAAATTGGCGCTCCAAGTCTTTGTAATACTCCCAAAAACCACCATTGGCGAATGTGGGTTTGAACCTTTTTGGTGCTTCTTTTTTACTCATGACTTACCCTCTTTTCATACTGAAAAACGCTCTTGCGCGCTTTCCTCTTTTGCTCATAGGTGTCTTGCCTCTCTATGAAGCTGAAAGTATAAATAATTTGATTATTCGATTCGATAGACTCTCAAGAAAATGAGTTGTGGGTGCGAATTCTATAAATAACTCAGCTTCACTCTTTGTTTTGAGTGGGAGAATGCCCCGTCTCTCCAAAAACCAGAAAAAAATCTTAGAAATTCTCGAAGTGAAACCTGAAATGACAACGAAAGAAATCGCAGAGACGGTTTATGGCAAACTCGTAGAATACAGGTCAAAAGAATACTCGTCAATTCATCGTAGCTTGATGTCCCTCGAAAAGGAAGGATTAATCCAAAGAGTCTTTGTCCAACTCAAATGGCGACGCAAAATACAAACAATGTAGAACTTTCAAGAGTTATAAGCTGGAACTGTTGCTTGGGCTGAGTTTTTCTTCAGTAGTTTTTTGGAAAAGACAACTGCAATGGTTGCAACAATAAAGAACAACATTAAAGCAGCTGCGCTTGGAAATTCTGGAATAACGGCGTTCACCGAGCCATTGATGACTGTATGATCGATGAAGCTGCTGCCTGATGGGTTATAGTCCGCAAGCTGAGTTGTTAAACCAAGTTCGGAATGCCCTATGCTGGTTACGTTGAACGTGAGGATGGCTATGTTCCCACTTCCGCTAAAAGAATTTGTTGCTAAACCAATGGATGTAGCCACAAGGTGATATTCGCCAATTTCTTGAGACGCATTGCTTTCTTCAACAAATATGTCGCCTGACACAAGCGTCGAATCATCATAATTTAAACGGCTACCGTGGAGAACGCCGTCGGAATGGGATTCTACGCCTAGACGAAGGTCTACGGATACAACCGTGAGGGCTGAGCTGTTCCACTGGAGAATGACATCTAACGCGTACAGGTTCTGCACGTTAGCAATCGTTACGTTTATGCTGATAGTCTCGCCTAAACGAGGTGAACTCTTGGACGGTTTAACAGCAACTGTTGTTGAGGACGTTTGCGAAAAAACAATATGAATTGGATAAAGTAGCAACAGACTGAAAATTAACGAGAGCATGATGCGTTGAGATGCTTTAGCCTTTGGATATCTCATAAAGTTTTCACTTTTTACTCTGGTTCGCAAGAGTTACTATTTTGTCTCGCCCCTTCTTATATCTTCTGACAACGCCTTTCTGCTCCAAAGAAGCCAAGAGTTGGCTTGTTTTGGCTTTGGAAAACCTGCACTGCTCAACGATCATAGACTGATGCAGGCTACCGCCAGAAGAACGGATAACTTTTATGATTTCCTCTTCGTCACTTTCCATCACTGTACCCCCGAAAGCCACGCTGGTTTGGGTGACTTCTTTTCGGTTTCGGCGTCTGAACGCGTAAAAGCCTATCAAGACCCCAGCGATTATAGTTGCTGAGCCTAAAGCGATTATTGCATTCTGTTGCCCGCCGTAAGCATTCTGGTTCAAAGACGAGTTTGATAGGGTCACAGTTGGCTTTCCGTTCATGAAATATTGTGTGCTGATCCATTCGAGCGTTTGAAAAGTACTGTTTTGCTTGTTCGGTGTTGGCGAAACTGATTCGACCGCGTACATTGGCGGGTAGGTTATTTGAAGTCCTCCGTCGCCGTAGAGTTGGCTGAAGAAATCTTTCACACGGAACACATCGCCGAATACTACTTTGCTGTTTTCGGTTACGCTGAAATTTTGCCATTTGAATGTGTATTCGATTGTTTTGGATTGGGTTTCCCAGGAGATTGTGGTTGCCATTTGCAATGAGTCCGCGTCCAAGGTCATTTCCCTTTTGGTTTCGTTTCTTGCGGCGTCAATGAGGTTTGCGACTTTATACTGGAAGTCCCCCCAGCTGTCTACCGAGGCATTAATGTCTACAGCCTGAATTATTATCCAAGTGGCTGAGTTGTCACTATTGATTTGGATTGTGTACTGGATGAAACTTTGGCTGTAGGCTTTGTTCAGCGGTGAAAGCAAAAGCAAAAGAAACACTGCACACGTAATAACGAGGACGCGAGATTTCATTTAGGGTCTTAAATAAGAGAAGGGTCGCCCTTATTTAAAAATTGTAACCTGCAAATACATTTTTGAAAACATTTACGTACTGAACAGTCGCGCCGCATTTTGTCTTATTTTCTTTACAATTCGAACACTTCTGTTTAGATCGGACCTCTTTTCTGTTCGATACGGGCATAATTGCGGTTTTTTTGCTTTAAAAACTGAATATGAACTAATATGAACATTTTTGAACGAAAATAAACTTTAATACGACCTAAAAAGCGAAAATATGCTCAGAAACGCTTTTATTCAACTCGTGCTAGTGGAGGTTTCAGAGATATTGAGAGGATGAAAATGAGAAAGAATCTTGCTGCGATATTATTGGCGGTTCTCGCAATAAGCAGCCTATGCATTGCTGTTGCCTATGCAAACACAGACGCTTCCGTTGCAAACACAAATATTTCAATTCAAAAACGTTGGGTGTGTCTAGCAGGCAAGATAACTCAGTGGGGTTCAACTCCAGTCAACGGCACCATATCAGTTCAGGCTAGAGTAACTATCGTTAATGACAACTTGGCAAGAAAATTTGTTGCAGTTAGCGCAGTATGGACCAACGGCACAGCCAAACCGAGAGGAAACTTTACATACACTTTCTACGCGGCTAAACTTGTTAATCTCAATATGACGCGGATCAACTATCAGGGCAATAACTTCTATCTAAATGGAACCTGGGCAGTCTCCAATGTGACCGTTACAAACACTGTAATCACGAATGATGGCGTAACCAGTGTTCATCGTGAAACAAACGCCATTTTCACCAAAGCCGTGGGTCAACTGAACGTAACCGACAAATGGACCAAATTTACACTTTCAATAAACGGCATAGACCCGCTGACGGGTTCGGTGCGTCGCTATGTTTGGAGAACTGTGGAAATGAATATTTGCAAAGTGTCTGATGATGGAAAACCTCAAGTGACCATACGCGACTTCCAGATTGTGGCGAGAGCTTACGGTGCCATGCCGGGCATGAACGGTTACGACCAGAAACTGGACTTCAACCTGCACTACAAGATAGACATAACCAACCTTGCAACAGTAGCAGCCAACGTACAATAAACAATCTTAATTCCCTCTTATTTTTTGATCGTAATTCCCAGCGAATGCAAAACTTGCGTTCATGAACATTGCCTTTGTGAAGCTTAGCGGTATTTTCAACTATATAGCCCTTAGGAAAAGGGAATTTCAGGAGTTCGGAAGTTTTCATAATTGGCAAATGTGAGAATGTGTCTTTTCAGGGATATATGTCGATTTTCGGAATATGTCGGCGGATAAAACAAGGCATATATTAAATCTTGCGACGTAAGATGTATCCAAGTATAACACATCAACAGTTATACAAAACTACACAAGGTGGAAATAAATGACGCCCACAACAAATCTAAACACAACGTGCACACTACAACTTCACGAAAAGAAACAGAAAACATGCAAAACCAGCTTTGAAGCAACCCTGATCGAGGCAGTCGATGAGAGTTTCTCTTCTTTCGGGCACTCCTACAAGCAAGCCATCTATTTCCAATTAGAAAACACTTTCAACATTACGAAGCAAGAGATTCCTTTCAAAATCGAAGAATTTGCCAATTCAATTGAGCAAATCTTCGGGATAGGCGCAAGACTTATTGAGTTGAAAATAATTGAGGCACTCCATGAAAAGATCAGGGATTTCACTTACTTCCCAGAAAAAGAGGAATTGGTGTTCACAGAGTACATAGCAAGCTTACGCTTTTTCTTATAATCGCAATTTTATGGGATCAGTCCAAAATTTGTTGTGTGTTTTAGCAGTTTTTGGCAGATGTGTTGAACAGTTCCTTTTTGGGTTTTGTTCGGTGCTAAAACGCGGTTCCCGGCAGTATAAACCATGTTAATTTATCGCTTTTCGTCGGAGCAAATTCGTTTTTTCAGAAGTCAGCATATGCTTGTTGTATGTATATACGTTTATATCACCGTTTAGTCTGTATAAAGACTCGCGATACAACTCAAACGAGAAACTATTGCAAACTTGTTGAGCACAAATACAGAAGGAAAAAAAAATGGGAAACGTACAAAAAGAAGTCCAAGTCAAACTGGCTAAAGGATTATTAGACTTGATAATTCTTCAATACTTAAACTCACAGCCCATGCATGGATATCAGATAATAACAAAAATCCGCAGATCCTTCGGCGTCTACTTCGGCCCAAGCACCATTTACCCGCTCTTGTCACTCCTTGAGAAGAAGGGTTACATCACAAGCGAGTGGAACATGCAAAGCGAAAGACCCAGAAAAGTCTACCAGCTTACAGGCGAAGGGCAAACGATGCTGAACTTCACTGAAGATTCACTTAACCTCTTATGCCAAAAAATCGGAACAAACGGCACGCCCAAAATTGACGTGGACACAGGCTCAACAATGCCGCGCTTTGCCAAGAAAACGAATCTCATTTCCACTTTGGCAAAATAGCCTCTACTTTTTCTCTCTACGGCTCTGGGCGGATATTGTACAAAATTTAGCAATTTGTTTCGTTAGATTCTCAGGGAATCTTTGGTTGCCCACACATCTTTCAGCGTGTTTTGAAAAGTTTTCTTTATGTCTTCAAGATAGACCGCTTGGTTTTTGATACCTTTCTGAACGATGCCGGCTGCTACGAAACATGCGCCTATAGTTTCGCTTATGGGTGTGGGTTCGGGGAACAATATTAACGCTATTCCGATTTTTATGAGCTTGGACTTGTTACCTTCACGCCACAGCTTCTGAGTAGCCTCAGCTTCTCGGCTGGTGCCTTTTATCGCGCCAAACAGGTCTACGCAACTGTC
>Ga0315289_10011779_pt1 | contig 12372 bp, 10 predicted proteins | sample YL17G11_40_MG_FD_203452 | JGI IMG/M metagenome (GOLD analysis project Ga0315289, IMG submission 203452) | Sediment microbial communities from Yellowstone Lake, YNP, Wyoming, USA - YL17G11_40 | ecosystem: Environmental > Aquatic > Freshwater > Lake > Sediment | place: USA: Wyoming | collected...
CAAGTCCGAGTTCCTCGGGGAAGTTATCCACTCGTCGCAGCTCAGCGCGCGCGAGGGTTCTTGCGCGAGGTTCGCCGGGAAGCGCGTGCTGGTCGTCGGGTTTGGTGCGGTTGGTGAAAAAGAGAGTGTGTTCCTCCTCCTCGGACGACGATCGCCTCGCCGCCGCGAGTTTTTATTTTTTTGAACTCTCACCCTCTTTTTCACTCCTCTTCTCTCGCCGCCCCCCCCCCCCCCATTTTTTTTCTCGTTCTCTTCCAGGCAACTCGGCGATGGACATCGTCCAGGAGCTGGTCGCGGTCGGGGCGAGGGCGGTCATCGTCGCAGTGCGGGACCCGAGCAGGAGGGCGGTGGTGCGTCTCCTTTTTTCCTTTTTTTTCCATTTCTTTCTTTCTTTGTTCGAGGAGAAAAAAAAACCGCCCCTTTTTCTCAAAAAAGAAAAAAAATGCTGCCCCAAATCCAACGCGCTTCTCCAGGTCCCCCTGCTCGCCTACGGCGCCTACCAGGAGCAGCTCGCGCGCTACCCCTGGCTGCTCTGGGCCGACAGGGCGGCGACTTTCTTGGAGTCCAGGAGCGTCGCCAGCAAGGGCGTCCTGAAGAGCGCCGAGGGCGGCGGCTGCGGGGGCGGCCCCGAAGGCGGCTCCCCCTCCCCGGCGCCCTCCCCGCTCCGCCTCCTCCTCGCCGCGGCCGCCTCGGCCCTCGCCCCCCTCCCCCGCTCCCTCGCCACCGGCCTCGACCTCCTGCTCGACGCCGCCACCGCGGCGCGCTCGCTGCGAGCCTGGGCGGCGCTGGGGGCCCGCGGGGGCGACCTGTCGCCCTACGGCCTGAGCACGCTGCCCGGCGGCCGCGGGGACTGCGGCCCCGTGACCTGGACCAAGAGGACCGCCAACGTGCTGGTCATGGACACGGGGGCGGTGAAGGAGGTCATCCGCGGGAACGCGCGCGTCGTCGTCGCGGCCGTCGAGCGGCTCGGGCCCGGCCGGCGCGTCGGGCTGCGCGCGACGCCGGGCGCGGTGGCCGCCGTGCCCTCGGCCCCCGGCGCCGGCGCCGCCCCCGCCGCCGCCGCCGCCGCCGCTCCTGCCGCTCCCGCTCTCGCAGGAGGGGAGGGAGAGGAGGAGCCCAGGCCGCCCTCCTCGGCCTCGCCCGCCACCGCCGCGCTCCTCGCCTCGGTCGGCGGGGAGGTCCCCGGCGGCGAGGCGCCCGTGCTCGCCCCCGCGCCCCGCTTCCTCGAAGACGTCGACGCCGTGATCCTCTGCACCGGCTTCGACACGATGCAGCAGGCCTACGGGCTCATCGCCGACCCGAGGGTCAGGGAGGCGCTCGGCGGCGCGGGCGCGGCGGGGTACCTCGTGCCGCCGGAGCAGCGCGGGACCGGCGTCGTCGCGAGCGGCAGGGCGATGCCGGCCGGGGCCGGGCTGCTCGCGGGCCTCTGGTTCGTGTTCGGGCGGCTGACCCAGGTCAGGGACGGCGCGCTGGAGGTGGCCGCGAGGATCGCGGAGGCGGAGAGGGGGAGGGGGCAGGGGAGGGGGCAGGGGAGGGGGGCCCGAGGCGCGGTTTCGAAGCAGGCGTGAGAAACAAGAGGGGAAACTGAGAGAAAGGGGGAGAGAGAGAGAGCAGAGAGAGAGAGCGAGAGCGAGAGAGCAGAGAGAGGGAGCGAGAGCGAGAGAGCAGAGAGAGGGAGGGAGAGAGAACGAAAGAAACAACAACAAAACAGAGGGAGATGAACCATTTTCGAAAGCTCGTCCCCCGTCCCCGTCCCTGTGAAATTCCTTTCCCTTCGCAGCCCCCCCCCCCCGTCATAACACCCTTCAGAGAGCGGAGTCTGTCTCCGAGAGAGAGGCAGCACAGCGAGAGAGATCTGAAAGGCGACAGCAAACAACCTCTCTCTCCCTCACTGAATTCTTTTTTTTGTCGGTATAATGGTAACAATTGACGCCCAGCGCTCTCTTTCTACGAGTCCTGCAACGAAGCCTGGAGTCAAACGCGCAGGGAAAAGAAAAAGGGAAAAAAAGAGGGAGAAAGAAGAGGAAAAAAAACCCGCCTCTCATTTCTCTCCCTCTCCTCGTCCTCCTCTCTTCATTCCTGTCTTCACTCCTCCTCCTCTCTTCACTCCACGGGCTTCTCGATCCGCAGCTCAACCGTGTGCCCGGCCTTGACGTCCCAGGGCTTCCAGGCGGCCATCTTGGGGATCAGGGCCAGCTCCTCGTCGCACTGATGTTGAGTTTGATGTTTTCGGGTTTTTTTCGCAGGGAGGTCGATGATGAGCGCTGTTCATTCTTCTCTCTCTCCTCTCTCTCTCTCTTGCTCTCTCTCCAAACCATCCTCCATCTGATTCACCTGCTTCGACAGGGCCTCGAGCTGGAAACCGAGCTTGTCCTCGACCTCGGCGTCGGTCGCGTCCGAGTCGACGGCGGCGAGACTGTTTTGAGTGAGAAAAAGGGGGTCGAGGTCGAGATCGATGTCGAGATGAGCGGGGCGGAACGAGTGCGGAAAAAACGCAATTGAGCTCCTCGATTTCGAGCTCTTTCCGCCTCCTCTCGCCCCCCTCTTCCTCCTAGGGCAAAAGAATCACGCCTTGCTCGTCTCGCTCTCGAGGCAAGATAAGAGACAAAAAAGAAACTCCTCACCGCTCCCCGCACAGCGCGGCAAGGCCCCTCCGATACTGCGCCGCCGCGGGCACCCCTGCCTCGTCCAAGGCGGCCATCACGCGCCCGAGCTTCGCGCGCAGCGTGACGCGGGCCTGCGGGTCAACCTCAAGGCCGACGATGCCCGTGGTCTCCTTGGCCGCGGCGGCGAAGGAGCGGCGCGAAGAAGAAGAAGAAGAGGGCGATTGAGTAGAGGAGGAGAAAGAAGTCGATGCGGCGATGGCGGCGGCGGCGGTCGTCGTCGTCAGAGCTCCTCCCGTGCTCGTCGACGCGGCGGCGGCGACGGCGCGGCCGCCGAGGGTGGCGAGCGTGCGGAGCATTCTCTCAGGCCAGTGAAAGGAACGAGAGAGCGCCGAAGCAAGAGAGGGCGAAAAACGCTGTGCTTGCCCCCCCTTTTTGACGGAGAAGAAAAAAGCAAGAGAGAGCGACTGAGTTTGTTCTCGTCGTCACTCTCCAGAACGAAACCGAAAAAACGACAACAAGAGGCGGACGCGTCGACACTGCGATTTCCAGGCGCTCTTGAACAAAGCCGTGTCGAGCTTTCTTACTTTCTTCTTCGTCCTCCGCGAGCAAGTAACTCACACGTGATCTCCCATGGTGCGCGAATTGAATCGAAACGAAACTCAGAAGAGAGCTGAATGCGGCGACGAAGGGTGTCGATTGTCGTTTGCCGCGTCGGCGTCGTCGCGTCGGCGCGATTCCTCCTTTTCTTTTCCCTCTCAACCTCTTTTCCTTTCTCTTCACCTCAACAAGAACACCAGGACGACGCCTCCTCCGCTCCCTTCCCGCGCGCCGCGGCCGCGCTCGCCAGGGCCCGCGCGACCGCCTCCGCCCCCTGCTCTCCGTGCAAGTCCCGCCTCGCCGCCGCGAGGCCCCCCCCCGCCGCCGCGGCCGTGGCCGCCGCCGCCGCCGTCGTGGCTGCGGAGAGGACCGACGGGAGCTCCAACGGCGGCGGCCTCCTCGGCCCCTCGGCCCCGCTCGCCGCCGCGGAGCTCGCCACGGGCCGCGCCAAGGCCTCCGTCGCGCTCGAGGAGCAGGGGGCGGCGGCGACCTCCCTGAAGAAGGAGCTGGAGGCCGCCCTCGGGGGGCTCAGGGCCGAGCTCGCCGGGGCGCGCGAGGCGCGTCGCCTGCGGCGGAGAGGGGAGGGGCTCGCGGTCCTCGGCGCGGTCTCTCTGAACAGCTCGCCTTCGGCTTTTTTACCTCCGAGGCAGCAATGAGGAGGGGGTCGAGAGGAGAAGAGAGTCGGAAGTGTAACATCGTCTGTCTGTCTGTTTTTCCTTTTTTTTTTTTTTTTTTTACAAAACGAAGAGCAAGGAGAAAAAGCTCCGGGAGGAAGAAATGGGAAAGAAGACGAAGAAGCAGAAACTTCCGCGCTCCCTCTCTCTTTCACGCCACCCCGGCCGCGCTCATCTCGTCGAGGACCCGCGCCAGCACCTCCGCCGCCAGCGGCACCGCGAGCTCGTCGCCCCCCTGCTGCGCCGCGGAGCCCCCGCCCCCGGCGCTGCGCCTCGCCACCAGCAGCCCGTGGTCGCGGAACTCGGCGAGGTGCGCGCGCAGCGCCGGCTCCGAGGGCGCGACGAAGCGCTCGCGCGCCGCGCGGAAGAGGTGGTCGAACGGGACGCCGCCCGCGGCGTCGAGGCCCCCCGCGCCGCCGCCCCTGCCCCCGCCCGCGCCGCCCGCCCCCGTCGCCTCCCTCGCGGCGTCCAGCGCGGCCAGCTGCGCCTCGGCCAGCAGGCAGAAGACGGCCCTGGCGTTGGGGACCAGCGCGCCCAGGACCGCGAGCGCCGCCGCGAGCCCGCCGTCGTCGCCGGCGCCGCCGCCGCCGCCGCCGGCGAGCAGCGTGGGCGCGCGCGCGGCGTCGGCGGCCGCCGGCGGCGCGAACGTCGTCGCGTCCACCCACCGCCACGCGAACAGCGCGGTCGCGCGCTTGTCCCACAGCAGCGGCGCGTTGGCGTGGTCCGCGGTCGCGACCAGCCGCACGCATGGGCACGCGGCCAGCGCGGCCAGCGCGGCGGCGTCGGCGTCCGACGCGGAGAGCCTGTCGATGTTGTGGACGGCGACGAGCAGCCGGCGCGAGGGCCCGTGGCTCGGGTCGACCTCCGCCAGGGCCTCGAGGGCCGCCGAGGCCGCGCGCCCGCCGCCGGCGGTCGCGGCGGCGTTGCGGGCGCGGCTGGAGACGCCGAGCGCCCTGGCGGCGCAGGCGGCGAGCCCGCGGCCCGAGGCGCCCGCGGCGCCGCCGTCGGCGACGAGGACTCCGCCGCAGGCCGAGGCCGGGGTCGAGGCCGCGAACTTTTCCAGAATGGCGCGCTTGGAGCCGAAGCCGTAGAGGATGACGGAGTGGCCGCGGCTGGGGGAGTTTTATTTTGTGTGTGTTTTCGTTGGGAGCAAAAGGTCGAGGGTCGAGGGCGCGATGAGAAGGAGAGAAAAAAACAAGGGATCGAGATGGGAGTTTCGTCGCCGAAGTCGACGTCTGTGAATCGCTTCTCGCCTCTCTCTCCCCCCCCTCCGATAAGCACGACTCACCGCATCCATTCGCGCCACTGAGGGAACCGAGCCTCGATCGCGGCCCTGCGCTGGGCCTTGGCGTTGGCCCTCTTTGGCGGCAAAGCCGAGAGCGCGGCCCTCGCCTCCTCGACCTCGTCGGTCGAGCAGCGCAGCGGCTCGGCAGCGGCGGCAAACGCGGCCGAGGCGCCGATGCGGCGCCCGGGGCGGCGGGCAGAGATGTAGTCCCGGTGCGTCGAGGCGAAAACGGTCTCACGGGGCGGTTCTGAATCGCGCGACTTTGTGGTGACGGTGGCGATTGCTGCCCGCTGCTGCTGCGCGACTGGAGGGGGGGCAGGAGGAGGAGCGACGACGCCGGTGATTGTTGGAAGAGCAACGGGAGCGGCATCGGCGACAGCCTTTGCCTCCTCGACGCGGGCACGCTTCCTGCTTTTGGACGACGCTGCTGCTTCTGCTGCGACAGCAGCGGCAGCAGGAGCGACTCCATCGCTGCTGGCGGCGGCTGGAGCCTCCCCCCTCGGAGCGGGACGGCGCGAAGAGAGAGCCATCGTTTTTTTTCCCCCCCGAGTCGAGAGGCGAATGAAAAATGTCCCGACACGGTGATATCTTTTCGTTTTCTTTTTTTTCGAAACCCCGAGAAACCTCTTGTTTTTACACGCCACCCTCTTCAGACCTGCTCCAGCCTCAGGCCCCTGAAGCTCTCCGCGACCTCCATCCCGCCCGCGCCCTCGCCCCCGGCGACGACCCTGGTCGGGAACGGCCTCTTCACGGGCTGCCCGGTGCTGCACCTCTCGGCGGCGGAGGCCGGGGTCCCCGGGCCGTACCGGCGGTAGACCGCATCCTGGACCCGGAGGTCGCCGCCCGCGTGCCCCGGCACCGCGCCGCGCACCCACAGCAGGCCCCTCGACGCGTCGACCTTGCACACCAGCAAGCTCTGCACCGTGGCCCTGCGGCCGCCGTGCCTCCCCGCCATCTTCTTCCCCTTCCAGACGCGCCCCGGGTCCTGGCACGCGCCCGTGCCGCCGGGGCTGCGGTGCGCCTTGGACGTCCCGTGCGTGGCGGGCTGCCCGCGGAACCCCCACCGCTTCATCACGCCCTGGAACCCCTTCCCCGTCGAGGTCCCCGTGACGTCGACAAACTGCCCGGGGCTGAAGTGCGAGGCCAGCAGCGGCGTCCCGGGCGGCAGCAGCGCGTCCTCGCTGACGCGGAACTCTGCGAGGACGCGCTTGGTGTCCGGCAGGCCCGCCGCGGCGCAGTGGCCCTGCTGGCGCCCGTGGGCGCGCTTGGGCTTGATGGAGCCCGCGCCGACCTGCAGGGCCGTGATGGGGGTCTTGGCCCTCGGCCTGAAGACGCTGCCGTTGCCGGGAGTCGAGCTTTCGGGCGGCGGCGGCGGAGACGAGGGGTTTGGAGAGGAGGAGGGCGAGGTCGAGGCTGCTGCTTCTCCGACCCTCTCCTTCACCTGCACCACCCTGCAGTCGTCGACCCAGAGCACCGTCAGGGGCATGCGCGCTCCCGTCGAGTCCCAGTCGTGGGTCATGCCCACTTTCACGGCGAGGAGGCCGGTGCGGCTGAAAGAGGTCGGGTTTTTCATTCGGGAGGTCGTCGAGGTTGAGTTTTTTCTTTCTTTCTCTTCGAGCGATCCCGCTCCTCTCGTCTTCTTCTCTCTTCTCTCTCCTGTTGATCGAAATGCAATTTCTTTCTTTGAACTCTCAAGACACAATGTGAAACTCACCGCGATCCTGGAGGAACGTCGGGGAGCGTCCTGACGGCGACGGGAGGAGAGAAGCCTGAGCCTTTCTTCCCCTCTTTGTCGTCGTCATCGCTTTCGTCGATGGCCGCCACGGCAGCGTCGGCGGCGAATCCCCGCTGCGATGACGCGCCAAGGAGCTTATTCTGAACGCTCTTGCAGCTGTAGGAGCAACTCGCGGCATGTCCGGATGCAGAGCGCGCAGAGGGAGCCGAAGCCGAGGCCAGGAGAGCGGCGCGGGAAGGAGAGGCGGAGACGGAAGAGATCGCCCTGACGGCTGCAGAGAAAAAGGGCGACGCCAATTGAGAAGAGCCGAGCTGCTGTGCTAGCCAACCGCCGCTGCTGCTGCTGCTGCTCTCTGCCCTGAGGGCCGACGACGCGGCGAGGCGCAGTTGCCGCGAGAGCATGCCGAAGAGATTGAGATTGAGATTGAGAGAGAGCGAGAAACTCGAAACAGACGAGTTCCCGGGAGACGGACGACGAAGAGTGAAAGAAAAAAAAATCTAGCCCGTCTCTCACTTCTGAAAAGGCTCAGGCGCGCTCTCCCTCCCTCCCCCCGCCATCGCCTTTGCCCTCGCCTTCGCCTTCGCCTTCGGCAGCAGAGACGATGGCGGCAGCATCAGCGGTCCCTTCCTCCTCGTCTCCCGCGCCGTTCAGATCCGCAGCCTCGACGCCTCCGGGCTTCCCCGTCCCCGCCGCGGCCTACGACGCCGACGTTTCAGGAATCTCGACCCGATTCGTCGTTGCCTCGTTCGGGGATTGCTTCCTCGTGGCCGCCACGCAGACGGGGGCCCTGGGCACGGTCATGCGCGTGTCCAGGTGCGACGGCGCCGGGATCGGAGGCGGGGACATGGAGACTTTGCGGTTGGAAGATGATGATGTGTTTGACGGCGGCGATCGATCTCGACCCCGACCTCATCCGCCGCTGTCGTCGTTCGACGTCGCGACGCTCTCTGGCCGGAGGGACAGCCCCGTCCTCGAGGCCTCGGCGCGCTCCCTGGCCGCGTCGCTGGCCTCCCGTGGGGTGCGCACGCCGGCCACGCTCGTGTGCCTGGCGCTTCGCGACGACTCGGACGCCGCGGCGGCGAGGGAGGTGACGCGGAGGCTGAAGGAGGCGATCGAGGCTTCGACGACGGCGAGCTGATTTTTCCCCCTTTCTTCTTCTCTTGTAAAAAAGATGACTTACACTCACACTAGGACACTGTTGGTTTCTGAAATCTCGGACCCTCTCTTTATTTCTATACGTATCTCTCTATCCATCTGCGGGGGGGGGAGGGGGGGGGGGGTGTTGGGGGAGGGGTTGAGGAAATTGCGTATGTCGAGGTTTTGTTGTTTGAAGTTTTGTTGTTTAAAAAAGAAGAAGCCTCCCCGCAAATGCGCAACGAGTGCCTCTTCTTCTTCTTTTTCAGCGCGGCAGAAGGGGAGAAAAAAAAAGGCAACGTAGAAACGTTCTACTCCTCCTCGTCCTCCCCCGTCTCCTCCCTCGCAGCAGCGGCGGCGGCGGCCTCCGCCTCTCTCTCAGCGAAGCTCTTCATCCCCGCCGCCCTCAACAGCCTCTCGGGGGCCTCGAGGGCCGCCCTCGCGGCCCTCGAAGCCGCGGCGGCGGCAGGGTTGCTGCCGCCGCCCGCGCTGCTCCCCGTGGCGGCGGCGACGGCGGCGGCGGCGACGCCGAGCAGCGCGGCGTCCGCGAGGTCGACGGCCAGGGCCGTCGCCAGGAGGGCGCCGCCGACGCCCAGGGCCGCGGCGGCCGCGGCACCCTGGACGCTGCCGGTTCTGGCGGCCGCCTTTCCGGTCGCGGGCTCGCTCTCGGCAACGAGGGCGGCGGCGGCGGCGGCAGGCGCTTCGGCCTCCTCCGCCGACGCCTCCTCCTCTTCGGCCTCCTCCTCCTCCCACGCGGGCGAAGAAGGAGATGGCGAGGGAGAGAGAGGAGAGGAGACCGACTTCACGAATTGGCCCATCGCCTCGAGGACGGCCCCGCCGGAGGAGGCGACGGCCGCGGGCTCCGGGGCGGGCGAGGCCGCGGAGGCCCCCGGGGCAGCCGCCTCTTCTCCTTCTCCTTCGCCGCCGCTCCGGACGGGAGGCCCGAGAGCCTCGGCGACGCCCCACGAGACGCGGAGGGGCGACCGGGAGGGGGCCGCCGCGGCCGCGGCGCGGAGCACCCTGTTGGGCCCCTGCTCCCACTCGACGGAGCCGTCGGCCCTCGCGAGCACGAGCTTGAACTCCAGCTCCTGCGACTCGGGCAGCCAGCCCCCTTCCAGCTCCGCGCTCCAGAGGTGGTCGGCTCCCCAGGCCATCGGCGTCGCGGCCCCGAGGTCCCAGGAGGGCGCCGTGACGATCCTGAGCTCGTCGCCGTACTCGGCCTTTTTTTTGTTTTTTGAAAGAGGGCCGGGAAAGAGGAAGGGAGATAGTTTTTGAGTTTTTCGAGGTTTTGAGAGCGAGCTGTCTCTCTCGTCCGTCGAAAAAGCTCGCGCGGCGAACGAGGGCCGTCGATTGATCGCGGACGAATGCTCTCTCTGTCGCTCGTCCTCGCCGCTTCCCAGCTGGTTCGAATTCTCTCCGATCACGAAACCTTCAGAGCATTCTCTTTTCGTCCCTCTTTACTCACCACAAAGTGCGTCTGGAGGGAGATCGGCTCGGAGCCCTTGGCCAGAGGGGCGCCGTTGCCTTTCGTCGTCGACATGTTTGCCGTCGAGGTTTTCTGGAGGATGCCTCCGTCCTTGGGCTTTGAGGGCGCGAAGGCGCGCGCGGCGATCGAGCTGCTGCGCGAGGACAGCAGAGTGCGGGATGAGGGCATCATCATGGCTGATGGCTTGGAAAAGGTGCGTGGGAGAAGCGAAAGCGAGGGGAGAGAGCGAAGGGAAAGTGGAAGAGAGGGGGGGGGGAGAGCGAGGCGGGAAAGTGAAAGAAAGTGTTTCTCTTTTTCCATTGTTTTCTTTTCGACCGAAAGCGCCGAAAACAGAAGAAAAGGAACTTTCGAATGGGTGCCGCGAAGACCTGGACTCGCGAGGGCGCCACCGACGCTGCATCCACCGCGCCCTGCTCCTCCTCCTCCACCGCTCCGCTCGCCGGCCGAGGGCGAGGGCGCGGCGGCCGAGGAGGAGGGAGAGGAGGAGGAAGGTTTGGCGGCCGATTCGGTGCCGGAGGAGGAGGAGGATTCGGCGCTTCTTCCTCCGCTGAAGCGGTCCCTCCGCCCAAGCGCAAGCTCGTGTGGACGCGTGACGGAGAGGGGGGCGATGCTGCTGTGACAGGAGGAGGAGGAGCAGGAGGAGCAGGAGCAGGAGCAGGAGCGGCAGGAGCAGCGTCGACCGGAGGAAGCAACGGAGGAGACGAAGGCATCGACGCCACCGCCGCTCGCCCTCTTCGCCGGCCGCGGACAGAGGGCGGGGCGGCAGCAGCGGCGGCGGACGAAGCAGCAGCGGCCTCCGCTCCCACCAAAGCCGCCAGCGACGAGGCGACAGCCGCCGAGGCCCCCGCCGCCAAGGCGGCCGCCGGGGAGGCCGCCGCGCTCGCCGCGGCGATAGCCAGGGCCGAGCTGGCCCTCCGAGCGCGCAGGCAGCGCGCCGAGGCCGAGGCGTCCCTGGCCGCGCTGAGGGCCGAGGTCGAGGCGCGGCAGCTCGCGCTGGAGCGCGCCCTCGGCTCCAAGCAGCGCGCAGAGCAGGACGCGGCGGGGGCGGAGCAGCGGAGGGCGGGGGACGCGGCGGAGAGGAAGGCGAGGCTCGACGCGGGGTTTGCCGCGGCCTTTGCCGCTGCCGCGGCCGACGCCGCCGCCGAGGCCGCCGAGGCCAGGATGAACGCGGCAGCGGCGGCGGAGCCAGCAGCAGCAGCAGCTCCCACCTCCTCGAGGGCCGCGGACGCCAAGGAGGTCCAGAGGGTGCTGGGCGCCCCCGACGACTACGCGGTGCTCGGCCTCCCCAGGGGCGGCGCCGGCTGCGGCGCCGCGGCGGTGCGGGCGCGGTACCGCGCGATGGCCGTGGCGCTGCACCCGGACAAGTGCGGCGCGGAGGGGGCACGGGAGGCGTTCGAGAGGCTGGTGACCGCGTACCAGGGCCTGCTGAAGTACGTGCGGTAGAGAGGGGAAAGAGGGGGGGAGGGGGAGAGGCGGAGAGAGGAGGAGGAGGAGAGGCGGAGAGAGGAGGAAGGAGAGAAGACAAACTTGACGATGTAACATTAATAAAAGAGAATGAAAAACGCTTCCCCCGTTTTCTTCTTCTTTTCTCTCTCTCTCTCTTTCGGAGAGGCTCTGCTGCGAACGCGGAAGAGAAAGACGGGAGAGACAGGAAACGAAACAGATATGAAAAATCATTCTTGTTTTGTGGGCTTTCATTTTTTTTGGTTTTCACTCGGGAAAAAAAAAAGGCGGCGTGTGTTTCTCCCTCTCTCTCCTCCATTTCAAAAACTCTTTCAGACAGCCTTGACCGGCGCCGCCGCCGCCGCAGGAGCCTCCGCTTTCACCTCCTCCCTCTTCGCGATCCCGGCCTGCGTCCCGACGGCCACCAGCCTCGCCAGCAAGCCGTCGAGCTGCAGCCTCGTCCCCACGCCGTCGCTCAGCCGCGCCTGCGTCTCGGCCACCTCCCTGATAGCCTCGAGCTGCGCAAACTCCGGGACCCTCCCCCCCGCGGGCAGGGCCTTGAGCAGCCTGAACAGCGTGCCCACGACGTCCCCCGACGAGTACCCCTTGTCGAGCAGCGACGTCAGCAGCGCGTGCGCGGCGTCGAGGTCCCCCTCGAGCGCCCGCTCGACCGCGGCCTGCACCGTCGCCGGGTGCGGCTGGTCGCAGACGCGCAGCACGTTCTCCTCGGAGACGAGCCCGAACCCCGCCGCGGTCGACTGCAGGTTGTTGAGCGCCTGGCGCATGTCCCCGTCGGCGGAGAAGACGAGCGCCGTGAGCCCGCACGGCAGCGTCGCGACGCCCTCCGCGGCCGCGACCGTCTGCAGCCGGCCGAGCACGTCCGCGTCCGACAGCCTGCCGTACCGCAGCACGGCGCAGCGGGACTGGATCGGCTCGATGACCTTGCTGCTCGCGTTGCAGGCGAGCGCGAAGCGCGTCGTCGAGGAGTGGAGCTCCATCGTGCGGCGCAGCGCCTGCTGCGCGCCCGTCGTCATCGCGTCGGCCTCGTCGAGGATCACCAGCTTGTGCCGGCCGGGCGGCAGCGTCGCCTTCTTCTGCGCGAACATCTTGATCTTGGTGCGCACCACGTCGATGCCGCGGTCGTCGGAGGCGTTGAGCTCGAGGACCGCGTCCTTGGCCGCCGGGCCCAGCATCGCGCGCGCGAGGCACAGCACCGACGTCGTCTTGCCCGTGCCGGGCGGCCCCGCCAGGATCAGGTTGGGCATGTTCCCCTCGGCCTGGACGACGCGGAGGCGGTCGACCGCGTCGCGGTTGCCCACGACGTCGGCCAGGGTGTGCGGGCGGTACTTCTCGACCTGCGGTTCGTGGGGGCGGGGCCCGAGAAGGGCGTTTTTTTTTTGTGGTGGGGGGGG
>Ga0315289_10011780_pt1 | contig 12372 bp, 4 predicted proteins | sample YL17G11_40_MG_FD_203452 | JGI IMG/M metagenome (GOLD analysis project Ga0315289, IMG submission 203452) | Sediment microbial communities from Yellowstone Lake, YNP, Wyoming, USA - YL17G11_40 | ecosystem: Environmental > Aquatic > Freshwater > Lake > Sediment | place: USA: Wyoming | collected...
CAATAGCACCAGGCACTGTTGTTGCTTCAAATACAAATGCTACTTACACTGGTAAGATGTATATGTTTGCATATGGTATTCCTTCTTACTATTGTGAATCAATTATCAATAATGACTTACGTCAAGCAATTAATAATCTTGAGGGAGATTATTACCCTCATGTAAGTTCAGGTATTCCAGATAGATGGTTACAGCAAACAGTTGTACCTATTGATTTTGATAATACGTATTACTATAATACTACATTCTCAAAACAAAATACTGAGAATTTTTTCTCACATTTACCTGCAGATTGGACACCTGATTTATGCAAAACTAATTTTCCATTTAGGGCAATCTATTCAGAACCATCTGATCCAGATCCTACAAACAAAGCTAACAACTGGTTAACTTATAGAGCAACTTCTTATTTTGATTTTCCTCAAAGTTATGGTGATTTAGTATCTTTAGATGGTATACAAAACAAAGCTGTGCTTGCTCGTTTTATAAACAAGTCATTATTGTACAATACAATGTTGACAATTAATACAAGCAATCCACAGGCAGCATACATGGGTAATGATTCATTGTTCAGAAGTGCTCCTCCAATTGACTTTGCTGAGACAGATCTTGGATATGTAGGATCTCAAAACAAATTCTTATTAAAGATTCCTGAAGGACAAATAACAGTTGATGCTAAACGTGGACAAATATTCTTAATTGCTACTAGTCAATATGGCAAATATCAAGCTATAGATATAACAGCATTTGGTTCTGGTGTCAATCGTTTCATGACTGACCACTTATCGTTTGAAATATTACGTTACTTCCCAGAAGCTGACGTTGATAATAACTATACAAAGATTGGATTAACTGGTGTGTTTGATAGTAAGTATGATAGAATAATCATTTCTAAACTTGATTACATTCCATTACCTCAATGGGTTCCAACAATGACATACAATACAACCACTAAAGAATATTATGTAGCTGGTGAAATTGTACAGTTATTAGATAGTAAATATTTCTGTAACAAATCATGGACTATATCATTCAACATGAATACAAAAAGTTGGGTGAGTTTCCATAGTTATATTCCTAACTATTACATAGGAGAAAACAACTTCTTTTATTCAGGATTGAATCAAGGATGCGATCTTGACTTTATAGCTGCTGAAGAAGTGATTACCTGCGAACCATTAACTGGAACTGCTTCAGTTTATACAACTACTACAACTAGTTCAACTAGTTCAACTACTACTACAACAACAACTGTATCAGTAAACTGTACATTAGCTGGAAATGCTTCAACGCCTTAAATAAAATACAAATGAGTACATGTAATCCAAATTTAAGGAGATGTGATTTAGCAGGTACTGCTGTAGATAGCTGTGCGTTAATTGGTAATGCCCTTTTACAAATAAGAATCTTTGTTAAACTAACAGAGGCAGGTTACAGAACAGACTACTTTAATGTCACTGATGATTTAGGTAATGTACTAGGAACCAATGTTTATAAAGAAGATTTGTGTGAGGGTATTTGGTATTATGTTCCTTACAATGCTACAGAGATTATTCTTGAATCAACAGGTAAATGTAGATTCTTTTTACATAGAGAAATCATTCAATTAAGTGCTACAGCAATTGCAGCTCTTGAAAATACTCCATGTGTAATAGCTAATACAGGAACATTGTGGAGACATCTCACTGATACAAAATTAACTAATAACTACTATGGAAACATAGAACCTTATATTATTGAGTATCCATTCTACTATCAATTCCAGGATGAGATCTTACAGAACGTTAAAGACTTCACTAAGGCATATAGATATCTTCCTATACCTGATGGTGTATTTAATGAAAATGCTAAGATTGAAACAAATGATCGCTATTTCAATAAGGTGATTATATACAATGGTCAACAGTGTACAGGATTATTAGAACTGGTTCCTAAGCCAATGAATAACTTAGCTGCTTACAATAGTTATCCTATTTACAATACAGATAGTAAAACAATTACATTCACAAAGAGTGATAGTTTCTATCAGTATAACACATTCTGGAATGTAGTTGTAAATAAGACTCAGCCATTATTCAGAACTAGTTGTGAATCATTGTCTATAGATAAAGTGTTAAACCAATCTAACATGGACTATGGTGTTAGATCATTCAATAAAGATACAATGAGAGCTAAAGGTGTATTGATAAGACACATCTTAGATGATACATCTGATGCTCACTTAGTATCACAGTTTATTATTGCACCTTCTCAAATCTCTTATAAATAATGAAAGGTAACGTTACATGTTCTTGTGGTCATTCCTGGAGTAAATTAGATTCCAGTAAGAAGGATGCAACTGTCTGTCACATATGTGGTAAAGACAACACAATGAAAGATGGAGGGTGGCTGGATAAATATAATGATGGTGGTGAATTAGATGAAAGTGCTTTATCTAGTGTAAAGAATGTTTTATCTAAAGTGGGTGATGTAACATCAGCTCCTGCAAGAGGACTTACATATTTAGCTACAGGCAAGTATCAAGATCCTTCAGAGGCTATGGGAATAACTAATCCTTATGGAGCTTTTGCTACTGACTTGGTTCTTGATCCAATGAACTTAGTAGGTGCAGGTTTATTAAAGTTAGCAAGTGGGCCAAGTAAACTAAGTAAAGTTACAAAAGCTGCAGGTAAACTTTCAAAAGCAGCAGATGTTACTAGTGCTGTTAAGAATTATAAATCTCCTGATATAAAACTTGATCCTAATAAGTTTCCTGGACCTAAAAATATACCTATTAATCCTAAACAGTTTAATCAAGCAGTTAAATCAACTCTATCTGCATTAACTGAAAGAGGTCAGAAACTAGATCAAGTGACTGGTGGTAAATTTAATGTTACTCCTGATGATATTCATTATCATGGAACTTTTGGTGGAAGACCTATTGTAGAAGTTAAAACTCCATATGGTTCAGAACATTTTTATAAATCTACAGGGTGGGCTGGTAAAAAAGAAATTAATCCAGGACAATGGCAAGCATTTGGACAATGGATGGATGCTCCTGCAGGAACAGTTAGACCTAATTCTATAAATGACTGGTTTGTAAAAGGACCAGGTTTTGATAAGTTTTATGGTAGTCAATCTTTTGGTAATGTAGCTAATAGTCTTGATGACGCTCTTATAAAAAAATATAATGTTCCATCAGAAGATTTAAATAAGTTTTTAAATTTTCAGAACATGCAAAGTGATGCAAACACCTTTATTCCAAAACGTAAGGATGGTGGTTGGCTGGATAAATATCAAGATGGAGGAGAGTTAAACTATAATGATTCTAATGCTTCTGCAGGACCAGGTTTCCAAGGTGATGGATATAGTAACGTAGGACGTAACTATTCTCCTGCATGGGGAGGACAGTTTGCAATGGGAGGATCTATACCAGGAAGCGTAGGATTTATGTACGCACGTACAAATGATCCTGCTCCTAGCAATGGTAAGTATGCTAAGAAGACAAAAGCTTCTGCAGAGAATGGTGCAGAGATGAAATACTATCAAAATGGACTTGATTGGAAACCAAGATCTATGGATGATGGTGGTGTAGTAGATACGTTTCTTGATCCTATTATTAATGCTGGTAAGAGCACAATTAATTATTTTGATAACCTTGTCAAAACTGGTATAGATAAATTATCAGCAATGGATACACCAACTCCTGTATCTGTTACTCCAAATAAAATTCCAAATAAAATTCCAAAGAAAGTTCCAGTAATTCCAAAGAAGGATATATATGATTCATTTTACGATTTGTATGATAAATCTCCTATATGGAATAGCTTAGATAATAGTCTTTATGATGACGAAACATATTCTAAAGATGAAAATAGAATAAAACTTAATACAGGAAGATTTACAGGTGCTAATGTTTCTTCTAGTTTAATTAATGATCTTGCAGAAGCTGCTAAAAGAAATAATATTCCTGTTGGACAATTATTAACATTAGCTGGTAGAGAATCTACATTTGGTGAAGAGAAAGGACACTCACGACATGGTGATACTAAAGAACTATATACTTCTGGATGGAATGTTGCTGAGCAATATTTTCCATATGATGAAACAAGATTTTTAGCAGATAAAAAAGTTCCAGGAATCAGTGTAGTAAAAAATTTACATGGATGGACATATAAAATAAATAATGAAAAAGCAGCACGAGAATATGTTAATAAGAATCCTCAATTACTAGATCAATACAAAAAGAAATTAGATTCAACCCCTAGTCCAGGCAATAGAAATCTTTTTGATTTGTCTGCTGAGTTTTTAAAAAAGAAAGGTATCAAAGGATATAATCCTGGAGATCCTAGATATGAAGAAATGTTTCAGAAAGATTATGATACATTAAAACAAGACAAGGCATTAATGTCCTATCTTAAAAAGAAAGGATATAAATACGAACAAGGTGGACAGTTGACAAAGCTGGATCAGCTTACAAATTTCTCTAATTACAATACCAAACAACCAGGTGGCTGGTTAGATAAATACCAATAATATGAAAGCTCAAATATTAAAATTAGGAGGTGTAACAACTGAAGCAGAATTCTACAAAAAGTTTCCTACAGAGAAAGCTTTCATGGCGAAGCATGGAAAGAAACTAGAGAAGTTGAAGAAAGCTCAAGGTGGTGGATTTGTTCCATCAGATATTCCAGCAGATGCATTCAATCCTCAAATGCCCTTTGATCCTTCATCCTCTTCAGGTACCAAAGGTGGATTTGGTGGTATTGATAAGTTTGTTAATAGTGATATTGGTGGAACAGCACCATCTTCATCTTCATCGTCGTCTAATAAAAAAGGATTTGATTATGGAAGTCTAGTACCACCTCTTATTGGAGCTGAACAAGATAGACAAGCTAGTTCTACTTACAATAAAAAACTAGATCAATACTTAGACCTAAGTAAATTAATTGGTTCAATTCCACCAAAGAAACAACAAAAGCCTAATTATCTTCGTCCAGAAACTCAGCTTGTTACAGGAGCTACACCAAAAGGAATTCCTGCAAAGAATGGTGCAATGATTGGTGGCAATCCTACAGAGATTCAGAACATGTATAGTTCAGGTGACATCTATACAGATCTTGAAGAAACTAATCCAAAACAATATGGATGGGGTGGAGAATTAGCTAACGTTAATGCTGGATGGAACAATGATGGCATTGTAGGTAATAAGAGTCCAGAATGGCAAGCTGCATCAAGTGTTACAGAAAATATACCTGGAGTTGGTTTGGTAGTTGATTTCATGGGACAAACTGAAGCTAATGAGCAAGCAGGTATGAGAGCTAAAAAACAAACTCCATTCTTTAATACCTTAGCTTCTACTGCACTTCAGAATGTTAATGCTGGACAGTTTTCTGCTAATTTAAAATATGGTGGATCTATTAATTCTATGGAAGAAGGTGGATGGGTGAGTCATGATTGGCAGCCACAAGTGATTGCTACATTTGGTGAGCACAAGTTAAAAGATTTATTAAAGCCACATCATGATGCAGATATGTTAAGAGCTGGTGGACATCTTAAGCAATACACTCCACCTAGTGCAGAAGCTATGAAAACTTTTGGAGATGGTGGAGAGCTACAAACTTTATGGGGTGGTGGCATAAAGGATGGTGGGACTAATCCTTACCTTGGACCATTAGGTATTTTGTCTGGTACATACCATAAAAAACCTGCACCAGATGCACCAGGAAAACAAGGTATTGGTGTAAGACTTGGTAAAGATGGTAAACCTATAGAAGCTCAAAATCTAGAAGGTGTTGTTATGCTTGCTAATGGTGGACAGATTGATCCAGAGACAGGAGGCCCTGATAAATCTGCATATATATTTGGAGCAGAGAAAATTCGAGGATGGGCTAAGAAAGCTATTGAAGATGATACTATCAAAGAGGATATAACATACCAAAATTACTTTAGACAAAAGTCTAAGTTACAGAAGAAGTTAAATAAACAAGAACTTGATGTAACAGAAGAGCTTGCTAATTTTACTGTAGACGATAGTTATGACCAGTTAAAAATGAATGGGCTTATGGCTACAAAGAAAGGTATAGATATGCAAAATCTTGATCTTGCTAAATACATTGCTAATGCTGCTGCTGTACAAACTGCTATCAATGAAACTGATGAAGAGATGGGTACAGCTAAGTATGGTAAAAAATTAAAGAAGGCTGCGTTTGGTGCTAAGATGACTACTGCTCAAAATGGTAAGTCTTTAGATCCAAATGATCAATGGATTAATAAGATTCTTGATTATGAATATCAGTATGGATCTAATACAGGTAAAGGTTTAACAAACTTTGGATATAATTCAAGAAATCCTAAAACTAAACAAGAAGCTATAAAGTATTTTAAGCAAGATTATTTACCAAAGGTAAAACAATATCCTTTAGGATTAAGAGAACGTGCTGCAGATTATCTATACAATACAGGTAGAAGCTTTAATGATTTATTACTTTACAATGCTGGTAAGATTAATCTAGATGATATTAATAGTCCAAAGACATTTGATAAAGAATGGCAGCAGTATAAGCCTGAAATAGAAAGCATGTATTCTAATCCTGATTTTATCAATAACTTAGATCAATCTAAACTTGATGTTTATAGGACAACTAAACCAGGGGTAGATGCTTTAGGAAATAAAACAATTAATCCTGCATTTGATGCTACTTGGAAAAATCGTGTAGGTATATTTGGAAATTATTCAGCACCTACAAACAACGTACAACAATCTTCTGTTTACTCACCAAGTAGTTCTCAGTTTGGTTCTCCTACTGATGATCAAGGTAACTACTATATGCCTAACTCAGAATATACACCAATAGAGCAACCAATAAATCAAGTGCCTGCAATGCAACAAATGCAACAACAACCTCAGACATCATTACAACAAGATCAAGAAGAGTATTCTCCTATACAACAACCTTCTTCTAAATCAGGTAACTCTGGTTCAAAGTGGTCAAAAGGATTAGAGACATTTGGTAATAACTTACTTACAGGTTTAGAATCTGCACTTCCTTATTTGAGACCAAGTAATCAAAGACCTATGGATCCTGAGGCTTTCACTGGTGAGATGTTTGCTTTGGCTACAAACCAATTAGAACCTGTAAAAGCTCAGAAGTTTGTTCCTTATTTAACTCAAGGTATCCAAGTTAGTTTACAGGATCAAATGAATGAGGTGACAGCACAATCTCGTGCTGCTGAAAGATTAGCTAGAGGTAATCCTGAAGCACTTGCTATAATTGCTGCTCAAGCTTATGATGCTAAGAATAAAATAAAAGGCGAAGAGTTTAGACTTAATCAAGGAGAGAAGCAACGTGTTGCAGAAACTAACAGACAAGTGTTGAACGAAGCTAATAGGGTGAATCTTGGTATAATGGATGAGCAATATGTAAGACAACAAACTGCTAAGTCTAAAACTAAAGAACAGGCAATCACTGCACTTAAGTCTATCTCTAATAAGATTCTTCAAAATAAACTTGAGAATAAACAATTAGGAATATATGAAAATCTATATGGTTTTAGATTTGGTCCAAATGGTCAAGCTTATAACACAAACATTACAACTTTCAACACTCCTACTGTAAACTCTAGTTCTACTGCATTAAATGATTTAACAATACCAGAAAGACAGAAAGCTATTGAGGATGCTAAAAAAGCAAAGATAGCTAAGACTGCTAATAAAGGACAAGGTGGGATTGTAAAATCTATGCATGAACTCTAATTGAATTGATTATATAAGATTACCAACTTTTGTTAGTAGTCTTTGTATATGTAATATTTTAAATTATATTTGTTAATTATACTAACTCATGGCTTCATTCACTGACGCAATATCGACCTTTGACCCTTACGTCTCACAACTTCCAGTTGATGCGATGGTAAAGGTTGGTATGTACAAGCAACAAAAGTACGACGAGGGTGTACAAAAAATTCAAGGCTATATAGATAACATAGCTGGATTAGATGTATATAGACCAGTTGATAAACAATATCTTCAATCTAAGCTAAACGAATTAGGAAGCAATCTTAAAGGTGTTGCTGCTGGAGACTTCTCTAATCAACAAGTAGTTAACTCTGTTGGTGGAATGGCCACACAATTGATTAAAGATAAGCAAGTACAAAATGCTGTAGCTTCCACTGCTAATATAAGAAAGCAGGATATTATAATGGAAGAAGAAGCAGCCAAAGGAGAAGGCTTAGAAAATCAAGATCTTTATAATGATCAGAAGATGAAGTATTTATCTTCTACAGAAACAAATGGATCTTTTGTTAATGGTAGATATGTTCCTTACATCAATGTTAATAAGAAGTTAAAAGAGATTGGTGACTTAGTAGGAATAAAAGGAAACATTGTAGAGCAATTATTTAAAACTGATACTCAAGGTAATCCATTGCCAAAGTATGTTAAAAATCCTAAAACTGGAAAGCTAGAACAAAAAGGATATCAATGGAATGATCTTGCTGTAACTGAAACCTTCAAAGGTAAAGATGCTGCTAATTTATTATCAGCATTCAAATCAGCATTAACTCCAGCAGACTATCAACAGTTAGCAATCACTGGTAGGTATATGTATAAGAATTACGATGCTGAACAAGTTGCAGATTTAGCAACAACTGAGTATAGTGATCAATTAAATACATTAGATAAAAGAATAGATGAGCAAAAGTTATATTTAATCGATGCAGAAAATGCTGCTAAGCCTAACACTGATGATATAACTGCACACAGTCAAATGTATTCTTTATTAAATCAGCAAAGAGATTCTATATTAAAAAATAAAACTACTATAGAAGATAGTATTTTAAAAGGTAATCTTGATGCAGTTAAAAGTAGTGTATATGCTGATAGGTATCTAACAGATATGAGTACTAGAATGTCTAGTATAGAAACATCTAGAAAAAGTGAAGTGAGTCCATTGTTTGACATAAACGATAAGAATAGAAGATTTGCTCTTGATGTTAAATCAAAAAGAGACGAAAACTATTTTAAAAGATTAAATTATAATTTAAGTGCTTCTAGATTTCAACTAGAAAAAGATAAGAATGAACTTGATAAAAAGGCATTCGAAATGAAGTATGGATTAGATTCTAATACACTCCAACCTATAAATACTGCTTTACCAAGTGAACTTAACTTTGAAGATCAAAATATAGTTAATCGTGTAAATACACAAGTAGAAACTAAATACGAAAGTTATGTAGATGCAACTAATAAAGCTGCAATGACATTGGCTAAGCAATACTTCAAAAATCTTCCTGATAATAAAGATCTTACAGAAGAACAACTAAATCTTAAACTAGCAAATACATTAAAGAAGTATAATGCTCCATTAGTTCCTGGTGAAGAAAATAAGATATTAAACAACTTTGCATTAAAAGGTCTTGCAGAATTTAAAAAGAATAAAGGTAGTGTTCCTTTAGAAAATCAAGGAGCCTATAATTCTTTTGATGAATTGTTACAAGCAACTACCAGTATGAGAACTGGATTACAAACTATTGATAAAAAAGCAAAACAGTTAGCTGTAGAACAAGGCATTGATGTAAATGCTATAGCTGATATTTCAAAGAGCGCAAAAAGTTTTAATATAAAAATATTAGAAGGATCAAGTGGCGATCAACCTTATTTAAATGAAGTTGTTAATTTATCTAAAGAAGATGCAATGAACCTTGCTAGAGTAAGAAGTTCAGAGAATTCTTTATTTACTTCAGATGCAGAAAAACTACAATCAGATTCTGCTTACAGAAAACTTATTTCAAAATTTGGAGAAAGAAAAGCTGGACTTATTGTAAAACAATCACGAAATTATAATACACCAGTTAATGAATTAATTGATAAAATGAATGATGGGCAAAATAAAAAATTTGCAAAAATCAAAGCTCAATTATATAAAGATAATTCATTCATAGATCAAGGTCAAAGAGTTCCAGTTTTTGTAGACGATGATAATAAAGAAGCTGTAGGTAATAAATTATCAACAGTTCTTAATCAATACAAAGATATTATTCCAGGTGGAGAAGATGTTGCAAATAAACTAATTGATGACATAACAGCTAATAAATTTAAAGCAGATGTTAACATTATTCCTACAGGAAATTTTGGAGAAACAAGTTATGAGTTAGAAGTAAATGGTGTTTCAATTCCAATCAGTGCATCAGATTATCCATTCCTTACTAATCAAAAACCACCTAAAGGAAATGTAATTCCTACATTTGTAACAATGTTAGATAACAATGGAACTTCTAATCTTACAGGTAGCAGCAATAAAGAAACTGGTAATTTATTTAGTAGCTCTAAATTTTTAAATTATAAAGATCCTAGATATACATTAACTGGTGATTATGTTACAGACTTAGATAACAAAGATCTTTATTGGCTTAAATTATATAAGCACGATACCTATGGTCAGGAAGAAACAAAAGTAATATCTTATGATCAACCTATTCCAAAATATGTAAATGGTCATTTCAATCCTGTATTAACGACACTACCTATTGGTTTTACTACTGATATCATTAAACAAATTGAACCCAAATCTAGATAATGGCTAACGAATTAAAACCAGTAAATCTGCCAGCAGCAATGCCAGATTATAACTTTAATACAATGCCTGCTATTAGTACTCCAACTAATAACAACACTGCTCCTGATTATCATCAGCAAGTAATGGCATTAGCTACTAAAGGTTCAGCAGATATAAGCAACACTCTTCCATTATTATCTGGAAAGGATGTAGATACATCTGGTAGATATCCTATAGTCTATCCTGGTATAGATAACGAAAGTGTATACGCTGAACAACAAAGTTTTTTTGAAAAGGGAGTAAATGGAGTTAAGAAATTAGCTGGTATTGGTAGTGCTGCATTTATAGGAGGTACAGTAGGACTTGTTAATGGTATATATCAATGGTCTAAAGATGGTAAGTTCAACTCGTTTTATAATAATGAATTAACTAATTCATTAAATGATTACACAGAATCATTAACAGATTCAATTCCTTTCTATAAAACAGAAAGACAGAGAAATGCAAGCTGGTGGGAACCAACAAACTTATTTTCTGGAAACATGTTATTTGACAACATTGTTGGTAATATGGGATATGTTGTTGGAGCAGGTGGTGCTGGTATAATTACAGGAGGAATTATTAACTCAGCATTAAAAGGATTAGGTGCAGTTGCAGGTCTTATAGCATCAGGAGCAAAAGGTGCTGCAACAGCAGATGCTATTCTTGGAGAAGCTATATCTCTTGGAACTTCAGAAGCATTAGGATCAGCTACAAATAGATTACAGGCTGCATGGACAGCTGCAAAATCAAAAGGATTAGTTGATAAAGGCGTTAAGGCCATTGCCTCCACTGCTGGTGAAGCAAGTCTTGAGGCACTTAATAATAGTAGAGAGTTTAAAGCTAAGATGGTTGAGGACTATATAGCTAAGTATGGTATAACTCCTAGTGGAAAAGATCTTGAAGATATTAATAGATATGCTGAATCTGTAGGTAATACTAGTTACGCTCTTAACACAGCTGTATTGAGTGCGTCTAACTACGTCATGTTACCAAAGATATTCTCTTCTTCTTTCAAGTCAGAGAAAACATTATTAAACAATATTGCTAGAGATGGTGAAAAATATATTTCTACATTACCTCAATCAGGATTTGCTAAATATGCTTATGGTACAAGTAAAGGATTAGGTACTATCTTTGCAAAAAGTGAAGCTGCTGAGGAAGGTGCACAATATGCAATCACTACAGGTACACAAAACTATTTTGCTAGAAAAGCAAGAGGTGAAGACTCTGGCATAATTAGAGATATGTTAGGGTATGGTATTAAAGAAGCTCTTACCTCTGATGAAGGTTTATTAAATATCTTTACAGGTGGTGTGTCAGGTGGACTTGTTTCTTCTGTTAGCACTATAAAACAAAGAGGAGTATTTGGATATGGAGGAGATGAGCAAAAGGTAAGAGATGCTGCTATTCCTGCATTTACTAATACAACTCTTAAGAATAGATTAATTGATGCAGAAAGTAATATTGCTGCAGGCGAACAAATTCAAAGAGAAAGAGAAGCAAGAATTGCTGAGGGAGATATACTTGGTGCAAAGAATCTAGAAACAGATTACGCTCATGCGTTTATTGATACACGAATGAAGTTTGGTGCATCTGAATTCATCTATGATGAAATAGCTGACATGAGACAGCAAGCACTTACAAATTTTCCAAGTCTTCAGAAAGAAGGAGTTGCTAACGCTCTAGATACAAAAGAAACATTCTTAGCTCGTTTAGATAACATTGAAGAACAAGCTAGATATACAGAGAAAGTAAATGAGCAGTTAACTACGACATTTGGTTTAGAGTTAAACGA
>Ga0315289_10011782_pt1 | contig 12371 bp, 10 predicted proteins | sample YL17G11_40_MG_FD_203452 | JGI IMG/M metagenome (GOLD analysis project Ga0315289, IMG submission 203452) | Sediment microbial communities from Yellowstone Lake, YNP, Wyoming, USA - YL17G11_40 | ecosystem: Environmental > Aquatic > Freshwater > Lake > Sediment | place: USA: Wyoming | collected...
CCTTCGCCATCTCCGCGCGCGCCCCTCGCGCAGGTTCGTATACCTCTCGAGAGATACTTGGTTGTCTCGAGAAAGAAAGCGCGGCGACGCGCCAGAGTCGACGTTTCTGATTTTTTCGCCTCTCTTTTCCGCTCCCGACGACGGAAGACTCAAAAACCTTTAACCTCCGCCGCGGTCGCGGAAGAGGAGGCCTTTCGAATCGCGCAACACTCCTCGACGCGCAGTGCACACACGAACTCTCTCCGCTCACGGAACCGCGCTGGGGAGCTGGACGCCAGGGCGCCAGAGGCGCGCGAAGCAACTTTCGGAGAATTCTTTTTTCCGACGGCGACGGCGACGACGCTCTGCTCGCTGCTGCTCGCCGACTGCCGCCGAAACTTCTTCTAGAAACCTCGTCCTCTTTCGAAAAACAACCCTCAACGTCCCTCTCCACCCCCTCCCCTCCTCTGGACTCATAAACGCAGGCCTCGTCTCTTCGAGGCGCTCCTCTGCGGCATCCTCTCGCGGCAGCGGCAGCGGCAACCGTGGCTTCCCCTCCGGCCGCCGCGGCTGCGCTCCCCCCCTTCTCCTGTCCTTCCCCGCTCCGCGCGCCGTCTCCGACGCCGATGACGAGATCATCCCCCTCCTCCGTGCCCCGCCGACGGCCTTCACCGACGAGCAGCTCGAGGCCCTCGCGCATCCTCACCTCCTGAAGCCTGGCTCTTCGATGCGGGAGGAGCTCGAGGCGCTGCGCGAGGCGTACCTCGGCGCCGAGGAGAAGGCGCTGAAGGGAGAGGCGAAGCTTTTCTCGGAGAACTGGGAGGGGGACGTCTACGTGGGCTCGCGGTGGAACGTCGCGACGGTGCTGGCGCTGGTGTCGGCAGTCACGACCGCGGCGGGGCTGGCGTTTGCGTTTGCGACCAAGGGCGTGGTGAGCGAGTTTAATTTCCTCCCTTTTTCCTTTTTCGAGCTGTTTCCTTTCTTTGAAACAACGGGGTTGAGGTTTTTGAAGAGACAAAGAAAAACTCACTCGTTTCCTTTCCACCTCTCTCTCTCCTGCTCTCGAACCTTCTTCTCAAACAGCTGTGGGGCCTCGTCGACTACTACGGCTACTAGTTGGAAGAATTTCTATTGATTTCTTCTCGCCTTTCTCTTTTTGTTGTTTGCATTTTTTAATTTCAAAAGCTGAAGATGTTGATTTTTGTTGTAAAATAAGATAGGGAGATAGAGAGAAACCGACCAAAAGTTTCCCTTCACCTCAGCGCAGCAGCAACCTGTCCAGCCAGGCGTCGACCTTGTCCTCCAGCGCCGGCGTGTACTCGTGCTCGGCCGCTTCGTCGACAAAGTACTCCAAATTCTCCGACTTCGAGGCGGCATCGTAGACCCTTTGCGCGCGCGTGACCGCCATATCGACGCCGCCGAGCGGGTTGCGCCCGTCGAGCGCGCCGTTGGCGATCAGCAGCGGCCGAGGCGCGAGCGCCGCCAGGGCCCTCGACGCGTCGTAGGGCCCCAAAAGGCCGGGGGCGACGGCGTTGAGCACCCGCACGTAGACCTCCGCGGTCGGTTCCTTCAGCCCTGCTGCCGCCGCGGTGACGTCAAACACCCTGGGGATCGACGCCGCCCGCGGCCGCCACTCGCCTCCGTGCGCCGCGCCCCAGGCGAAGGTGGGCACGCCGATGGCCGGGGCCATGGCGGCGATGCGGTCCTGCTCGAGGACGCCGAGGAGGACCTGCGGTTCGTTTTTCGAAGAAAGAAGAGGGGGAGGAGGGAAAGAGTGGGAGAGGGAGAGGGAGAGAGGGAGTGAGTTTTTTGTCTTCTTCTTCATCTTCCGCCGCCGCCGGCTCCGTTTTTCTCGCCTCCTGCTCTCTTGCTCTTTCTCTCCCCTCTCCCCAAAAAAGAAAGAGCCTTTGGACAAAACAACGCACCGAATGCATCCCCCCCAGAGAGATCCCCGTGGTCCCGACGCGGGCCGGATCGACGTTGAACAGCTTCGTCCTCCTCCTCCGCCGCCCCTCGCCGTCGCCGCCGCCGCCGTTCCCCTCCTTGCCCCCCTCGACCTTCTCGTCCGTACCGACGAAGAACAGCCAGTCCAAAACGCGCTGCAGGTCCCAGCAGTTGTCGATTAAGAAGGGCCGCTCCTGCTCCTCGGCGCCATCGCTCCGGAAGGAGCGCACCAGCTCGCTTTCGTACAGGGCAAAGTCCGCAGGCGTTGCCGCCGCCGCCGCTGTCACTGCCGCTGCCGCGTCACTGCCGGCGGCCGCCGCCGCTTCGGGATTGTCGGCCGGGCAGGCGCCTCCCTCCCTCCCCGTGCCCTCCCTGGGGCAAAAGGGCTCCCACAGGCGGCCCCGTGTCCCGAAGTAGCGGAACTCCGGGGCCAGCGCCACGTACCCTCGCTCCGCGGCCCGCAGCAGCCTCGCCCTCGTCTTGGCCCTGGAGCCGGCGGTCGAGTGCAGCAGGAAGAGCGCGGGGTACGAGGAAGAAGGAGAAGGAGACGCTTCTTCGCTGATGCTCGCTGCCGGCCGCGCGACGGTCAGGGGCACCTAGAGTCGGGGAGAGGGAATGAAACGAATCGAGACGAAGGAAAAAAAAAATAGGTGAGCGAGAACATGAAGAGAAGAAGAAAAAGTTTGAGGGAGAAAAAAACTTCAAAAACCTCGTCCAGCTCTCCCCCCACCCCCTCCTTACCCAGAGCCGCTCCCGGCTCCTCTGGCCACCGACGACCCTCTCGCGCTCCTCGCTCAGGACCTCGTACTCCTCGACGACGATGCCCGCCGGGATCGCCGTCGATCCTCGTCCTCCTCCGTCCGCCCTCGCCGTCGCCGCCGCCGCCGCCGTCGTCGCGACAGACGCCGCCGCCGCCTCCGCGGCAGCGCCGGCGCCTCCGTGGGAGCGGAGGCCGCGACGCCAGACGGGCTCCCTCGAGGGGACTTTCTTCCTCCCTCCGTAGTCCACCGCGCTGCGGAGGGCGCGGATCGCGGCCGCGGCGTCCTCCTGGACGGACTGCAGCGGCGCGTCGGCGTCGGGGAGGTCCGGGAGGCCGGGAACCGAGGCGGCTCTGCTGCCGGTGCTGCCGAGCGCCTTGGCCCTCGCCGCCGCCGCCGACGTCAGAGGGGGAGAAGAGCTCGAATTCATCATCGTCCTTCGCATCTCCCGTACTGATATCGTCGATTCCCGTTCGCGCGCGCAGCAGAGGAGCACGGGGAGAAGAAAAAGCAGCACAAGCACGCAGATGCGGCGAGGAAGAGACGAAGAGGGGCGTCCGGCGATGCGATGCATCCGAGAGATGCGGCGAGGAAAAAGAGAGTCTCTCTGAGAGAGTGCGGCTTCTGAGGGAAAAGAAGAGGGCGAGCGCAGAGAGAGCCCCCCCCCCGAAAAAAACCCAACAGCCTCCCGCTCTCCTTGCCGCCCAGGGGAAACAACCGGCGAACGCCAACTGAAGGCCTACCGTCGATAACACGCAATGAATGGAAGAAGAAAACGAAAAACAAACTCTCCCTCCCTAGTTGCTGCTGCCCCCTCCTCCGAGCCCGCCCGCGGCGACAAACGCCGCGCTCATCCTCCTGGGCTGCCCCCTAGCGGCAGCCGCGGCCTCGATCGCAGCCTTGTCCCCTGCGATTCTCGCCCTCCACCTCGCCGCGTCCGCCGCCGGGAGCTCCGCGTCGAGCTCGGAGAGGTCGCCTCGCCGCGGCGAGCGCGAGCGAGAGGAGCGGCCGCCGCCGCCGCCGTTGCCGCCGCCGCCGGGGCCGCCGCCGCCGCCGCCGCCGCCGAGGACCTGCCCGACCATCGGCATCACCGACGCGAGGAGCTGGTTGAGGTCCGGCGGCGCGGCCCGCGCCCCCCCCGCGCCTCCGCCTCCCGCTCGTCCTCGGCCTCTGGCTCCTCCCCCGGCTCCTCCGGCTCCTCCTCCCCCGGCTGCCCCTCCCATCTGGCTCATGAGCTGGCCCATGGCCGGGGAGGACGCCAGCTGCCCGATCATGTCCATCAGCCCCCCTCCTGCTCCGCCGCTGGCGCCGCCTCCTGCGCCGCCGCCGCCTCCCGCGCCGGCGCCTCCTCCTCCGAGGAGGCCGCCGAGCAGGGCTCCCAAGTCCGGGGGGGGAGGGGATGCAGCCGCTGCTCTTCCTCCTCGTCCTCGTCCTCGCGTGCCGCCACCGCCGCCGCCCGGGGGCCTGGGAGCCGGGATCTCCTCGACGGCGGCGGCGGCGCGGCCAGCGCCAGCCCTCGGCGCCAGCGCCCTGCCGCCGCCCGCTCGCGCGGGGAGCGCAGGGCCTCCTCCGCCCCTGGGGGCGAGCCCGGCGCCGCCGCCGAGGCCCGCGGGGCGAGCAGCGGGTGCGGCGGGAGCAGCAGCGGGTGCGGCGGGAGCGGCAGCGGGTGCGGCGGGAGCGGCAGCGGGGGCGGCGGGAGCAGCAGCGGGAGTCGGAGCAGCCGTCGCCGCCGCCGCCGCGGCCGCCGCCGCGGCAGCGTCACTCTCTCCTCCCCTCCCGCTTCCTCCCCCCCACCCGGGGAGCGACACGCTCCCGCTCCGCGCCGCCTGCGCCATCGCGGCCTGCTCCACGGCCGCCTGCGCCTGCTGGGTCGCGGCCGCGGCGTGCCTCGCGGCGCTCGCCGCCGAGCTCGCCGCGACGCCGAGGGTCTCCTCTTCGACCTGCGCGGCCGTCAGCGGCGGCGCGGGGCCCTCCGGGTCCAAGGGGTCGCGCGGGTGCTGCGGCGAGGCGCCGCGCACGGAGGCCGCGGAGCGGGCAATGACCGTGGCGACCGACTGCTGGAGCACGGCGCCGAGGGCGTGGCGCCAGCAGGAGACGGAGGACGAGGAGGCGGGAGGGGCGTTGGCGTCCGTCGCCGCCGTCGCCGCCGTCGCCGCCGTCGCCGCCGTCGCCCCCGCCGCCGTCGTACTGGCGGCGGCGGCAGCGGCGGCGCGAACCGCCCCGCCGACCGCGGCCCTCGCGAGCGCGGCCAGCTGCGGGTGCGCGGCCAGCGACTCCTCGAGGGCCCCCAGGGCGGGAGCCAGGTCGACGACGGCGACGGAGCCGTCGGAGAGGTGGACCGAGAGGGAATCGCGCGGCGGCGGCGCCGGCGGCGGCGAGGCCGGAGTCGAAGCAGCCGCGGCGTCAGCGGCGGGAGCAGCAGCAGCAGCGACCCCCGCGGGCACCGTCACGTGCTGCACCACGATCGAAGCCTGCATCTGCGGCTGGCCCCTGGCTAGCGCCGAGATCGCCGCCGCCAGCGCGGGCACCGACTGCTGCGGCGGGGCCGGCGACGGAGCGGCGGCGGCGGCGGCGCCGGCGGTCGCTCCTCCCCGCCCGCCCCCCCCGCCGCCGCCCGCGCCGGCGGCGACCACGAACGCCGGGATGTGCGCCGACGTGCCCCCGAGCAGCATCGCCGCGTCGCCGGACAGCGCCGCGATCGTCGCCGCGGCGAGCCTCGACAGCTCGGACAGCACGGCCGCGGCCGCCTCGGCCTCGCGCAGCACGCCCAGCGCCGCGGCGCCGACCCTGTCGACCTGCAGCCGCACGGCGCCGCCCCCGCCCGCGGCCGCGGCGGTCCCTCCGCCGGCGACGCCGGCGGCGTGCAGGGCGCTGCAGGCGCCCAGAAGGGCCTCGACGCGGGCGGGGACGGCCGCGCAGGCGCGGCGGCCGAGGCGCGCCGTCGACAGCGCCGCGAGCCGGAGCAGGGCGACCTCGGCGGTGAGCGGGGGCGGAGACACGGAGGAGGGCTGCTGCTGCTGCTGCTCCTGCTGCTCTGAACCGAACGCGTCGAGGGAGCGCACGGCGGCCGCGGCCTCCCGGACGATCTCGGCGTCCTCGTCCTCGTCGTCGTCGTCGACGACGATCCCGCCGCCGGTGCCGCCAGCGCCGCTGCCCGCCCTGGCGCTCGGGCGGGACAGCGCGGCCCTGCGGGCCGCGTCCGCGAACGCGTCCCCCGACGCCGCGAGCCTGCCGTCCGGGCGGACGGCCGGGGTCGGCGGGTGCGCGGCCCAGCGGTTGCGCTCGAGCGCCGAGAGCGCGGCCGACAGCGACGCGATGAGGTGCAGGGGAGCAGGAGCCTGCTGCTGAGCTGCTGCTCCTGCTCCGGCAGCGGCGCCGCCCTGCCCCCCCATCGAGCCCAGCGCCTGCTGCAGCGCGGCAGCGGCCTGCGCCGGCATGGCCCCGCTAGAGACCGCGGCCTGCATCGCGGCGCTGACCTGCCGTCGGTGCTCGGCAGAAGCTCCTCCGGATCCTCCGCCTCCTCCGAGAGCAGCAGCGCCGTCCGCGGAGGCCACGGGCACGGAGAACCCGAGCGGGAGGGAGAAGGCTCCGTCGAGGGGGTCGCCGCCGCCGCCGCCGCCGCCGCCGCCCGTCCCCGGCGAGCGCGTGACCAGGTGCAGCGTGTGCCCGCCGGCGACGCCGAGGGACGCGAGCGTCGCCGAGGCGTCCGGCCCGAGCTCCCGCCCGCGGAAGATGAGGCGCTGCGTGTCGACGGGGTCGCCCGTGGGCCCGACGAGGAGCTGCTTGAGCTCGCCGACGGTTGCCTGGGCATGGATAGAGAGCGGCGGGAGAGAGGGAGGGAGAGAGCCGAAAAGGTTGAGAGAGAAGAAAGAGGGACAGCGGCGGGAGGTGAGGGAGCGAGCGAGCGAGTCCGATCGTCTTTTTCTCGTGGCCCCGTTTTCTTTCTTCCTTCTTTTCTCCTTCTTCTTCTTCGCTCTTCTTCTTCTCCTTCTTCTCCTTCACGCTGTTCGATCAGATGAGGAAGAGTGCGCACAAAGCTGTGCACGGTTTGAAGGGGAAAAAGCGAGGAGAAGCACCGGGAAGGAGAAGACGAAGCTCGAAGCAAAGAGTCGCCTGAGATCGATTGGAAACTCTCTCTGAAAAAAAAAAGAATCGCTTACCGTCGAGCTTACGGAGACGATGTGCGTCGCCGGCGCGAGCGTGCGGATAGAGAGCGTGATGGTGTCAGCAGCGTTGCTGGCTGTTGCGGCGGCGCCGCCAGGGGCTGGCGGCGCGGACATTGTTTTTTTGGAGAGGCGAAGAAGAAAGAAACGACGACGGAAGGGAAAAAAAGCAAATTTTGAAAAAGTGATCTGCAGACCTTCCTCTTTTGCCCTTCTTCACGTCCTCTTCTGCACGGACGAAGAGTAACAAAGTGTCTCCCCCCCTCCCTCTCTCCACTCCCTCCCGCTTTCCTTACGCCAGAAGCGCCCTCACGGCAGCCGCGGGGTCTCCCTCCCTCACCAGGCTCTCCCCCACGAGCAGCGCCCCGCACCCCTGCTCGGCCGCGAAGGCCGCGTCGGCGGGCGTGAACACGCCGGACTCGCACGCGACGACCTTCCCGGCGGCGAGCGCCCTCTTCCCGGCGTCGCTGCCCATGATCCTGCGCGTGACGTCGAGGTCGACCTCGAACGTGCCCAGGTCGCGGTTGTTGATCCCGAGCATGGACCCCGCCAGGGCTGGCTCGCCCAGGCTCAGCACGCGCTCGAGCTCCCCGACCGTGTGCACCTCGACGAGCACCTGCAGCCCGACCTTCCTCGAGGCGGAGAGCAGCAGGCGCAGGTCCTCGTTGGGGAGCACCGCGGCGATGAGCAGCACGGCGTCCGCGCCGGCTGCGCGCGCCCTGTACAGCTGGTACGCCTCGACCACGAACTCTTTCGCCAAAATAGGCAGACTGTTGCCGCTGGCCCTGATCTGCGAGATAAAGTCAAAGTCGCCCTGGAAAAACTTCTTGTCGGTCAGCACGGAGAGGCAGGTGGCCCCGCCGGCCTCGTAGGCCGCGGCGATGCGGACCGGGTCGAAGTCGGGCTGGATGACGCCCTTGGAGGGCGAGGCCTTCTTGACCTCGGCGATCAGCCCCGGGCGCGCGCCGCCGGCGCTGCCGGCGCGCAGCGCGCCGATGAAGTCGCGCGGGGCCGGGGCGGCCTTGGCGGCGCCGACGACGCGCGCGAGCGGGGCCTTGGTGCGCATCTCCTCGATCTCGTAGGCCTTGTACCAGACGATCTCCTCGAGGATGTTGCGCGGGGCGTTTTCCTCCGACTGCGGGGTGCCGAACGCGAACTCGCCGCACGGCTGCGTGGCGCGGCCTCCGGGAGGGCGGCGGCGGATAAAGACCTCCTCCTGGATCGAGTTTTTTTGTTTGCTTACGAGTCGAGTCTGAAGTGAGCTTTTCTCTGTCTCTCTGTCTCTTTTTCTCTTTTGTGGAGAGGGCGCGAAAGTCTTGGTCGGGAGGGTGCGGGGGACGAGGGATGAAGAGGAATCAAGAGGGGGCCGGTGGGGGTTTTGGTTGGAAGAGCGGCTAGCGCCGAAGAAAAAAAAGAGGACGACGCCGGCAGAAAAAAAAAGACCAAAACGTTTCCTGCGATTCCTCTTCTTTTTGAGTCAAGCGATTCGCTGCCAACTGCACGATGGACGTCTCTCGCTCGCATGCGTGCGCTGCTGCTCAAACTCAAGAGAGAAACGAAAGCGTACCTCTGCCTGCGCTGCGCGAGCGGGGCGCATCCGAGCGGCGTGCGACGACGTCGACGCCGACGTCGACGGCATCATCGAAGAAGGAGAAGAGGAAAAAGGCGACGAGAGCGTCGCCACTCGCGCCGCCGAGGAGGGCGAGAGCAGAGCGGCGTGCATACGTGTGTGAAAGGGAGGCTCTGAGAAGAGGGAGAAGAGAGAGGCGAAGAGAAAGAAGAAGAGAGGAGCTTCTTCAATTGCAGCCGGTGGCGAAACGAAAGGAGAGAAATTTTGACCAGGGCGAGACGAGCTGGACCCGCTTCAAAAAAGGAACGAGAAGCATCGAGCGCAAGAGAGCATCGCCTGCCTTGTCCCTTCGCGAGAGCCCTCTTTCGGTTTCGTCCTCTCCTTTTCTCTCCCCTCTCTCGTCGAGGACACCAGAAGGTCGTGCGCTCCTTCTGCGCCGCGTGCCCTCTGCTCCCTCGAGAGCAACACAGAGAGAGAGAGGAAGAGACAGACGGGCCAAAAAAAACTCTCGTCGTCGGTCATCAAAGATGGCAAACTCAGGAGGTTTCTCGTTCGACCTATGCTCGCGCAACGCCGTGCTCGAGCAGCGCGGGGTGGTGGCGCCGCGGCTGAAGAAGACCGGGACGACTATCGTCGGGCTGGTGTACAAGGTAGGTCGGGTGAGAGAGGTAGAGAGAGAGAAGGCATCGATGGAACGATCGATTGAATGAGATCAATCGCGCGGCGTTTTTTGAGTTTCTCGATTTTGGAGGCCTTTTCCCTCTCTTTGCCTCCCTTCCTCGCCCCTCCCCGACATCAGTGCGGCTCGAAGTCGATGGAGCGACAGCAGCGCGCGAGAGAGAAGTTGACAAAAGGCGGCAGAAGAAGGAGAGAACGGATCGCCTTTTGCCCTCTCGTTTTCTCTCTCTCGGTGCGATCGACCCCATTTCGTCGCAACCAAAAAAAAACTCAACCTCTTCCGCCTCAACCTCTTTCGACCTCCCCCTCTTCCTCCTCGGCCGCTGCCACCACCAGGACGGCGTCGTCCTCGGGGCCGACACGCGCTCTACCTCGGGCTCCACCGTCGCCGACAAGAACTGCGAGAAGATCCACTTCATCGCCCCGAACGTCTACTGCTGCGGCGCGGGCACCGCGGCCGACACCGAAAACTCGACGGGCATGGTCTCGTCCGCGCTCGCGCTGCACCGCTTCGCGACGGGCCGCGCCTCGCGCGTCGCCACGGCCCTGCAGATGCTCAAGTCGCACCTGTTCAGGCACCAGGGCCACATCTCGGCGGCGCTCGTGCTCGGCGGCGTCGACGTCGAGGGGCCGCACCTGTTCACCGTCTACCCGCACGGCTCGACCGACTCGCTGCCGTTTGCGACGATGGGCTCCGGGTCGCTCAACGCGATGGCGGTCTTTGAGGCCGACTACCGCGAGGGGATGGGCGAGGAGGAGGCCGTGGCGCTGGTGGCGCGGGCGGTCAGGGCCGGGATCTTCAACGACCTCGGGTCGGGGTCCAACGTCGACGTGTGCGTGATCCGGAAGAAGGCGGCGGGCGCCGCCAAGGAGGCGGGGGCGGGGGCGGCGGCGGCGGCGGCGGGGGCGGCGGCGCCCGAGGACCTCGTGGAGGTCGACTACAAGCGCGGCTTCGAGATCCTCCAGGGCCGCACCTACGAGCGCGCCCACCCCGTGGTGTACGCCAAGGGGACCACGCCCGTGGTCGCCACGAAGGTGATGCCGCTGCACTCGGCGGTGCGCGTGCTCGAGGGCGAGCCGGCCGAGGCGATGGAGACGGCGTGAGGGGAAAGGGCGTGCTTTTCTTTTGTCTCCCCCTTTTTTTCCATTATTTCCAATAGCCCGCTGCCGTTTTTTTTTTTACTTTCGTCCTTGTGTGAAAAGTCAGCAAGAAGAGAGAAAGAGAGAGAAAGAGAGAGAGATACCCTTTTTGTTTCTCTTCGTTGTTGTTTTTGAGAGAGAGAGAGAAGAAAAGGAGGTCAATTTGTCGTCAAAAAAACGCTCTCTCTCTTTCTTTTTCTCGGCCGTCTCTCCCCGAAGAAAAGGAGCACAATCATCAAACTACGGCAATCGGCAGCGCTATTTCTCTGTTTTATTCTAAATTGACACGGGAGAGATGGAAAAGAGTCAAAACACAACGAGTTCCCACTCCCCTCTCTCTCTCTCGAACAAACCCAACGCAAAAAAACTGTTTTCTCTCTCCATCTCCCCTCATCACCTCGTCTCTCTCTTTCTCTCCCTCATCACCCCTCCCTGTCTCCATCATTTCATCCCCCGAGGAAGAAAAAGAAACCAAAAATCCTCTTTCAAACGACAAACGCCGCAGCCGCCCACAGCGCCGCGATCGCCGCCTCGGCCGCCAGCACCCCAGGGCTCGCCAGCGGTCCCAGAGGCACGATGTCCGGCCGCAGCCACGCCGCGAGGCCCCCCCCCGCGACGGTGCCCACGGCCAGCGCCGCCAGGGAGACCAGCGCCGCGGTGCGCAGGGGGAGCCTCTTGGCGTCGGCGAGGAACCAGATCGACAGGCCGAGCGACGCGGCGAGCTGCAGCGAGGCCGTGTCGACGGCGGCAGCCGCGGCCGGCTCGGTGACGCCCTGCGCCAGGGCCCAGGCGGCGAGCCCGCCAAAGGCCAGGGCCTGCTTGGAGGCGAGGTCGGGGGGCGGGGTCGCCAGGGCGATGGGGAGCGAGCCCAGGGAGACCTGCTTCGAGGATGAGGGGGAGCGGGCGCCCCTCTTGACGCCCGTGCCGCCGCCGCGAAGGCCGCCGCCGCCGCCGCCGCCGCCGCCGCCGCCGCGGCTGCGGCCGCTCGCGCTGCCCGTCGGGGAGCCGCTCCCGGAGCCCGGGCCCCTCCGCGGGGGGACCCGCAGGTCCGCGTAGCGCACGGACGCCTCGACGGGGGCCTCCCCGGACAGGCGCCGGGCCATAGAGTTCATCAGGAGCTTGTCGTAGGCGAGCTCGATCTGTTTTTTATTTGTGTGTGGAGTTGACGAGGGAGAAGAGATATTTTGGAGGAGGAAGAGGTTGAGAGCGGAGCGGAGCATCAAGGTTTTCATATTTATTTTATGGTTGGGTCCAATGGAAAGGCTTCTCTCTCTCCTCGCTCTCTTTGCTCTTTCTCGTCTCCTTCTGACCCTCCAGGTCGAAGCGTGCGATATCGCACTACGCCAGCACCGAAAAGAGAGGCCGAGGCTCGCTGGGTCCCTGGTCGCGAAAAACGCCCTCCTCTTTCCCTTTCGACTCAATTCAATCTCACCTTGGCGAGCTTCTCCCCGTCGCCCTTTGCATCCGCGAGCGCCCTGTTTTTTGCCGAGACGAGGTCGAACTTCGAGCCCTCCGCGACGCCGAGGGCGGAGTGGGCCTCGGCGAAGCTCATCTGCGGGGCCGAGGACTGGGCGGGCGAGGGCGACGCGTCGGAGGGCTCGGGCGAAGAGGACGACGACGAAGAAGCAGCGCTGGCGAAAACATCGAGGCGACGACGGCGATGCTCTCGTCGTGGCACAGCGGCCAACGACGACGAGGGGGCAGATGTCGACGCCGGGCCGCAGCCGCTCCTCGAGGGGCAGCACGGCTGCAAGCTGGTGAGGCGCATCGTCCTCGCGGCCAGCATGGTTGGCGGGAGAGAGCGGCGCGTGTACACAACCAGAGGAAAAGAGCGAGCGAGCGAGAACGGGAGAAAAGAGGAAGTGAGATTTCGTTGAGCCGGGACGAGAGTTTTTTGCGTGGTTTGAGAGAGAGGCGGGCTCGACGGAAACGCGAGACACTTGACCAAACGCTTTTTCTTCTTTCCTTTTTCCCTCTTTCCTTATCCAGCTTCTTTCTTGTTCTTACTATGACGATGACCGCGTCGTCGCGCTCTCTGGCGTCCTCGCGAGGCCCCGCCTGTGCGTGCGCTTCGTCGTCTGCTGCTCCTGCTGCACCGCGCCTCGGCGGCGCCTCTGCCGTCGCTCTCTCTCCTGGCCC
>Ga0315289_10011786_pt1 | contig 12369 bp, 15 predicted proteins | sample YL17G11_40_MG_FD_203452 | JGI IMG/M metagenome (GOLD analysis project Ga0315289, IMG submission 203452) | Sediment microbial communities from Yellowstone Lake, YNP, Wyoming, USA - YL17G11_40 | ecosystem: Environmental > Aquatic > Freshwater > Lake > Sediment | place: USA: Wyoming | collected...
TGTCATGCATTTTGTCTCTATTTGCTGGTATTTTTGTGGCAATCACCATTTTCTTATTATTAACTTTTGATAAAATATTTTCTCCATACCCGTTGCCATATGATGGAGCTGTATCAAAGAAATTGATTCCTAATTTTATAGCTCTTTTTATTAGAGAAATAGCTTCTTTTTCAGAAGGAGAATTTTTCCATTCAGAAAGCCCCCACATCCCAAATCCTATATTTGAAACTTTTATTTTAGAGCTGCCTATATAATTATATTTTAAATTTTTCATATATACTAAGTAAGAATAGATTATAAATATTTATTTGTCAGTAACCAATAATCTGAGACCAGTTAGCATTTTTTTCCTGCAAAATTCTGCTCTTGATTTCATCTTTGCTCATAATTGGAGAGGATTTTATATTTCCATCAGGAGGTGAAAGACCGTCTAATTCGATGTTTGATGGAGGATCATCATTTCTAGAACTTTTGATATAGATATAGTAAAAACCAACATAAGTAGGAGGTCCTCTACATCTTATATCAATTCTCCCATCAGAATATACTGGTTCTCCTTTCAAATTAAAAGATGGACCAAACTTTTTATTGTTAATATCATAGTCTTTAATCTCCCCCTTCGTAGTCGTCGCAGCATTAACACCAATTTCATTAATCGCCTGCTCAAGCGCAGCATCGCTCTCTGCCTCGTTCATGTAAACAGGCACTTCAACAATATTCTCTGATGCAGTGCCATTTTTATCTGACACGATATGAAATTTAAATTTATAATTGCCGTAAGTTGACGTTGTCAGATTTTTTGTGTATGTGCCGTTTCCTATCAATGTTTCATATGCTGAAAAATCAGCATCGCCTGGCTTTTGAACTGCAACTTCAACTTTCTGATATGGTCTTTCTGTTGGTGTGATACTTGCCTGAATTGTCTCGCCGCTGAAATTATAATCGGCGCTTCTTGAAACCTGCGCATTGATCTTCGCGCCGAGCGGATTTATCGCCTTGCCGCAGCCTCCCAAGAATGGCGAAAGCGCCATCGAGCCTGCTAACATGACGGTTAACAGGTCTTTCTTTATGCTCTTTCCAATACCTTTACTGATTTCCTTCCCTTGTGAAATTATTTTTTCAAGCGTCATTTTATTACTCCTATTTTTTGGTACCGACATGATATCTCATTCTTCTGAGAGCATTGACTTCAATCTGGCGGGCTCTTTCCGGGGTAATCCCAAAAAGTTTACCGGTTTCCTCAAGAGTACAAGGAGATTTGTCATTAAGGCCAAAACGATATTCGATAACCTCTCTTTCCTTAGAAGGTAGAAGAGAAGTTAGATTATATAATAATTTTTCATGCGTTAATTTTTTAAAAATCTCTTCTTCAGGATTATAGCTTGGGAGTAATTTTTGATTTGTCCTGTGCAGGGAAATTATTTTTTCTTTAGGGATAGCCCTCTTAGAAACACGTTTTCTTGAGAAAAATCTTAAATAACTAGGAAAGAGATCTTCTTTTGACAAGCAATAAAAGCTGCAAATTTTATCCTGAGTTTTTTCACTGGGATACATTTTCGATCTCTCATATGCACATAAAACAATCTTAGAAATTCCTATTTTTTCTGCTGCTTCTTCCTGAGTGAGTCCAGAGTTTTCTCTTGCTTTTACTAATTTTGTATTGGCTCTTGCTTCGAGCCTGTTTAAATTTTCACATATTTTTTCAAGTGACATTTTATTTCCGTTCATATTTTATATCTTCAAGTCTCATACCGAAAGTGAGGCCCATGCTGTTCAGCGTTCCTTTCATCTCATTCAATGATTTTCCGCCAAAATTTTTATATCTCAGCATTTCTTGCTCTGTTTTTTGTACAAGATCGCCAAGATATTTTATATTTGCAGTTCTCAAAGCTTTGGTTACTCTAACCGAGAAACCAGATAAAAATTCATCAACAGTTTTTGAAAGAAGTTTTTCTAGTTTGTCTTTTTTTTCTTTTGTGACTATTGCTTTCTGAAATTCTGGATCTTTTCTGATTTCTTCATATAAATCAGAAAATCTTTCACATATATCATTCATTTCATAAGGACTTATTCCTTTGATGTTTACTGAAATATAGTTTTCAGTATCTAGCCTTTTTTCTAAAGGAATATGCATATAAAAATCATACTCTAATTCTTCTTCTGTTTTAGAAATATCAAATTCTACTTTACTTTCGATTTCTTCTACTTCTGTTCTTACAGTGCTCTCTTCTATTTTTTTATTTCTTTTTATCTCAACTTCATTTCCAAATTTACTAATCAAAAGAATATTAGGGTTTAGTTTCACAATTTTAGTTGTTTTTTCGTTTTCCATTTTTTATTTGCCTCCATTTGATTATTATGATTTTTTTCAAGCGTCATTTTCAAAAATTAAGGCCTAATGTGACTCCTAGCTCAAGGCCTGATGTATCAATTTTATTATAAAACATTTCTTTGTAGGCTACTTTTCCGCCCACCCAAGCGATTCCAACATCGAATTCATATGAAGCGTAAGGCTTGATGCCCAATTGAAAGTGTTCGCTGTGTAAACTCGAATCCTCGTTTTTTGATTTCAAGATTGCAAGCTCAAGGCACGGCCCTATTCCAATAGTTGGCGTGATAACTCCAAGCAGCCCTTTTTTCCTGCTTGCAATTTCAATTGACGGATTAGCATCAAGGAGCATCAGCGAATTGCTTCCGTATTCCCGTAGCTCTTGCGTGTTTATGTTTTGAACATATGATTTTTTCTCCTGATTTGAGAATGTTAATTCAATGCATGAGTTTAAGCGAAAATCCAAAGGTTTTGCGATACCTTTTCTCTTCATTCCGACACCCATGAAAATCACATCTGAAAATTCTGAATCGGCGCTTGCACTTACTTTTCTAATCTCAGAATTATAATTTACAGGATTCATAAATGAATTTCCGCCAATCAGATAAATCTCAGCGCCATGCTTTTCCGGCGCTTTTTCTTCGATTTTTACTTCGAGCGGTTTAATTTCCTTTTGGGCTTCAATCTTGACTTCAAGCGGTTTAATCTCTTTTCCTTGCTTGGCTTCATTACCATATGCCGCAGATGTAAGCGCTAAGGCTCCAACAAGCCCGAAAGGCAGTATTTTTCTAAAAAAATTCCTGACTGGAGAATTTTTCTTGCATTCCTCTTTAGCTCTTTTCAGATACCCTAAAACTATTTTTCTATCTTCGACTGCCCTTTCATATTCAGGATTGAACTTTTTTTTGAAATCCTCTAATTCTTTGAAAGTGTTATCTACAAGCTGATTTATCTCTTCATAATTAATTGAATTTTTGGAGTTTGAGTTTGTCATTTTAATTAGGCTCCTGAGTTATTTTTTCTGCCTCAACAAGCTGTTTACCTCCGTAGGTAAGATACTGAGGCAGTGATTGGAAGAGCCCTTCAAATTTTTTTGATTGAAAAAGCTCTTTCAGCTTTTCTGAAATTTTAGCAATTAGCCCATTGTCCTTCAGGCTGAAGAAATTTGATCTTTCTATTGATTTTCTCCACTTTAGATAGTTACCAAATTTTGTCTGAGAGAGTACATTTTTAGCATATCCTAACTCGGCAATAAGCGCCTGAAAATGCTTTGCCAGCCCAGTGGTATTTAAGCCTCTTGGAGCAGCATGCTCTGCCAGCTCATGAAAAGCAGCAAAGTGCCTGTAATGCTTAGGTGTTTTTTTTGAAATAAAGAACATTCCACCAATTGTTCCGGCGTATCTTTCTCCAGCGAAAATCTCTTCCAGGTCGTTACTTTCTACGAATGCTGTTGGAACAGATAATCTCTCTGTTCCAAATTCAACGCTCACCTTAATCTTTTTACTATCTTCATAGAGCCTTAATGCTCCATGATATGGACTTTCCAAAATAGCTTCTGTTCTAAGCTCTATCGTCGGTGCAAGACCCAATCCTAATCCTATTGCCATTTTAGTTTTTAGTTTCCTTGAGAAACGAATCGTAATTTTTTATTGCGGTCAAAATAAAATTAAGTGCTCCCACAGCATTCTTTTTTATTGGGGTGATATTTTTTATATATCTCATTAATTCTTTTTCAGGTTCTATATCAATTAAAAAGTCGGCTTTGCCATAGCGATAAATAAGAAAATCTATACTTATACCATCATAATTGTCTGTAATATCATCTAGGGCCAAACGTTCATAGAAATATTTCCGATCATCGATGAGCATAATTTTATTCACAAGGAGTTCACCACGAGGATAAACTTGATTGGAAAAAATTCTATCTTTTGTCTCACATTGATCACTCAAAATTTTTTGATATAAAACTTTCAGTCTTCCTGCTTTTGCTTCTCTAGCAATGTTAAACTGTCCATAATCTTCTTCATAGAAAGGTTTTCCTAAGGTGACTCCTAAGCCCTTAAGTCCATTTTCTAATGCGAGTTCTAGTTTTGTTGGCTTATAATCCAAAATACAATCCAAACTCTTTATTTTTGCTCTCCTTTTTGCCATTTCAATCAGACTCCTTTTCTTTTTTAAATTTTGAATTTTTATATTTCCGCAAATACTCTTTGGCACTTTTAACTATTACTCCTTCTAAAAATTCCCTGTATTTTTGCTTATATTTTTCCTCTGCACTTGAACTAATAGATTTTAAATAATCATCAAGGTTTTCAGATGTTAGAATTTCTGTCTTATCAGTATGTTCTATCAGAGACTCTAAGTATGACTCGAAAGTCACACCGTCATTATCAAATTGCTTAATAGCGCCACTCTTTCTAAGCTTTTGCCGGCCTTTGATTAGATCTTTTATCGTACGTGTAAGATAAACATATTTATCGTTTGCCATTTTTAATAAAGTATTACCTCTCCTTTTAATTTTCTTTTAAACTGGGCTATTTTTTTCTCTAAAAAGTATGCCTTTATGTCCAAATAAGCCATCTTCAAAAGGTCAAATTTTTCAGCTGCCTTTTCCGCATTTTCTTTCACAGACGTTGATTCACGATTTAGATATATATTTTCGCGATTCAGATATATATCATCACGTATCTTGCGTAATTCACCATATAACTTCTGACAGTTGCCGCATTTTTTAATATGTGATTCCAGAGTTGTTCTTTCCTTTTTCTCCAATGTCTCCGGATGACCGACGTAGAGAGGCAAGAATTGCTCAGCAAGTTCTCTGCATGAGGGGTCAAGTTTCAGCCAAATCTTTTCCTGATTTTCGTTTGTCATTTTATTTCTCCTTTTGTTTTATTTTGAGTTTCCTGAGCGATTTTTTCCCCCAAAAGCTTCTTTTCCATAAGCGCAAGCTTATGGCCGGGCCAAATTTTGAGAGCCTTTTCATAGTCAGCGAGGCCGGCTTTGTATTTTCCTGACTCTGCTTGACTCTGCGCCCTCATCAAGTAAAAGGAAACTAGTTCTTCTTTGTAACTAGCCACTTCGCAATATTTACGATTTGCAGCAATCACTTCATCCTTTGATTCTAGAATATTTATGCATTTGCTCCATATTTTGGCTGCCTTTTCATATTCTCCCAGTTTGTCATATGTTTGAGCAAGATGTCGCCATGTTTCTGTGTCAAGAGGGTCAATTGAAATAGCTTTAAGATGATCTTCAAGATTTTTTTTATAATATTCTGGATTATACTCACCGAGCATAAAGTAAACTTCTCCTCTGTGATAATAAGCAACCTTGTTTTTCGGATTCAAAGAGATAGCCTTTGTGTACAAATCTATGGCTTTTTCAAAATCTTTCTCTGTGAAATAATGGTCAGCATTGTCTGTGTAAATATCTGAGGATTCCTTGAAATTTGACAGCTCATTATTTTGTTTTGTCTCTTTCTTTGCAGCACTGACGAGCTGAAACTCTGAAGGCCCATCGATTTTAATTTTAGCTTTTTCTTCAGCTGTCGCAGAATAGCCGCTCAAAAATGCAACCAATGCAAGTGGTGCAAGTGTCTTGAAGATTTTGCTTTTCATTTTTATAATTTCTTGATTTGATAAAACCGCAAAAGATTTTCAATGCCTCCATTTTTTGCCTTTGTCTGGGCTTCTTTGAATTCCTCTTCAACAAAGCCATTATAACTGGCTTTTTTCTGATCATACTTCTCTCTTATCTGAGGTATAAGAGATTTCATGTATGCACCCATATCTTCATGATCATATGATATAATTTCATCATAATTTTCTGCGATTACTTCACCCATTGAATCAAAAAGAAATTGATCATAGGCTGCCTTTTCCCGCTTGTCTATCACATTTATAATCTCCCTTTTCAAATCTTGCATAATCCTTTTAATTTCTGGCTTTACTCTTTCAGCTATCTTGGCTATCTTTTTTTCGAGTGATTCCTTATCCGGACTTAATTTTAAATTTTTTGCCATTTTATCTCTCAACTACCTCCATCTCATCTCTTCAAGTATCAGTTTTGTGCTGCAGCTTTTGCCTGCTTTGCTGTAGATTATCCTGTATTTGCCTGCTGCAAATCTGCTCGTATCAATTTCCACTGCTTCATTATCAGAGAAGGCTTTATCGTAAATCGGACTTTTATCTGCAGAGTAAATCCTTAGCTCGCCTCCCTTCAGCTGTTCTCCAAGCTGTTTATTGTCATAAGCTTTAATTAGTACTTTATTGCCCAAATCCATGCATTGAGCGATTATTCCTTCTAGCTTTGGCTTATCTTCTGTTTTTCCAGGCGCTCCTTTTTTCTCAAAAGCGCTAATCATTCTGTCAAGTCTTTTTTGAGCGTAGTCAAGGTTTTCTTTGTCAGCACTTTCCGCTATGATGCACTTTTTTTCATCGCTTGTCTTGCTGACATAGTGATAGCTGTCCTTTCCGTTGAAAAGGCCATCGCTGTTTGTGTCGAAAATCATTTCAGTTGCGACTATTTCGCCACCTTTATTTTTCTTCCATCCATCATAGATTGTTTCATTGTAGTTCGTCTCGCCTGTTTTTCTTGTAAAGGTTCCATCCTCAGAGGTAACGCTTTCTCTTTCCGATGGTCTTCCTTTTCTGACGCTGTCGGTTGTCGCGCAGCCTGAAAGTGCAATCAATGTTAATAATCCAAGCGGCAGAATTTTTTTCTTGACCTTGTTCAAAAATTCTTTGAAGTGGGAACTTTTGATATATTCAGAAACTTCCTTTTTGTAGTCTTCTTTTATATTACTGAAAACTTCTTTTAGAAGCGGTCTAATATTTTGATTTTCCTTTGAACTTGTCATTTTTTTCTCATAGATATTTTTCTTTGCAGACAGAATATATTTCTTTTAGCAATTGTTTCTGTTTAATTCTAAAATCGGGATCATAATTATGATTATCAGAAAAATGATTTGATTTCTCAACTTCAAGCAGTTGCATATCCGCTATCTCGCCTTGCGCAAATTCCTCTCCGTCTTTGAACCAGACTGACTGAGGAAGACATCTTGAGTCTCTCCTGTAATTTTCCATTATTTCAAGTACGTCTTTTGGTATGCCTTTGCTTACTTTTTGTTTTGTTTTTACCATTTTTCAACCTAAGCATCAGGGTCAATTGATCCATATTCCTGAAGTATTGTTTTCTCCATTTTGCTAAGTGAAGTGTCTGTTCTTTCAAGAATTTGAGCAGCATAATTCTTACGGTCACTGACATAGTCCGGAAATATGCTGTAATTAATTTCTGAACTATCACTAGTTTCTGGAACTTCATTAAACCTGATTTGTTTTGTCTTTATCATTCTAAACTAACTGATTTCAAGCTTTTAAATCTTTCTGTTCTGTCCCTATGCTATAGTAGTAACAAATATTTAGAATCAGGAATTCTGAATTATGGCTGCATTGGCTTGGTATATCTTTCCTCAATTTTCTTCAACTCTTCGGCGATTTCCTTTTTAGGATGTTTTTTCAGTCTCAAGCGCAGGAATAATATTACTGCTATGGTTACAACTGCAATCAAAACTAGGCCTATCCAGCCCATCTTTTTCTCCTTGGCCTTGCAAGTTCCCACGCAGCATGAACCTTCCTTTGCAGAAGTCGTATTTCCGTCGCATGTTTCAGTCTCAGCGCATATCTTTCCTCCAAGGTCTGCACATGTCTTCTCAAGAGCTTTTGGCTTTATCTCAAGCCACACCGGAATGCTTGCAGTCGATGTCTGAGTTTTTGCATCTATTGTTCCCAAGAAAGTTCCCTCTTTTTTAACAGTGATCTTAATTTCTTTAGTCTCGCTCGGCTGCATCGTGAATTTTGAAGGAGTAATTTCTATGACATTTTCAGACAGCAAATCCCAGCTTGGCAGAATGTTCACTTCAACTGAATTTAAAGAAGGATTAGTAATATCAAGATACAGGCTCTGTTCAATCTCGACTGTCTGATTCAAACTTGATTCCAAAAACCTGATTGAAGTAGGCAGAATGCTTTTATTCAGCTCGCTTTCCCCGATTGTCTGCTCCATCTCAGCCTCTGTTGCTTCTGCAGGCCATAAAAGAACAGGGATGCTGTAGCTTCTGTTTGATTTCAATGACTGATATTGCATATTTAGGACTGAAAATGTCGTCTGGCTTTTCTGCGGAGTTTTGAAAATCAATTTTTTCAATGAGCTCTTGTTTACATCGAAGGAACTCAGAATGCTTCCTTCAAGAGATATTGTCCCTTTTACATCGACTATGCCAGTATTGCTGACATTCAATGCAATATCGCTGCCAGATATTGTCTTGAATATTGCAGGCTCAATTGAGATCAACGGCTCTATCTGATCTGATTTGAAGACATAGGCAAGAGCAAGAGATGTCTGGGAAATATTAAACTCATAAGATAATACCTGCTGCAAAAGCCATGCTTTTGCCTTTTCAACTGCGGCAATCGAGGCTGCGTCATTCTCATTTTTCAACGCTTCGATTGAGAAAACAGTTGCTTCGATAGAACTTTTATTATTAATGGCAAGAGCATCGCCGCTCCAGAATCCGTAATTGGCTTGATTGTTGACGAGCCATTCCTTTGTGGGTTTATCAAATGTAAGCATAAATGTTATTGCCATTTGCACTGTGCCTTGCATATTTGCCGTAAGCCATGACTCTGCATCTGTATCTTTCATGCCAACGTTCATCAATGTAAATAGGGCATATGCAGTTGCCTCGCTGTCGCATTCCTCTCTGTAGCCTTTTCCAAAGCATTTTTTATTGTTCAAAGTCAGGAAAATATAGCCATCACCCTGCTGGAAAGGAAATTTATTGACCGAGCCAAGATATGTATGGCTTAATACTGCAGAGACGTTACAGTTCAATTTTAAGACTATCTCTGCATCGGTTGGAAGAGGCAAATTATTGAAAATGTTGTCGCCTGCTTTTATGTTCAAAATCTGCGAATTATTATTTATTTCAAAATTGCACTGCTGTTCTTGGCTCGAGTTGACAATCAAACCCCACAGCCCTATTCCGATGTTATTTTGCGAATCCAGAAGCCAGTTTTTATTCACGCTTCCAGTATTTCCGCTTTTAATCAGGCCAAGAATCGCAAGGCTCGTTGATTTTACATTGCAAGATGCAGAAGGCCAGCATTCGCCATTCCTCGAGCTGTTCAGAAGCGCTGCCTTTCCCTTCGCAGCGCTGATGCTATCATAGGACAGCGCAAGCAGTGCAAACGCTCCATCGTCTCCAGAAGGCCACGTTGTAACTTTAGTTAAAAGGTTTGAATAGACATCTGAAATTGGCTTGCTGATGATGAATGGCATTTCCCTGCTTACTGTTTTTGTTGTTTTGTTTTCTATGCAAATCACATTTTTCAGAGAAAATTTATAATTTCCATAGCTGGAAGGCAATTTTGCATAAACAATATATTTATTTGCAGCCATTTGCTCTCTGTGAAATGCTATTGAAAGTGTCTTGCCATCTTGATAGAAAAAAATATTGCTATCGACAAGAGCACGCGAAAAACTTCCAGTTATCTCTGCCTGGAATGTCTCGGATGGAAAATAATTTGTTCTGCCAAGCTGAATATCGATGCATGCATAGACTGTTGGAAGAAAAATCGCAGAGAGAAAAAAGATAAGAAATATTAAAGAATTTTTTTTCATTTTACATTTCTTTCAGTTTCTTGATTGTCTTTTCAAGCTCTTCCTCTGTTTCAGTCTTTGATTTCTGAGGTTGAGCTGGCTGAGCCTGAGTTTTCGGAATGAATTTGACTTGCTGAGGAGGCTGCCATGGCTGTAATGGTTTTATTAAAGGTCTTGCTCCAGCTGCAGGCATTGCAGGAACTGGCCTTGCCATTGCCTGAGGAATTCCGTATGGCGGAGCAGGAGGAGCTGGCTTTTTTTTGCCGAATTTGAATTTCAAGATTCCTTTTTTCTGCAGGAAAAAGAGAACAGCTGCAATGATTGCAATTGATAAAATGATAATCCACCAATAGCTTGGCTTTTTGCATTCCCCGCCGACACAGCATCTTCCGTCAGAGGCATACTGGAAAGTGCCTGTGCATTTTCCCTTCTCGCATAATTCTCCATTCATCTCTGCGCATGTCTGCTCCGAAGGGGTTGGAATTTCACATGTTCCTAGACAACAATCTTCTCCTTCCGAAGTTCTTTTGGGAGTGATGCTGCATTCTTCATCATAACTGCAAATTTTTCCTCCAAGATCATAACAGCTTTCTTCAGTAAGGCATTGAGAACAGCATAGCTGGCCAGGACAGCTGTCATCGTATGTTGCCTGATGACCAGATGAACATTTGTCGCAGCAATCGTATCCTTCTGATAGGCATGTCTTTTCAGCAGCTTTTGCAGCGCAGCATTTCCCTTCAAAGCAGGCATATTTATAATCTTCATTTTCCTCTTCAAAAGTCAAGCATGAATTTCTGCATGTATAGCCTCTCTGTGTGCAATCATTTTCAGGAAGCCCTGCAACGCCAGCCTTAGGCCAAAATGCATACAGCACTAACGAAGTGTCCTTGATTGAGCCCCATGAACCATCAGCAGATTGCGAGGTTAAAATATTGTCTTGCGCTTTCTTTTTCGCATCTGGATTATAATCCTTCAGCGCCAAAATTGCAATTGCAGTGTCATATATTTTATTAGTACCCCTAAGCCAGTATCCCCCCCGTTGATCCTGCAAATTAAGCAGTTTGTCAGCATAATTAGAATCAGCTGTTATGAGATATAAAAATGCATCAGGAATTACTTTGTCATTGGCATCTGCAAGCCCGATAAGATAAGGAATAAGCTTGCTGACATCCTTTCCTTTTAGAGTAAGGGCATACACAGCCCATGCATTGCTTTCATAAAGCAGCTCGCTGCAAGTAGTGCCATCAGCAAGGCAGACTGTCTCTATGTTTGCCTGCACATCAGTTCCGGCACTGCCAGTCTTGGTGCCTCCCGGGACATAGATGATATTATTTTTTGTGTTGCGATAAATCATTGAAACATAGAAAGTAGCATCGCATTTTATTGAATAAGTTTTGTCCAGACATCTGCTTCCACTTACAGTTGTATCTTTAATCTTATAGCTGTAAATGCTTACTTCAAGGCAATTTCCGGCATTTTCCTTGAATTTTTTGTCAGCACTCAAATTTCTCTGATAAGAAAAAGTATCATATCTTATTGTGCATGACATTGTTCCAGCTTCAGCATTGTCAATCTGAAGATGCCATTCAGCGCCCGACACAATATATGGCTTTTCTTTGCTTAAAAGCCATCTTTCAGCATCTTCAGTATTTTCTCCGATGCTATTCAGTGCCAAAATCGCCAAGCTCGTTGATTTTACATTGCAAGATGCAGAAGGCCAGCATTCCCCATTGTTTTTGGAAGCAGCCATCAGCGCGGCCCTGCCTTTCGCAGCCTGAACACTATCATACGATAATGCGAGCAATGCAAACGCGCCATCGTCGCCAGAAGGCCACGTTGCGACTTTAGTTGCAAGCCAGTTATATGCAAGATTAACTTTTTCAGTTTCAGTCGCAGCACTTACCAGATATGCACTAAACATTAAGCATGCGAAAATGAATATTAACAATATCAACCTCTTTTCTTTCATGTTTTTATCATGTCTTGGACATTTAAAATACTTTCGTTAAGCTCGTCAGCTAGCCGGTAAATTTAAAGCATTCTTCTTTCATGCCGCATGACTGGCATTTCTTAAAATTTTCAGAAATCGGAGGGCATGGCTCGTTTCCCATCAGCATGATTTTAGATATAAGCATTCTTACTTTCTCGCGGAGCTGCTCGTCAATATTCAGAATCAGTCTTTTGTCTTTGTACTGGATTATCCCTTTTTTTACAGATGTGAAAAAATTGTCTTCCAGAAGCATGGAATACGCGGTAAGTTGGATTGCGTCTGATTCATAAAAATCAGATGCTTTTTTATTCTTGATTTCGTAGGGCGTTATCTCGTCTTTTCCGATTTCAACTCTGTCGACTCTGCCCTCTATCCCCAGCTTTTCAGA
>Ga0315289_10011788_pt1 | contig 12367 bp, 10 predicted proteins | sample YL17G11_40_MG_FD_203452 | JGI IMG/M metagenome (GOLD analysis project Ga0315289, IMG submission 203452) | Sediment microbial communities from Yellowstone Lake, YNP, Wyoming, USA - YL17G11_40 | ecosystem: Environmental > Aquatic > Freshwater > Lake > Sediment | place: USA: Wyoming | collected...
GGCAACCAAAATCGAACGCAAGCGGTCAAAGGATAGCATCGCTGCCATATAGCGCTCCTGCCAACGTCGCTGTGACTAACGCCACTATTCTAACCGATATCGCTCAGGTCTACATTTGGAATTCCTGACTGCTCAGGGAAAATGTCCGCATACTTGAGGTATGAGGACGATTACCTTGAACCCGAAACAGCAACGCGAAGTGGAGATTCTGACCCGCCTGGAGGCAGGGGCGCTCGATGCCGGCACGGCCGGGATGTCCTGGATCACGTGCAGGTTTTCGCGCCCGCCTTCCGCCCAGCTCAGCGATGGCATCGCCAACAGCATCTTCTCGGTCCCACTATCGTCGTAGACCACGTAGCTGAGGCCTTCGTCCGGCGTGGTCAGCGGGCCGTTGCTGGCCTTGGCCGTGGAGGCAAAACATCGCATTCTATGCAGGCGGTTGCCCGGTAACCTCCTCTACAAGTGCATAGAGATAGGTGTAGGCCTCGACGCAGTAGCGAGGCAAGTTCTCCGGATCGACAACCTCAAGTTCCACGGCCAGGGCCCCCCGATAGTCGATCTGGTGTAGCCTTTTTATTAGCCGGCGGATATCGATCTCACCCTTGCCGATCGGCACCGATTGCTCGCCGACGTGGTCCTTCAGATGGACGTTGTAGATGCGATCCGGATAGTCGCAGATGAGGGCATCCCAGTCCACGCCGGCTGAATGGAAGTGCCCGCAATCGACGGTGATGCCCACTTGTGGGCTCTTGATGCGGCGGAAGATGGCGTCGAAGTCCTGCCGCGTCTCGATCTGCGAGTGACGATGCGGTTCGACGGCAAGGCGGACCGGTCTCCCTGCGATCAACGGCAACAGCACCTCGATGCCAGCGATGGTGGCTTCCAGTCCGCCTTCGTTCGGCCGCCCGCCGGTGAATACTACTTGGGGGCTCCTCAACGTCTCGGCCACGTCAACCAGCAGCGCCATGTCCGGTGCGGCCGCCACCGCCTCCGCCACTGAGCCGGTAGGGAACTGCGGGCCGTATACCTCGGTGCAGCCCACGAATCCAGCTTCCGCTGCCAGGCGAACGATAAGGTCGGTGTTCAGCCAGCGAGCCAAGCCGCGGGTCCACAGGGTGGGCCCGGCTATGCCCCAGTATCTGTAGCCTGCCGGCGGAGCATGCTTGAAGCATTCCAGGATCTCATCTTTGCCCGGCGCGCGGGTGGCGCAGGTGGTGCAAGACAGGATGAAATGGCTCATCCGCGCTTCCTCTGCCGGGCGATCTACGGAGTTATCGGGATAGGCACAGCCAGCGCCGGCACTGCGGGCAGCTCCCGTCGCATGCGCTCATTCATGTCGTAGGCCTGCGATACGTCGAAGGGCAGATTCACGCGCGTGTTGTCCATGGCGCTGATGCACAGTCCTTCCAAGATCTCATAGCCATGGTAGCTGATCTCGATGTTGCACGGGTGCACTTTCCGGTCATCGTCCAGCCAGTCGGCCAGGTCACTCAGGTAAAGCGGCTGGAGGCGGTTCTGTTCTTGTTCCCCCCATGATGCGCCTTGCTCGCCCAGCACCTCGCCCCCTGATGCGCGGGTGAAGGCGCCGCAACGCCCGTTCGTATCACCCCAGGCATAGCCATGTGAGCCGTAGGCCGTCAGCCGGTTATCGAGCCAGAAGTGGCTCGCTTCCATGTGCGAAGGGCTCAGGTAGCCGCACTCGATGATGGCGCGCACGCCATTCTCCAGCAGAGCTTCGCCCGTAATATAGTCGCACGATGGGTGGCTGTCCGACAGCTTCGTCTTTCCATGCGCGTGACCCACCACCCACCGTGCGTGGCGGCCACCGTTGAGCCAGAGGATGTAGTCCATGTAGTGCGTGCCCAGTTGTGATAGCCAAGCCTGGCAGGTGGCCTGAATGGTATGCACCTCGCCAATCTCCCCTGCGTCGACGATCTGCTTCACCTTCTGCAGAGAGGTCAGGTACTTCTGTTGGTGGCTGACGACAGCTTTGATGCCGTTGGCACGGCAAAGGTCGGTGATCGCCCGGGCCTCCTGCAACGACGTCGCCATCGGCTTCTCCAGGGCGATGGCCTTGACACCGTAGCGCAGGCCCAGCTCTACCATCGGCAGCCGGAGATGGGGCTGGGTGACGAAGCAGAAGACATCAGGCCGCAGATCGGCCAGCATCGCTTCAGCGTCCTGGTACGCGGCGCTCACACCGCACTGCTCGGCGCCATAGGTGAGCCTGGCCTTGTCCAGATCGCACAGGCCCACCAACTCGAAGCGATCGGCGTTGGCCAGGAAACCTCGCGCATGGACCTTTCCGCGCGCTCCCATGCCCACTTGGGCCACCCGGTATCGGTTCATGGATTCTCTCTTTGAATCAGGGTTCCTATGCTCCGTAGCCCTGGGAGGCCAGCAGCAGGCCTATGCCACCGCTGGCGCTATGCTCGGCGCCGGCAAAGCCGATTGATAGTCTAGCCGGATGGCCAGGTGACCCGGTTTGCCTTCCCATGGCCTAGCAAGCGCTGATGGAAGTATGTGAACTTCGCCAGGGGCACGCCGCGCGGCACCCAGTGGTCGAGCGAAGGAAAGTAACGGCCGCGCGCTCGTAACGGCTTGACCACCCGCTCAACCTCGGCGTCGATAGGCGCCAGGCCCTCCTGTTCGAAGACATGCTTGCAGATGCCACCGCATAGCGCCAGATCAGGATAGGCCTCAGCGATCTTGAGAATGTCCACGGAGTTGACTTCCCAGGGCAACATGCAGTCCATCCCCCCCTCGATCCAGAGCGGTACCAGCGCGCGTGGGTCTCCGTCCGTGTCGACTACCATCCAGCGCACGCCCATCTCGCGCAAGAAGTCTCTCCACGCCTGGTACCACGGCAGATGAAACTCGCGGAATAGCTTGGGGGAAACCATGGGGCCCGTCTTGCCTGCATTGTCTTCCCAGACGTAGCACAGATCCGGCTGCAGCTTCGGGATGATGAGCGCCGCCACCTCCCGGCATGCGTCGAGGTGATCGTCAAGCAGCATGCGGGCCCATTTTGGGTCCAGATATGGCACGACAATGGCCATCTCTACGCCGAGCAGGTCTCGCAGGAAAGCGAATGGTCCATGCACCCACAAGGACACCAGGTGATCGTTCTGGCTACGCGCCGTGGCGCCCAGCAGCGGCATCTGCGCCTCGGGCGGGAACTGATCAAGGTGGATCCTCTGAGAAGCATTGCCCGTGAGCCGATCCCGTACCGCCAGGTAGTCTTCCTGGCTCTTGATGGCGAAGTCGAGTTGTTGGGGCAACGACGCGCCGCCGTCTGCTCTGACTGCCAGGGTGTTATGCATGCGATCACGGTAGATACGGCGGCCATCGCGGATCTCCAGGGTTTCCTCTGGGGGTTCCGGGTAGTAGAACTGGTTGAACAAGCAGTAGACCCACTTGGCCGTGTTGAAGTGGTCAAAGAGACTCGGGCGTTCGCCGATGCCGGCGAACGAGGGCGGGTTTACGCCGGTCGGCAGGCCCTCGGCTAGCCAGTCCTCGTAGAGCCCGTCCCAAAAGCCCTGTTCGATGTACAACAACTGGTCATCGTTCTCCCGGGCCATTGTGGCATGAAACAGCCCTCTGTTTGTGATCAACTTGTCCGACCTCCTACCCCTTTAAGCCGGTGAGGGCTACACCTTCGATGAACGTACGCTGTGCCAGGAAGAACAGCAGGATGATCGGGACGGCGAAAACCGATGCCATGGCCATCAGGTAAGGGTAGGATTGACCTTGCGCAGCCCTGAAGAACAACTGGTCTCTCATGAACGCCAGGCCGATGGCAACGACGCGCAGGTCTTTCTTGCTCAGGTAGATCAGAGGACCGAGGTAATCGTGCCACACATACATGAATTGGAACAGGGCTGCAACGGCGTACGCTGGCTTGGCGAGCGGGACGATTATCCTGACCAGGATCCCCATCTCTGAGCAGCCGTCAATCCTGGCGGCATCCGACAGTTCGGATGGTATGCCTAGAAAGAACTGCCGGAACATGAAAATCAGGTACGGAGAGCCAAAGAACGCGATGACGGTCAACGGGAGATAGGTGTTAACCCAGCCCAGCCTCTTGTAGAGAATAAAGAGTGGGATCATCGTGACCTGGTACGGTATCATCATGGTCGCGATGCAGACGAAGAAGAGAACATCTCGTCCCCGCCATTGCAGGCGCGAGAATCCGTAGGCCACGACCGAGCATGACAGCAATACGCCGACCACCGACGGCAGTGCATAGCGAACCATCGTATTGTAGAGGTAGGTTCCCCAGGGCAGATAGGCCAGGGCCTCGGGGTAGTTCGCCAGCCGCACTGGCCGCGGGATGAAGCTGGGAGGTATTGTATAGACCTGGGCGTCGTATTTCAGCGAGCTTGACAACATCCAGGCGATGGGAAGCAGGAACGTCGCCGCGATCACGATGAGCAGGCAGTACATCAGCACTCTGCCCATCACCTGCCTGACACGGGTTCGCCGGGCCTGGTAGGCCATTTCCCCCTGCGCCAGCGCTGGCACCTCGGCGCTCGGATCACCCGCACTGCTGGCCCCAAGACCGGTCATGCCATCCTCCTTTGTGGTAAGACTCGATCGCAAGAATTTCCCCAGGCCCCGCGGTCTACTCGCTACTGCCGTAGTAGGCCCAGCGCGCGGAGCTGCGGAAGACCAGGACAGTTACGACCACAACCAACAGAAAGAGGAGCCAGGCCAGAGCAGATGCATACCCCATCTTGAAGTACATGAAGGCGTTACGGTACAGGTAGATGCTGTAGAACTCTGTCGACCGGGCTGGCCCTCCCTGTGTAAGCAACCACGGGAACGTGAAGTTCTGGAAACCACCAATCAGACCGGTCACGAGCAGAAAGAGCATGGCGGGTGTGCACAGTGGCACCGTGATGCGCCAGAAACGGTGCCAGGCGTTTGCTCCATCCACCAGCGCGGCCTCGTAGAGCGTTCTCGGCACGTCTTGCAGGGCGGCCAGGAATATCACGATCGCGCTACCCTGGGCCCAGCAGTGCACCAATGTCAAGGTCGGCTTGGATAGCAGGGGGCTGCCAAGGAATGGGATGATCCTGAGCCCTAGCGAGGCCAGGTAGCCATCGATGAGGCCATATTGCGGATTCAGGACCCATTGCCATACTAGGGTGGCGACGACCGCCGGAATAATGCTCGGGATGAAGAAAATGGCGCGAAACGCCGAACGGCCCCATATCTCAGCATTTAGGAAGTTCGCCAGTAGGAAGGCCACAGCCACACCCAGTGGCACGGCAATGCCAACCCACCAGAAGGTGTTTTGAGTCACCACGCGCATGGTCTCGTCGCGTGTGAGCAGTTCCGCGTAGTTCGCGAACCCGACGAACTTCGGGGACGTTAGGACATCATACTGGGTGAAACTGTAGAAAGCCGAGGCGGCAATGGGATAGACGGCGAAAATCAGGAATCCGATGAGCCAGGGGGAGATGAAGAGCAGCCCCTGGACCACTCGCCGAGACTCGCTCGATGGATGCAGCCCTCTTTGGAGCATGCCCCCCTCCCAAGAACCTCGCGGAACCATGTGACAGGTCTGGCTTGGCCCAGCACCTGTCACACGATCCGCAGCAAAGTCATCTGTTGGGTCGCTACGCAGGCCCGCTCGTTCGGCAGGGCGCGATTATCCTTCAGGCAGGGCCGCGCTCAGCCGCCGAACTGCTTACCATATTCCTCCGTTGCGGCGGCCTGCATCTCATCCATCGCCTCTTGAGCCGTCTTGGTGTGCCTGAAGACGGCTTCTCGCAGCTCGACCCACTTTTGCCTGTTGATTTCCGAGAGTGGATCCTGCGGCACCTGGGAGAAGTCCGTAGCTTCGTTGATCGAGGTGAGCCACCATTCCAGGTTTGGATAGCGCGTGGCGTCTACCGACTTGATGAACGATTTCCGTGCTGGCAGCCAGCCCATCCGATTCCAGCAGACGCCTGCTCCGTCGTCGCTGTAGATGTACTCGAGTATGTGGAACGCATGATCCGGATACTTGGTCCCCTTGACGATGGACACGTAGTGAGGGCTGGGGTGGGCGATCTTGGTGCCCCGGCGATACTCGGGCACCGGCGGCCAGAATGGCTTCCAGGACTTGGCAACTTCGGGCTTGGCCTGGTAAGTCTGCCCGTACATCCAGTAGCCGTTCACCGTCATCGAGATGGCCTCTTCCGTGATGTCCACCAACCACTGCCCGAAGGAGTTGCGGAAGGCGGTCATGTTGTCGGGGCCGATCAGATCATAGAACTTGGTCATCTGCTCGACGAAGTCAACGAGCTTGGGGTCATTGAAGTTGTACTTGTGGGTGTTGTTGTCGTAGTAGATGATGCCGACCGATACGGCAGGCCACCAGGCCACCATAGACTGGTACTGTCCAGCCATCTCGCCATAGGGGTCGTATCCCACAACCTTGATGTTGCCGGCGTTGTCCTTAACCGTCAGCGCTTTGTGCCACTCGTACATCTCGTCCCAGGTAAGGGGCGCCTTAGACATATCCAGGCCAGCCTCCCCCGCCTGGCGACTGTTGATGTTGAGCCCGTAACGGTTGTAGCATTCGACCGCGGCCACTCCCAGCAGTTGCCCGTCCACGGTAGCAGGCTCGACCATGTTGGGGAGGTAGTCATCGAGCTTGACCACGTTGCTCGAGCTGACGTAGTCCGTGACGGGTAGGCAGAGGTCCTTGAGGAACCAGTGCATGTAGTCAAAGAAGCTGATGGCATCGGGGGCGTCGCCGCCGGCAACGGCGGTCAGTTGCTTCTCAAAACCTACTCCATCCAGCAGTTCCCACGTGGCGCCTTTGGTCATTTCCTTGAAAACTTCGCTGTTCTGCCAGTCCTTGATGACCTCAGGGGTGGTCCACAGATGCCAATAGCGCATGGAGACCGCTTCTGCTGGGGGGGCCGGCTGTGCAGTGGGCGGCGCCTCGGTGGCTACCTCCGCCGCCTTCTCGGGGGTCTCCGCCTGTGGTGCGGGAGGTTGCGAAGGCGTACACGCGGCAAGGGCGCCAACTCCTGCGAAAAGCATGCTCTGCTGCACGAACTTTCGTCGGGTGAACTTGTTGCCATCCATAGCCCTACTCCTTTGCTCCCTTGGGTACCGATTATACACTTGTACTTGCCTGTGGATCGTGGTGCCTTTCCTCCTTTCATCACTGGCGGCGTCAGCCGGCCGTGCACGACGCCGGCTTGTCAGCGAACGCCTCTTGTGATATGGTGACAGTCGGATGTCCGGACTTGCCTTACAGCGCCAGCCCGACCCCCAGTATAACGCCAGCGGCGTTGGCCGTCCACGATTTTCGGCCACGCATGGGGCGAAAATCGGCCACAAAAGGGTCATGCACCATGGACACTGATCAGGGCGCACTGCAACTTGTGCGTTCTTTGCGCTGGTCATTGCGGCACCTATACAATCCCGAACAGCTGGCGCTCAGCCCGTTGGTGCAGCTTCTTGATCTGGGTCGGCAAGCAGACGGCAAATCACTCCGTGAGGTCCTGCTCGAGGCGATTGACGGCTTGAGGCCATCATCCGATGTGCCGGCGCAGAATAAGGCATGGCGCGTTTTCGGCGCCCTCTACTATCGCTATGTGGACCAGTTCGCCCAGCACGAGGTCGCCAAGACACTGGGCCTGAGTGTACGCCAGTTGCGGCGGCAGGAACACCTGGCGATGTGCGTGCTGGCTGACCAGTTATGGGTGCGCTATGGCCCGAAAGCCGGAACCGACAAGAGAAGCCCCGGTATTGTGAATACGCCGGCCCTGTCCAGCCAGCGGTCGCCGTCAGGCATTACTCGCGAGCAGGAGCTGGATTGGCTCCACGATTCGGCTGCCCGCGAGCCGGTGGACGTGCTCGAAATAGTCCGGTCCGCCGTCCGCACCGTCACCCCTCTCTCCACGGCACTCCGAGTGCCTCTCGATTGCCAGCTTCCCGAGGGATTGCCGCGTCTTAATGTACTTTGCACGTCTGCTCGTCAGGCGCTGGTGGCCGTCCTCTCTGTAGCCATACGTGCTGGTTCAAGCGAAAGGGTGACGATCACGGCTGGGGCGAGACAGCGATGGGTGAACATCGGCGTAGTGGCCGGGGGACAACGGGCCGCAGAGATACCGGGTGATCTGGCCGATAGCGTGGAGATGGCGCGCCAACTGAGCGAGGTATGCGGCGGCAAGTTGGAGGTGGTATGGGGAGAAGGCACTCAGCCAGCGTTCAGCGCGGTCGTGAGTCTCCCTGTCGTTGAAGACGCGAAAGTCTTGATCGTTGACGACAATGCTGATTCGGTGCAGCTCTTCGAACGATACCTGGCGAGCACATCCTACTCGTGTGTCAGCAGCACTGATCCTCGCGAGGCACTGGCGCTTGCCCAGGAACTTCGACCATGCGCGATCGTGCTGGATGTGATGATGCCCGGGCTGGATGGCTGGGAACTGCTGGAACGCCTGCGCGAAGACCCCGATACGAGCGGCATCCCTGTGATCGTCTGCACGATCCTGCCCGAGGCGCAACTAGCCCTCACGCTGGGTGCGGCTGAGTTCCTACGCAAGCCAGTTAACAGAGCGCAGCTTATGTCGGCTTTGGAGCGATTAGCCGAACGGGAGCAGCCAGAATCTCCTGCGCCGCCCGGATGAGAGCCACCATTTGCTGTGTGGTCAAACCACTGGGCTGCAGTATCGCCAGAGCATTGGTGACTACCGGCTGCCCGGCGGGATCTCGCGCAGACAGAACGATCACCGGGATGTCGCGCAGGTCCGGATCTTGACTGCGCAGCTCCAGCAGGCGGAAGCCGTCCATTTCCGGCATCACCAAGTCCATGAGCATGACATCCGGCTTTTGGTCGCGCAGGATGCCCAGTGCCTGCTCACCATCTCTTGCTGTCAGCACCCGGTAGTCGTGATCTGATGACGCAAGAAGACGCCAAAACAGACGCAGCGCTTCCGGCTCGTCATCTACGATGAGCACAGTATTGCCTCTTAGCTTCAGCCTCTCGAGTGCGGCCAGGAGGTCACGGCGCAGTACAGGCTTAACCAGGTAGTCGGACACTCCCAGCGCAGCAGCAGCGTCAACTGCACCGGGGACCGAGCAAATGATGGCCGGTGTGGCGGGTGGCAATCGGCCCGTCGTGCTGAGTCGCTGTAGGCCGGCAGCAACTGACGTGTCATTGACTAGCAGAGCGTGCGCTGGTGTTCGCTCCATTTCCTCGACGGCCTCTTCGACGCTGTTCGCCGGCACCACCTCGGCGTTGTCCAGGTAGCGGCTCAGTATCTGTTTCAGCGAGTTTCCGGATTCGACTACGACCAGCCGGGGAGCGAATCTGGAGGGCGGGGCCAGGGAGGGGCGCGTGCGCTGCCTGAACTCCCAGTCCGGCTCCAGCCAGCTAGCGGCGTCCCTGCTAAGTGAGAGTAGTGGATTGATCGGCAGCCGGAAGAGAAAAGTGGAGCCTCGGCTGCCCTTCTGGCTCTCAAACCACATTTTGCCGCCGTGTAATTCGACGAATTCCCTGCTGATAGCTAGGCCGAGCCCCGTCCCGCCATAGCGCCGCCGGATCGATCCATCCAGTTGTTGGAACGGTTCGAACAGTTTGCTCACGTCGGCAGGTCGTATACCCGGCCCAGTGTCCGCTACGCTCACCACCACATCATCACCCTCTTGCCAGGCGCGCACACGCACGCCCCCATGCGCCGTGAAACGAGCTGCGTTGCTGAGGAGGTTCAGCATGACCTCGCGCACCCGCGTTCGATCGCAGAAGACAAGGGGCAGATCAGCGGGGACTTCGACGTCGAGCTTGAGATCCTTGGTCACAAAGAGGCGGCCAACAGAGGTCCCAGCGGCTTCGATCACCTCAACCAAAGACACGCGTTCTTTGGTCAGCGCGATCCGGCCGGCTTCGACCTGGCTCAGATCGAGCACGTCGTTGATCAGGCTAGACAAATGCTCGGCATTGCGCAGTATCACCGCCAGATCCGCCTTCAGGGCTGGAGGCACACTTCCAGCATAGGGGCAGGACGACTGCGTGATCATATCACTGAACCCAATGATCATGTTGAGTGGTGTGCGCAACTCATGGCTAACATTGGCGACGAATTGCTCCTTGGCCTGCCGCGCGCCTTCGGCTATCTGGCTCAACCACTTTAGTCGCTCGGAGAGTCTTGCCAGTTCCGTATTCGCCTGCACGAGATCCTCTTTGGTCTGGTTCAGTACTAGCCGCTCCGAGCGTGCTTCATCCAACTGCTCACTTAGCCGGACCTGTTGCGCCCAGAGGGCTGCCATGGTGCGCCACATCGGGTGAGTGAATGCTACCAGGAGGCCGTAGGCGCTCCAGATCACGATGAGGGGTAAGAGGGCGCCAGCCCGCGCAGGGGATAGGCCGGAGGACTGTATGATCGCCAAAGTGGCGATTGCAGAGATCGCCAGGCCGCCCCGCGGACCCAAGAGGAACACGGCCAGGCCGATAGGCAAAACCAGCAAGTAACGGACTTCGGTCACTCTGGTCGCTGGCTGCAAACCCATGATCGCTGCCATGCTGCCCAGCACAACCAGCCAGACACCAAGTGAGTACGAATAGCGCAAGAGAAACCAGCCGAGTAGACAGAGCAGTAGAAAAATGGCGCCGAGCGCGTGCGCGACCAGCGGCCAGCCGAGCATTTCCGCCGCCAGCATCAGCGCCAGGCCGAGCGCAGAAGCGCAGGGCAGAAGCAGATCGGCTGCTTCACTCCGGAGTTGTGTTTCCTCGACTCGGACGGTGGTGCTCAATGCTGTGTCTGCCACGGCTGCTCCCAGCTAATATTGCCTCATCGCGGGTTCCGACGCCAGCCATTGCGCAAGCGAGCGCGAGCTGTAGAACAACGGGGAGATGAAACTAGATGCGCGACCATGGCATCAGCAGGCTTATCAGGACCCGACACACAGGCTCGCGTGAGCTTCTTGTGAACAGATTATGCCACGCATGGCTTCCGACTGGCAAGGCTGCACCTCCCTCATCGCTCCTCGTACAACCTCACCTGTAGCCCCGTGAAGTCGCGGACGGAGGTGGGGCGCATCTCCTCTGCCAACACGCCCGGCACCAACCCCTGTGGGTCCGTGTACCAGTTGTGACTGTAGATGAGCCAGGCGCGCGGACGCCCGGCCAGCAGCGCGCGCAGACGGGGCAGGTCTTCCGAAGCCATTCTGGGCTTCAGCCCGCGCTCGAACAGGTCAACCGGCGCCCCGCGTTCCTCGAGCCCCGGGCCCGCGCCCTGGTAGTAGTAATCGAAGGCGATTTGCACCCAGGTGGCGTTGAAGAGGAGAAGGTCGCCCTGCTGGGCGGCCTGGGCGACGAAGGCTGCTGCCTCCCGCCATCCCTCCTTGCGGAAATCCCGCAGGTAGTGACGCACGGAAAGCAGGTTGGTGGCCACCACCAGCGCTGCCAGCGCGAGCGCTAGGGCCGCGCGCCCGGCGGCCAACCACGAGCCATGCGGCCGGGGGGTAATACCATCTCGCGCGGGCGTCGCGCCGCGGCGCCCCCGCCAGGCCAGGCCCGCTGCCATCAGCACGTTCAGGCGGACGATAATACCATAGTGGCCCGACTTTCGCCAAATTCTTATGTGTAAATTACCAAACATCCCGCCGGCATACAGTAGGCAAGGTTACGAATGTCGGCGAGGCATGATCCGCGTGGCGGCGCCTCGTCGCGGGCCAAGGTCGCTCCACCGGGCAGAACATAGGGTTGCTGGAAAGATTGACACTCCCTCCAAGATCGGGTAGACTGCGGTCCAGTTCCCCGGCTTGCCCCCTTTGTCCCCTGGGATGACAACAGCGTTGTTGGCATGGGGTCTGGGCGCGGCCTGAGCCTGGTCCAAGTCGCAACCTGTCTTCAGGGCATCTGTCTCACTGGAGGCCACCCATGCAAGGACACCGGTTCCCCTTCTCTCGCCTGGCGCTGGGTGGCAGCGCTATTCTCATCCTTCTCGCCCTGCTCGCGCTTTTCGGGACGGTCCTTGGAAAAGGTGCCGCGGCAAGCTCCGCGCCACCTTCGACCCTCTCCGGCTGGTTTGAGATCGTTTGGGGCGACCCCCGGGATCCCAGCCAGCCCGACCAGATCATCTACAGCCTCAAAACGGTTGACGGCGAGACGATCCCGCTGAGCTTCTCCGAGCCCCTTCCGCAGTCCTTCGAGTCTCTGCTGGCCCAGCGCGGCCAATTCGTGCAGGTGGCAGGCCAGTGGAACAACTCAAGCCAACCCGCGGAGGGCTTTACCGCTGAGGCCATCCAGGCGTCCGGGGGCGCCGCCGCGCCGGGCGCCTTGGCCGTGAGCGGTTCACAGCCCTGGGTAAGCATTCTCTGCAAGTTCAGCGACATCGCGGCTGAGCCCAAGGCGCCGTTC
>Ga0315289_10011790_pt1 | contig 12366 bp, 11 predicted proteins | sample YL17G11_40_MG_FD_203452 | JGI IMG/M metagenome (GOLD analysis project Ga0315289, IMG submission 203452) | Sediment microbial communities from Yellowstone Lake, YNP, Wyoming, USA - YL17G11_40 | ecosystem: Environmental > Aquatic > Freshwater > Lake > Sediment | place: USA: Wyoming | collected...
GCCCGCAAGAACGCCTCCATATGATGCGGCCCGCGAGGCGAACTCACCACGTTCGCCGGCCACTCCGGCCCCAGCACGACATATACCGTCGCCCCATCAACTATCTCGTCGCCAGCGCGCACCTCCCGCGCCTCGCCCAACAGCCGGTGCGTGCTCACCACCTGCTCGCCGTGAGAATCGCGCACCAGCTCCCCTTCCGACCGGTAGATGCGACAGCGATAATCGTCCATCACCTGCTGCCACGACACCGCATCCCCGCCCAGGCCGTCCGCAGTGACCGCTCTTCGGCGAACCACGACCTTGCTCGTCAGCAGCTCCCTCACCTATCACCTCACCGGCCGCGCGAAAATGACGCGGTACGGGTCGAGCATCGCGCGCACGCCCACGGGCATGCTCTCTACTTCGCCGTCATCATAAGTCACCGCGTAGTCCCCCACGCGCTCGCTGGTGATGACGCGCCCACCCGCCGCGCCTCGTGCCTGGTAAAGCGCCGCGGTCCACTGGACCGCCGCCTGCTCGACATCTCCGGGAATGGCCTCGTATCCCGCGCGATAGCCGGCATAGATGTTGCGCGCCCCGCGCCCGAACACCCCCGACTTCAAGCGCACCATCCCCAGTTCGGGATAGACCACGAAATCATCGCCCTCGATTTCGGCGCCATCTTGCGACAGCGCGAACACCTGCGCCACCGGCCGCTGATTCAAAAGCAGCACGTCGCCCCCATCGCCGTCGTGGAGCTCGTAATAATCGCCCAGGGCGAACTCGCGCCCGCAGTGGGCGACGATGCTGTCCGACACCCGTGCCACCAGCTCGGTCAACAGCTCATCATCGGTGCCGCTGCTGAGGCCCAGATATCGCTGTACCGCGCTCAGGCTGGTCAAGGGTTGGCTCATCATTCGCTCCCATTGGTCGCGCAGCGCATTCCCATGTGGCACTCCGACCTGTCGGAGTGTCCGTGGGAATGTAGGGGCGGTTCCCAAACCGCCCCTACCAACGCCAGCCGCAACGTCGGCTACACGTTCCTTACGTATCCCAGCGACCCCGCGCCGTGCGCGAACGCCGCCGCCAGGCGGATCGAGCATACCAGCAGGTTCATGTCCTTCTGCACATCGCGGTCGGTCTCGATCTTGAGCCGCCGCCGATAGCCGACATAGACCCCCGGCCGGTAAGCGAGCACGCTCTGGCTCTTAGTGTTGAGGTCCGGGTCGGTCTGCACGATGCCGTCGCCGTCGCAGTCGCGCACTTTGCTCGACATGATGACCGGGATGCCGTCAATCGCCCCCAACTGCCCGGTGAGCACCGTCGCCTTCGCCCCCAGCTTGTCCATAGTCAGGAAGCTGGAGTCGGTGAGCACCGACAGGTAGTGCTTGGGCGACATGATCCACACCAGCTTGATGGGATCCACGCCGTACTCGCCCACCGCCGCGCGCAAGGATCGCATCCCTGCCAGCAGCCCGCCCGAGGCGTCCGCCTTGTAGGCCGCGGCGCCATCGTAGATGGTGCGCCGCAAGCCCACCAGCGCCCGCGTCACATCATACGTGTTCGCCGAGCGGTTGATGTTGTTGTTCTGGACCGCGGTGGTGTCGCCATTGACGATGACATCCTCCTCCGCCTCCGCCAGCGCGGTCGCGATGTTCTGCTTCAGCGTCGGCACCAGCGGCACCACGCTGTCCTCGGTCAGCTCGCCCGAGAAGTCCACCTCGCACATGATCTTCTTCGCGTCCAGCTCCATGTAGGCCGTGGTTGGGTTGCTCGCCGCCTGCACCGCCGTGTTCTCCTGGCTCACGAAATAGACCGTCGGATCGGCGGTGATCTTCGGGATGCGATAGGTGTCGCTGGGCATGTCAATGGTCGGGAACATCGCCCGCACCTTGCTCGCCAGCCGCACCTTGTCTATGATGTCCTGCGCCAGCTCGGTGGGCACCCATTCATCGCCCACACCGGTGCCGGTCGAGGTCATCGCCTTCCCGTGCACCAGGAGTTCCACGAGCTGCCGATCCGCCTTGCTCATGTTGCCGGCGCGCTCGCCCACCGGAAACACGATGCGCGGGCTGAGCTTGATGCCCTCCAGCACGCTCGGCAGCGTCTCCGGCAGCAGTTGACGCACCTGTGATTTGACTTCCTCCACCAGCCGCTGGTTGAGCGTACGCTGCTGCCCCCGCGCCTCATCGGCAATGCGCTGAGCGGTCTCGCTCACCGCCTGGCGCAGCGACGCGCCCGCGTCGCCTTTAGTCACCTCTTCCCCCTCAACGTCATCAGACGCGGCCCCGGCCGCGCCATATTCACGAATCTCGTCCATGGTTCCCGTCCTTTCGTTGGAAGATTGTCATTCCGAGCCCTTCGCCTTTGTCATTCAGAACGGAGCGAAGCGCAGTGAAGAATCTGGTGTGGCTCAGGGTAAACTTCGCGAGGAATCTCGGCGTCGCCGATGCACACTCCTGAGAGTGAGCTTCTTCGTTCGCTGCGCTCACTCTGAATGACAGGTCCGGTCCTTCACAGTCTCGGGTTTGTCATTCAGAGCGCAGCGAAGACCTGTCCCGAGCGAAGTCGAGGGAATCTCGCCTCCGTCAGAACGCCTGCCGTCCCCGCTGCTCCTCAAACCCGGCCTCGCGCCCGCGACCATCCGAGACCCAATCTTGCAGCCACCAACTGGTCCAGATGCTTCTCCTTGATCGCGCGCTCGACTTCACCCGGCTGCGGTTTGCGCCTCGATACGGTTCGTTGCATCGCTGCAATCCGCTCATGTGGCACCCCGACCAGCCGGGGTGCATCCGAATGCAAAACCTCCCGCGCCCGCGGGGTGATGATGCCGCCGAATGACTTCTGTCCCATCGCTGCTTTCAGTTCCGCGTCATACTGGCAGCCGAGATAAACCATGCTGCCCTCGACCGCCTCCGCCGGCTGCGCGTCGGAGCGCATGTAATGGGCCGTCGCCACCACCCGCTGCCCGCCCACGTCATACGCTTTTCCCGGGTAGTGCTGGCATTCCCAGCCGAACCACGACTTGCCGCAGATGTCGCACACCAGGTCCTGCGCCCGGAACCCGATGCTCGCGTAGCGATAGACGCCCCCGTCCAACTGGGTGCGGTGGTGCTCGTTATCACGCGTCTTGACGATGTAATACGAGGGGCGCAGGTGGGTCACCGCGTGCTCGTCGCGCCGCAGCCGCGCGTCAAACCACAGCCCCATTGGCAGCGACCCATGATCGTGCCCCGCCAGCAGCGACTTCCCCGGCAGGCTCTCCGCGAAATCCTGCAGCACCTGCGGGGTGAAGCGCTCGAAAGCGCGATCCACGCGATCATTGCACAGGTCGCTCTCGCCGACATAGACCTCATCCGCCGCCAGCGGGCGGCGCGCGAAGCGGTTTATCAAGTCCAGCTCGCGCTTCGTCGGCGCCGCGCTGCGCCGCCCATTCACCGCCACCGCCTTGTAGAAAATCTCAGGACGGGCAGCCACCCGCCGCACAGCAGTATCGCTCGCAACCTGCATCTCGCATCTCCTCCTACAATACACCCCGTAGGGCGGAAGCTGGTCTTCTGCCCTACGCACCTTTTGTGATCACATCATCCTTCGGCGCCGGCAGCACTCGCCCGCACCCCGGGCACTTCGCTCGTCTGCCTGCCGCCACCGCCACCACTCGCCGGCATCGCGGGCAATATGCAAATCCGGCCTTACGCTCACCTGCAACAGCCATCATTGGATCCTCAACCGCGGGCACGCAGAATCGCAGTAGGGGCGGTTCGCGAACCGCCCCTGCATTTGGCCTCCGCGTGCTCCGCGACCCTGCCCGCCGTAGCCTTGGCGAAGGCGGGTCCGCGGCTAATCGTTCTCCCGCTTCAACTGTTCGTACGCCGCGCTCACGCGGTCGGCAACCTGAGCCGCGCTCAAGCCCTCGTTCACCGCCGAATCCAGCGCCGCCGCGGCGCTCGTTCTTGCCTGCTCGGAGCACTTGGCGCCCAATTCGTGCGCATCCGGCGCGCCGGCAGCCTTCAACTCCGCGGCAAACCGCTCCGCCTCTCCGGCCCAATCAATCGCGCCATCGAGCACCTCCCGCGCGCCGCGCAACCGCTCCATCTCATCCGGTGCGGCCAGCGCTTTGAGCAAACCGTCTTTGCCCCGCAGCGCCCGCAGCACCGCGCTCTGCTGCCCCTGGTACAACCGCTTCAACGCCCGCGACACGGCATGGCTTCGCTCGTCATCTTCGGCCTCTGCAACGCTCTTCACGTCACCCGAACCCTCGGCCCCCGTCGGAGAGCGCGTGCCGGGCACCCACCACCGATCACCCCACGCCACCGGGTCGCCCCACTTGAACTCCGCCCGCAGCTCATTGATCGTCCGCAGCCCCGCGTTGGCCAACTTGACCGCGACCTCCGCCTGCTGCGCGATGTCCTGCGGCGTCACATCCGCGAACCGAAGCTCCAGCCCCGGGTCATAGCGCGCGCACAGCTCCCCCGTCACCTTCGCCGCGAACCGCGCCAGCTTGGGCTCCATCGTCTCCGCCCAGAAGGTCTTATCCTGCTCGCGCGAGTTGGCATAATTGGCATACCGCAGCACGCCAATCTTCGCCGGCGGCACGCCGAACATCGAGCAGATCTCCTCCCGCGTCAACTCGCGCCCCGCCAGAAAATCAATATCCTTCTGGCTCGCGGTGATCTGCTTGTACTTCAGCCCTGCCTCCAGGATTGCGGTGCGGTGCGACGACTCCGTGCCCAGGTGCCCCTTGCGCCATTCCTCGCGCAGCCGCTCGAACTCGGCCGAGCTGAGAGTTCGATCCGTCTCCAGCACGCCATCGGGCCGCGCGGAGTTTTTGAAGAAATTGCGGTTCCAGCGCTCGGAGTAATAATCGGTCTCCAGCTTCAGCGCCGCCGCCTGGATCACGCCCATGCCCCAGTAGCGATCAAGCGGGTTGAAGTACTTGAAATGTATGACCCAGTCCGGCTCCAGCGGCACATCGGTTGAGCCGGTGCGATAGACGTAACCCGCGGGCGCGCCGCCTGCGCCCTTGGCGATGCTGACGCGATCCGGCTCCAGGTAATGGATTTCCCCCGGCCTGCCGAATTGGGGGCGAGTGGATGGGCGCGGCCGTCCCTGGGCATCGGTTATCAGCGCGCCCGCGGGATCGGTCTCGAAAATGCCGCTGCCGTCCACCTCGCTCAAGTACCAGAAGGCATTGCCGGCCAGCTCCAGGTGCGTGACCGTAGCCTCGAACAGCTCCAGGCCCGACAGGTAGGGATTGGGCCGGCGCAGCACCTGGCGCAGGTCATCGCGGCGCACCTCATTGCCCTGGGCGTCCTCGAAATGCCACGCCACCCGCGCGAAGGACGATGCGATGAGGCTGACACAGGCATACACCGTGCCGATCTTCGAGTACGCTTCGAGGTAATCGCCGGTATTGGAGAACATTCCGGCCGGCGCCTCATCCATGCCATAGGCATGATGCCGCCGCCACACCGTCTCCCAGGCGGATTTGCCCAACACCCGCCCAGCGAAATTGCGCAGACTATTGAATGCATTACGGGTCAATTCACGTGACTCCTGAACTCGGCATCCACAGATTTCACAGACGGCACAGATCGTCGGGCGTGGCTTCGCCTGAAGTTTACCAGCCTCAGGGCGGCCGCGTTTCGCGGGGTCGGCCCTTCGACCGCGCTCAGGGTGAACGACCTCGCGCCCAAGTCCGGCTCATCCCGCGTTCATCGGCGTGTATCGGCGGCTCATTCTCATTACTCTCTGCGTCCTCTGCGCTCTCTGCGGTTCAGAGTCCGTGAGACCCATCTCTGTGTCCTCTGTGATCTCTGTGGTTGATCCCTAATCCCCCAGCCAGCGCACCACCGGCGGGCGGGTATGGCTCGCCCCGTGCCAGGCTAAAGCCAAGGCCATCACGCAGTCATCGTGGTAACGCTCGGTCGGCGCCGCATAGCGCACATTCCCCGCGGCGGTCAACTCGTACCGGAACGCCTCCAGCTCCCCGATCAGCTCCGGCACATCCGGGTACGTCAAATCCCCGCGCTCGATAGCCAGCGCCAGGGAGTCAATCAACACCCGCTTGCTCGTCGCGGTGGTCAAAAACCCCTCGACCGGGCACGGCAGATCGCGCCGCAGTTGCTCCACCAACGGATCGCCCGCAGAGTTCATCTCCGCGACCACAATCCGCGGCTGCCACCTTTCGACCAGCGCCGCCAGCCGCCCCATCTGGAGCGTATAATCCACCTGCAACTGCCGGTCGAGCGCGACAACGGTATTGCGTGCGACATCGAGCGTCAGAAACACGCTCGCGTCCTGGTGCTTGCCCCAGTCAACCCCGATCACGCACTCTTGCTCGCCGGGGCGAGCTTGCCCGCCGAGGAGGGCCTGCCCGCGCGGCTCCTCCAGCGCCCCGGTCGCCTGCCGCCGGGCCTGGGGAAACACCGCGCCCACATCATCCTCGAACGCCGCCAGGTACTCCTGGCGAAAATAGCGCTCGACCATCGTGCGCTGCGCCGCCTCGATTTCCCCGCGTGGAATGTGCGGATTATCGCCGGTCGCAAACCGCCAGCTTGCTACCTCGGAATCGAGCGAATCCTGGCCGCGCAGCCACAGGCGATAGAGCCAGTTCTTCCCCGCCGGGGTAGTGGTGAATGCCGCGCGGCCCAGCCTATCCGTCAGCGCCGGGCGCAGCGCGCGCCCCCACGCTTCCTCGCTCACCCGCGCTGCCTCATCAACCACGACGAAATCGAGCCCCTCGCTCAACAGCGAATCGGGGTTATCCGCCGACTTGAACCAGATGCTCGAGCCATTGATCAGTTCGACCATGACCTCGGTGCGCGAGATGTCGGCGATGAGTTCCGCGGGCAGGAATGCGAAGAGCTCGCGCCAGCCCTTGCGCGTTATGGAAAACGTTGGCGCCACCCACCAGTTGAGCGAACCGGGCTTGCGGATCGCGGCGCGGATGATCTCGTTGACTGCGGCTTTGGTTTTTCCGAAGCGCCGCCCCGCGACCAGCACGCGGAACCGCGCGCTCGAATCATGGAACTTCCGCTGCGCTGTAAACGGGCGGTACGGGACGGTCAGAGTCTTGCCCGCCGGGGTGGGCCGGCGCGCGGGCTGACAGGATGGCGTCTGCGTCATCCCAGCGCACGATGATCTCTCCTCCATGGTCATGGTTCATCTTGCCCGCGGTCTCGCGCTTCTCGGAGTAGAGTCCCACCGCCTTGAGCACGTGCACCGCCGCGGTGATGTCGCCTTCATTGACCCGCTCCAGCAGCTTCTCGACCGCGCTCAACGACGAGTTGCGCAGCACCTGCGCCGCCAGCGAGAAGGTCGCCTCCAGGTGCTCCTGGCGGCGGCGGCAGAAGTTAGGATCATGCTCCCAGAACTCAATCGTCTCCGGGCGCACGCCGACCTCGCGCGCGACCTTCTCCTTGCTCATGCCCGCCAAAAGCAGCGGAATCGCCTGCTCCCAGCGGTGGTTGCGAGACAGCCTCAAGTTGGCCTCCAAACCAAGGAAATGCTTATCGGCGCCTTATGGCGCGGGCAAATTCACAAAAAACAGAAACGTCGCCCCGCGGTCTTGCAGGCTTCTCACCAGCGCGCGATCCGGCGCCCGCTGGTGCCGCCACACCCGCTCGGGCGGGCGGTAGATTGATCTCTCCGTGTCGCGCACCAACGACCAGAACTCGCCCTCCAGCGGGCTGCCCTCATATAACGCGCACGAATCGCGGCATTTTATGACAGCCCGCGCCAGGATTCTGGATACCCGTGACTGCGATATGCCCATCTCCGCCGCGATTTCCGCCTGCCGCGCGCCATCCATCCAACGGATAAGCGCCCGCCGCTCGCCGTCCTCCAGCCGGTCATACAGTATCTTCAGCCGCGACCGCCGCGACAGCGCCCCCAGCCGGTGCAGAGTCAGCCAGTCCTCGGCATCCAGCGCGTGCTCCCCATCCGAGCTGCCGACCGCGCTCAACGGCGTCTCCCGCCGCGCCTTGTCGCGCAGCTGGCGCGCGGTATAGACCCCCGCCTGCCCGCGCAGCAGGCGGTCGGCTTCATCTTCAGCGGCGGCGGTGCCGGGAGCCAAGGCAGGCTCGCCCACAACTCGGGCGGCGATGGTATGCGTTGCGCGGAACCCAGTCATTGGCCGCGCCTCCCATCCCACACCCCGCCCGAAAAAAGGCACCGGAAATGCTCCATCTCATCGGGCTCGGGCGCATCAGGGAAAACAGTGTAATAGAGGAATTCCAGCGTCCCATCCTGCCCGCAGTGGCCGCAGCGAAACCAGGGGGTCCCGCGAATGACGGCGACGCCGCGCTCGATGCGCGTGCGCCAGGGCTCGGCGGCGGTGTGGATGACGAGGGTGCGGTTCTTGCACCACGGGCAGTGGCGCAGCCCCAACCATTGGGGACGATGGGAATCCAGCCTTGCCTGCATTAACTCATTAATCATCATGGCCTCCGCTTGAGTCACGCGAGGAAATTGCGAGGAGCGCGAAACGAAAAGGCGAGCCGCTTTCGCGAAGGGAGTTCATCCTGGCCTAGCGCTTGGCTAGGAAGCCCGGGATGTCAGGCTCCGATTCGCGAAATGACTCGCCTGCGTTCTTCGCTCGGCAGGTATGCGCCTAAACGGGGTTATTCATGACTGCTCCTTCCGCGGTGAGGCTGCGATCTTGCCGGCGGCGGCGCCACACTGCCCGCCAACGACGCGTCACGAATAACCCGCTATGAGCTGAACGCCCGCTGCTCCATCGTCTCCAGACGCACCAGCCGGCGGTCCTGGATGACCGCCGTCACCCTGCCGTACTTGAGGGCCCGGATAGCTCTCAGCAATTCGACCTCCTCCCAACTCATCTCCAACAACCATTTGCGCTGCGCCGGCGACTCCCTAGCCATACGACCTCCTCCCAGCCGATACTTTTCGCCGGCCCTGACGAGCCACCCAAGGCTCGGGGCCATGGTGGCAAGGCAGGCGCCTGGGCAAGCAGGTCCTGCGCTGCCACAGCCATCTCCAGTTGATCCTCCCGATTATCACCCAGTGGTTTATAGTATAAACCAGCGGTTGACTTATGTCAAGGAATTCCGCGACATACGTGCGAAAATATTTTTGCATATGGTACAATAGATTCGGAATGCCTCTGAACAAGACTCTGCTGGGTGAAAAGCTGCGGGCGGCGGTGCGCCGGTCGGGTCTGGCTGTCACCGAGGTTGCGGGCCGCGTGCCGGTATCGCCCCAGGCGCTGCACGCCTACTTCCTGGGCACCAAAACCCCGACACTGGCGACAGTGGTGCGTCTCGCCGAAGTGTTGGGGGTGCCGGTTTCGCGGCTGCTTGAGGGCCAGCCCGAATCGGTGCAAGCGGATGCATCGCAAACCCAGATTGATCGCGCGCTCCACCGCGCGCGCCAGCGAACCGCGCCAGTCCCCGGCATTACGGAATTGCCGGTGCTGGGCTACATCCGCGCGGGCCCGATGTCGGAGATCGAGCAGCAGGACGAGGGCGTGCTGCGACTGCCCGAGGCCTTCGCCGGGGACGCTGATTACGCACTGCGCATCGAGGGTGATTCGATGGAGCCAACCTTGCGCGAGGGCGAATATGTCGCAGTCCACCGTCAACACACGGCCGAGGATGGGGACATCGTTGTCGCGCGCGTGGGATCAGAGCTGGTGCTAAAGCGATTGCGCCGATCGCCGCATGGCGTCACCCTGCAATCGGACAACACCGCCTACGCCGCCATCCCTACCTCCGACGGAGAGCTAGAGATCGAGGGCGTGGTGATGTGCTCCTGGCGTCCGCGCAGCGCCCTGCGGCGATGAAGTGCTGAAGCATGCGCGCCCCCGCCTGTGGACCCTTATCATATAGCGGCTCGCTCGTCTTTTCCGCCCGAATCCGCCGGTCCGCTTGTCGCCATTCCCCCACACACGACAGTCGCGGTATTATAGGCCCGCTTCTTGCCCCAACTTTCTCGTCACAGGGCGCCCGCAACACACAACTGCGCTGTCACTGTTCCCGAATCTACAAAGAGGAACTGGGCCGCTTGCGCGAACACCCGGCCGGCGAGTTTCCGCAAAGCTGTCAGCACCTATTGACTCCTGCACCAGTTGGTGTTAACATTCGTTTGCACGAAGTTCATCCCCGGGAGGTATCTAGCTGTGTCCAGGGCGCGACAATTGAAAGGCGCAAGGAGGACGTCCCAGCAGGAGGTGACAGCTGTCGCGGCAGAGCGCGTATCATCGACATGTGCGTCTGGACAGATTCAACGCCCCGTCTTCGTTGAGATCGCCCATGGAGACGACTCGGAGCCACCATTTGACCGTGCGCCGATTCGACGCGTGCTGATGCTTTCGGCCATCGCTAGAACCTCAAAGCCGTTGGCGGGAATCGCAGTATATTCGGCCCTGTTTGTTTGCCCCCAGCCCCACCCGTTCCTAGAAACGTACCCTGCGATTCGACCACCCACGGCACTGCGGGCCTGTCTGGACGAGGTGCCCGAGGTGAGCTACACGGAAATACGGCGCCCGCCCAGCCCGAACGAGGCGAGTGGGACCATCGGGAGTTGGAGCGAGGCCGAGTGGCTGAGCAGCCGTCCCAGCGCTGCGCCCCTCCGAGCCCCAATGCCTCGTGGTCGGATTTTACTTTGGTCGGGGGATGGTGTGGTGAAAGTAATCAACCTTGTTGAAGACGCCGAGGCGTCAGGGCGTTAGGGCGAAGAGGTATCCGACTGGCTGACGGAATGCTTCCCGATCGTCTCCCCGGCCAGTCTTGGGTGACTCGCAAAGGAGATTTCGGTGCCGGGCGAGAAGCAGGCGAAGAGCCGCGTCACCATCAGGTTTTCTCTGCTCGTGTGTGCCAGCCTTCTGGTCGCATTGCTGCACTTCTCAGGCTGCGCGACGGACAAAGGCCCGAAGAAAACCCCGCAGGACACGCCGAGTGTAACGAGCATCCACAGTGCCGCCGCAACGGGCGATGTGGCGCTTGTCGGCAGTCTCCTAGAAAGAAACCCGGCCTTGGTGGAGCAGCCCGACGGCCGCGGCAGGACGCCTTTGCACGCCGCGGCTGCGGCCGGCCAGAAGGCAGTCGTGGACCTACTGCTCGCTAAGGGCGCAAGCGTCGACGCCAAGGACAAGGAGAACCCCGCCAAAACGCTAAACGATAGGATGGTAAGAAGTATAACGCTTATTACGGCTGCCGGAGAGCTTCGCGGCGAACAGGAGATGGCGGTTCACGTCTGGGGACGCGAGACGCCGCTCTTTTGCGCCGCCCGCAACGGACATAGCGATGTGGCGGAACTATTGATTTCCAAAGGCGCTGGAGTAAATACCAAGGACGCATGGGGCCGCACCCCGTTGCACCACGCCGCTGGAGCCGGTGCGACGGAAGTGGTGCGACTTCTGTTGTCTGAGGGCGCTAATGTGAACGGCAAGGACGGAATTGATGAAACGCCTTTGTACGTGGCTGCTATCGGAGGGCATGTGGACACGGCACGGCTGTTACTCTCCTCGGGGGCCAACGCAGATGCCCACGGGGACACCTCCGGCACGCCGCTTCACATGGCGGCTTGGGCGGGGCATAGCGATTTGGCGAGACTGCTGCTATCAGAAGGCGCGAGGGTGAATGCGAAGAACGGCTGCGACGATACGCCGCTGCACCTCGCAGCGCGAACGGGCCAAACTGAGGTCGCGCAGCTCTTACTTTCCGCAGGCGCGAGCGTTAACGCGAAGAACGGATACGACCAGACGCCGCTGGACGTCGCAGCCCAGGACAGTCAGGCCAAGATAGCGCGACTACTGGTTGCCAGAGGTGCCAACCCGAACGCAAGGAACGGGGCGGGCGATACCCCGTTGCATACGGCGGCTCGTCAGGCTGGATTGCCACCAGATTTGGGCGAGCTTCTTGAGCGCCGGCCGCTCACTGATGCGCAGGCAGCGGCGCTGGAGGTTTACGAGGTGTTGCGGGCGGCAGGGGCGAACGCCAAGGCGAAGAATAGGATCGGTGATACACCGTCGGAGATGGCCCCCCGATTCGAGATCGAATATGGCCTGTCGCGCCCGGTGCACCGTCGCCCCGCCAGCGGCCGGTAGACATCGCCGGTTGAGATTTGTTTGTCTCTGCGTACTCTGCGATTTGGGCTGCCGCGCCTTTTTGCGCCTTCGTGTCTTTGTGGTTGACTAGCCCGTCCGCCCATGCATCCTCTACGCCTCTGCGGTTCATCCGCGGCTAAGTCCCTTTTCCCTCCGCGCCCGCTGTGTGCTCTGCGGTTAGTTACCTCCCCACCACGTTCCGCGGCTCCCCGCGCTCGAAGGCGAGGATATTCTCAATCGTCGTGTCCATGATGCGCCGCAGCGCCTCGCGGCTGTAGAAGCCCATGTGGGGGGTGATGATCACGTTGTCGCGCTGC
>Ga0315289_10011792_pt1 | contig 12363 bp, 9 predicted proteins | sample YL17G11_40_MG_FD_203452 | JGI IMG/M metagenome (GOLD analysis project Ga0315289, IMG submission 203452) | Sediment microbial communities from Yellowstone Lake, YNP, Wyoming, USA - YL17G11_40 | ecosystem: Environmental > Aquatic > Freshwater > Lake > Sediment | place: USA: Wyoming | collected...
TTTCTTCTGTTAAGCATTATCCATATTCCGATTAGTCCTAAATAAAAAATACCACCCATCATAAATGTTGATTCAAAAGGATCTATAACTGTGGACCAGCGAGCCCCTGGTATATAATAATTTTGTGTGGGGTTTTCATTACCTGGAACCTCCTGCGTTGAATAACCATACAAAACCATTGGTCTAAGCCAATAAGGAGAACTTAAAATAACAGCAAATATGATTATCAAAATAACTTTAGATAAATTTTTTAAAAGATTATCCTTATTGGCAAAGTAAGATACAAAAGGATAAATCAGCAATATAGCCATAACAAATCCTGCAGCCTCCAAAAATGCGTATACCATAAATCCTAATAATAGGCCTCCAAAAATAACGCTCTCCAGAAACTTTTTCCTGCTTACTAAATAATAAAGAGGCAAAATAGACATTATAGCCAGTGTATGGGTGGCTTTACCAAGAATCCAATCTGTCCAAACCGTAGCCTTAAAGCTTGAGATAAACATATCCAAATCGCTGGTCAAAAACATTACTACAAAAACAACTAAAATTGATTCCCATCTATCTTCCTGGTTTTTATTCCATATCCAATAAAAAATCAAAGGCATAAATATACAAGGCATAAGAGGACTGTACTGATAAAGAACAAATATGGAAATTTTAGTAATCCAGTGTATAACTGTAAGTATTAGCGGGAATACATATGGCAGCGCTGCTGGGATATCCTTAAAGGCATAATCGTTATAAAATGGATTTCCTACAGAAATTGACTTAGCTATTGCCAGATATGCAGACCGGTCAAAAACCGGCCGCAAAGAATAAACCCTTGCCAGCGGCAAAGATTCCACGATAACCGACAAAGCCCCTATGGTGATAATCAAAAATAAGGCAGCGGAGGCAGTCTTTTTTTTCCAAAAAAATACCAAAAGCAACACCCAAGCAAGCAGAATGACAGATTTCATTAAAATCTCTAACGGCAATCTACCTAAATGTTGTAAAAAAGGTAATTCGCCAAACATATTAACCTCCAATGCCATCTTAGTGAACAATAAAATTTCCTATTGCTAAAACATCCACCGCATTTTCTTTAAAAGACCTTATGGCATCTTCAGGCGTATGGACTATCGGCTCTTCATGTATATTAAAACTTGTATTAATGATTACAGGTAAACTGGTAATTTTCATAAATTCTGCGATTATTTTGTAATACGAAGGGTTATCCTTCATACCTACAACCTGAGGTCTTGCTGTCCCATCGATATGAACAACCGCGGGTATCTCTTTTATCTTATCAGGATAAACATCGTAAGTAATAGTCATAAACCTGGCAGCGATGTGGTCGGATCTATATCCGATTAGATAATCCTTGGCATACTCTTCCAGCATGCTAGGTGCAAATGGCATAAATTCAGAGCGTCTTAAGCGCTTATTGAGTGTATCATTTATGTTAGCGTCTCTGGGGTCAGCTAATATAGACCTATTCCCGAGAGCGCGTGGCCCCCATTCCATACAACCGTTGAATCTTCCTACAATCTTACCTTCTGAAATTAATTTGGCAATAAGAGGCTCAATTTCTTTAACATATTCGTATTTAAGCTTATAGAGTTTTAATTCTTCCTCTATCTGTCGTTGGCTATAGCCCGTGCCAAGATAGACGTTTTCTAAAAAAAACGGATGAAATTCCAATCCAGATTCATTCATTTTCTGAGAATAAATATATAGTGCTGCCCCCATGCTTAAACCGCCATCTCCCATTGCAGGCTGGATATACACGTTCTCTATTCCCGGAATATTCAAAATCCTCTGGTTTAATTTCACGTTTGCGCATACGCCACCAGCTAAGCAAATTTTGGACTTCTTCAATCCTTGAGCCTGTTTTTTTACTAAACGCACTACTTCTTTTTCAAGTTTTTCTTGTGCATATGTTGCTACCTCTTCTCTTCTATAGTTTTTAAATCTATCCTCATAGAATTTAAGAAGCTGATATTTAACATAATGTGCCTTTACAGAAGAGGAATATAAGAGCAATTGTTTAAACAAAGATAAATTCGTAAACAACAACTTTAAGAATATCCAATGGGTTGACCGTTTTTCATTAGAACTAATTAGATTGTTTTGAAAACTATTATCATTTGCCTCAACCGGAGACGGTATATCCTTAATTATTTTATGATCGCCATATGCGGCCAAACCTGTAACTTTACCTTCGTGACGCAGCGGAATAAATCCAAGATATTGCGTTGCCGCCATATAAAAAAGCCCAATTGAATCGTAATCTTTGCTCTTAGATATAACTTTTATTTTGCCATCTTCAATTATACAGCTTCGGTGAGACAAACCATCGCCTTTGCCATCTATAGAGAATACAATTATATTCTCTTTATCTTGCCATCCTGAACAAAAATAGGCAGTAGCCACATGAGCCAAATGGTGATCTACAAATATTACTCTATCTTTGTCAAATACTAAGTTACTTAATATCTTGCAGACCAGATAAGACGTAATCTTCTTTCTAAGATGCATGGAAAGGATATTATCTATTAAAGAAATAAAATAACTTATCAGTTTGACACTAAATCCAATCTTCATCTTTCTATTATAAAGCAGGCTTATGATGGATATATAATCGCCAATCGGTTCTTCCTCACCGCATGCAACAACATAATCAACGTCTTGGGGTTTTATACCTTCCTCATCCAGCACCCATTGGATAGATTGATACGGAAAGCCGGTATACATCTTCTGCCTGTTCAGCCTTTCTTCGGCAATAGCACATTTTATTTTTCCATCTACAATCAATGTAGCATTAGAGTCATGTGCAAAATGTATCCCCAATATGACTAATTTATCTTTAGACAATTCTTTGGCCCCCCAAGTGTTTCCTTACCCACAATTCAAATACTAATAGAGCCCAAATGCTGGCTCCGTACTCGGTTAACCCTTTGTGCTGATAAGCATCTATAAGATTCTCTATACCCTTACGGTCTATAAAATCTGCCAACTTGGAATCGTCACTTAATAAAAGAGCCCTTATTTTCTCTCTAAGCGGGCCGTTAAACCAGTGGTAGGGATACCCCATCCCAAGTTTTTTACGCTGGAGTATCTGACTGGGTAGAAGATCTTCCATGGTTTTCTTCAGGATATATTTCTTTTCCTTTTTTATCTTATATTGATACGGTATTTCAGCGATAAATTGGACAATCCTATAGTCCAAAAATGGAACTCTTACCTCTATCCCGCATGCTGCTGAAATTCTATCTAACTTTTGCATATTTGATACAACATCGGTATTAAGATCGATATAAATAGAACCATCTATGACATTTAACAACTTAAACATTTGATAATAGTCTTTAACTAAATTTGTATTGATATTATTGTCCAGTATATCCTTAAATTGTTGCGTATATAATTCCTCTTTCAAGGTTTGGGTGAAAACTCGTCGACTTTTTTCCATAAAATCTGCTTTGGTCATAAGCGATTCTTCCAATGCACTGCTCAATTTATTTATAACCTTAGGATAAATTGGACGTGTATCGCAAAATTCTTCCTGCTTTGGCAAGGCCTTCAAGATTGATCTCCTAAACCACATAGGGAATACATTGTTGAGTTTAGATAAAAAAATACCTCGATATGCGTAATCGTGAGCACCGAATAATGCATCGGAACCTGTGCCAGACAAAACCACTTTTGTATGTTCGCTTACCAATCTGCAGAGATAATATTTATTTATAAATGAGTTAATAAGCGGTTCATCCAAATAACTGACTACCTCTTCCATTGTATCTATGCTTTCAGGCCCCATTTTAATCTCGAAATGTGCGGTAGAAAACTTTTTTGAAGCAATGTGAGCGTAATTTCTATCTGAGATTCCAGATTCGGGTTCTAAAAATAATGAGAAGGTCTTTAATCCCGGGCCTTTAAGCGATGCCAATACGCCCATAATAGTTGTAGAATCTATTCCGCCGCTTAAAAATGCTCCCACATTATTTTCGGTAGAACGCCTCTTTACAGAATCGAAAATGAGCATCCTTAGATTTTCTTTGTAATATTCTTCTTTTTGTATCTTATTTTCTTTAAAAATAATATCCCAATACCTCAAAGATGTAACCTGCCTATCTTTAAAAATCAAATAAGATGCCTGAGGAACTTTATAAATATTTCTAAAAATAGTTCTGGGAGCGGGAGTAAAACGATAACTAAAATAATCGTTTAATCCTTCTAAGTCCAATTCTTTCTTTATTGAAAAATCTTTTAATATTGCCGCTATTGTCGAGCCAAAAATAACCCCTTCTCGCCCGATATAATAATAAATGGGCTTGATTCCAAAATGGTCTACTGCTAAAATTAGTTTATTATCTTTTTTATCGTAAATTGCCATAGCAAACATCCCATTTATCTGACTAAAGAAATTTTCCTTAAAGTTTTCGTAAAGTTTAAGTAATAATGGTGCATCGTACTCACTATTTATAAAAACACCTTTAGTCGCTAAAAGCTCTCTTAGATCTTCTCTGTTGTAAATCCTTCCTTCGAAAACCACGGCCAAAGAGCGCTCTTCACTAATACAGAAGTTGGCTGAATGCGCGTATTCGGTATCAAAGTTACTCGCTGCACCCAAGCCGATATTCTTATCTACATATATTTTTTTATCTATTGAACCCCTGTGGCTTAAAGCAGTACTCATATCTTCAAGCAAAGATGGGGCAATCTTAGCTTCACGTTCGAATTTAAATTCTCCCCAGATAGCACCCATATAATATCCACCTCAACTAATCAATAAATTCCCTCAGCCATAATTTTAAGTTTATCCAGCTCCACACCGTAGGCCTAGCCCACCGCCATCTTATCTAGTTTCTGCTGCCATCTTTACCAGATTTATATTATTCAACACATTACCTTTATTTTTTCCCACAATCTCTTTTGATTTGGAGACGATTTTGGCTACTAATTCCTGGTCTTTATAAAGCCTGATTAACCCATCGGCTAAATCATTCTCATCGCTTACCTCAAGACCCTCCCACACGCTCTTTAATTCCTCTGTAAGGTATCTCCATTTGTTTATATATGGCCCAAAAAATATGGGACATAAATGCACTAATGGCTCTATAATATTTTGGCCGAAGGCAAATTCATCCTTAGGCACAACGCTATTTCCTACAAAGACTACTGAGGCTATGGAATATAGGCGCCCCAGTTCTCCAAAGGTATCCACCAGGATTATATCTCTGGTGATTAAATTTTGATTTTTTATCTCTGTCCTTCTAATGGTGGTTAAACGAAATTGTTTAATGACATTCTCCATCGTTTCAATATGCTTAATATATCGAGGGACAATGACCATCTTTAAATTCGGGATGATCGCCTTTGCTCTAATATAAACCTTAGCCAAGATGGATTCTTCGCCGGGTTGGATGCTTCCTGCAACTACAATAAAATCGCTTTCTTCCAAGTCCAATTCTTTTTTTAAATCGGACTGTTTCTCTTTGGGCAATCTTAAAAAATCCAGGTCAAATTTCATATTTCCCGTAAGTACTATCCTTTCGGGATTAGCGCCAATTTTTAGATAATTTAATCTATCTCGCTCTTCAGCCACCCCTATACGGTCAAAGTATTTATAGAACTCGAAGGTAGTTGCCCTTAGCATATGGATGGTTTTATGGTAATTCTCCATCAAAGATGCGCTTACTAAAACGGCTTTAACGCCCCTTGCTTTAGCCACAGATAAAATCACGGGGAACCTAACTTGATCTATTACTATTAATATCTGGGGATTTATCCGATCTATGATTCTGTTTACCGACTGAGGCAGTTCGTAAGGGGTGATAAATGCAAAATCAATGCCTTCAATCTTTTTAGCCAACTCCAAGGCAATCGGGTCATAAGTAGAAAAATATATCTTGTTTTCCGGAAATTCTTTCTTTAATAGCTTTATAAAAGTGGGTATCTGGCAAATCTCTCCACTCAATGCATCTACCCAAATAGACTTATGGCCATCCCTGCTAACAGGTAAATTCCCGGGTAAAAAACCGTATCTTTGCCAGAATATTTCCTGGCTTTTTTTATCTTTAGAAAGTATAATCTCTTTCAAAAACAAACCTGGCAACCTTAAAAACAAACCTACCATATATCTGGCTTGTAGAAAGTGACGATATAGAAAGACAGCGATTTTTCTTTTTTTGTTAATAAGAGTTAAAATTATCATAACTGTAAAACATATTCAACTAATCTAAATGGGAAATCGTCTTTAACTTTTATGACCTTTAGTCCGGTGCGTTCAAAAAGTTTAAGCCAGCGTTCCTTTTCGATAGGCAGCCCCTGCCACGTCAAAGGGTGAATAATATACTGGTAAAATAACGGGTGTATGCGGTCGGGGTAAGGCATAGATTTAAACTCTTCATCAGAAAGTCTGTTAAATTCTCCTACCAGAAGGTATCTTTCGGGAAAAATTTCTTTCATCTTTCTTAAAAGTTCAACTACCGGCTCTTCGCCGTCTCTTAAGAACTCATGAAATACCATAACTGCATTAAATGCCTCTGCGCCAATCAATTTTGAACCGTAGGTCTTGGGCTTTGTAATATCGCCTTCTACCAGGGTAATTCTATCCTTAAGACCCGCCGATTCTATTCTCCGGCCAGCCTCTCCTAATGCCTCGCCAGATATATCTACTCCTATGCCTTTAAGTTTCGGATTTAACTGGCAGAAACTAATAAGTATATCGGCTGAACCGCATCCTAGGTCTGCAACTACATTGGCTCCTAACCGTTTTAACTCTTCAACAATCCAGGGATAATTAGCTTTCCCGGTAAGATAACTTGCTTTAGCGATTAAATCGCCCCTGCGGACAAAGTCTCTCCCGTATTTCTTTTTTCCACGCAAAGACGGAACAAGCTCGTATAGTAAACATGAATAAGCGCCTATGGCCCCATAAGCCATGGTAAGCACCATATCGGTAAAAAGATAGTCCCTGCCCTCTTTTGTCAACGAGAATTTCCCATTTTCCTTTGATAAAATCTTATCTGAATGATAAATAAAATTAAGCACACCGTCTAAAAGATGGGGGTCAATGCGGCATTCCAAAGCGAGTTCTTGCGAGGTCTTTGGTTTGCCCCCACGTAATACCTCAAATACCCCTGTCTCATGGAGCGCAAATAATATAAATGACCTGGCATACCCGTTACGGATACTTTGCGACCAGGTCTTTACATCTGTTCCAAGCCAATTGTCCGGGTCTAAATCAGGATTATCGAGCCTGTATTCCTTCATTATCTTCTGAGCAAGCCAGAAACTAAATGGATCGTGAATATCAACGGAGGTACAAAAATCATCAGTCGGGATAATATCTATTTTTTCGCCGATACGCCTGCCATCCCTGACTATATCTGCTCTAGTTGCACAGGCAATGCCTGTATCTTCTCGGTATACGGGTTCTCGAAGTTGCCTTGGTGGACCGTGACTTAAATCAGGAGTAAGTCTTATAAAACCGTCTTTTGTTTTACGCCAGAAATTTTTGTGAGTTTTATAACCCGAAAAAACACTATCAAGCTCTGGTTTTGAAATAAGTCTCTCTACGCATTGATGAATCATATGTGGGTTTCGAAAAACATCTGTGGTCTGCAGGTAGACTACAATATCAAACTTGCATTTGTTAATAGATTCATATGTTAATAATGCGTGCTTAATTGCAGATTCCGCAGGTACAAAATCACCTGCCAACTCTATAGGTCTTTCAATCACATAAGCACCATATTCACGAGCAACCTTAGCAATCTCAATATCTTCGGTAGTTACTATGACCTCGTCACAGACTCCCGATAATTTTGCATGTTCGATAGTGTGGGCTACAAGAGTCTTGCCGGCTAAAAGACGCATATTTTTCCGAGCTAACCCCTTTGATCCGCCTCTGGCAGCAATTATTGCTACAACCTTAGGTCTATCGGCAACCATAAATTAATTTCCTCCTAAGCGCTTACCTAAAGCTTGTGCTATTTTTTCTATCTCCCTGAATAATTTGGTAAAATCCTTATAATTTATGGCATTTAATGGGTCTACCCATGCCTTTTCTGGTTCAGGATGAACTTCAACCAATAAGCCATCAGCTCCTGCTGCAATCGCTGCCCGGCTGACCGCAGCCACGTAGCTCCTACGAAATGTAGCATGGCTGGGGTCCACAAATACAGGTACAGAAGGCGCATATTCTTTTAAGGCCGGGATTGCCTGGATATCGATTATTGCCCGCGATTCAACATTGTGCGTATGAGGAGTAGTTACTCCACGTTCACAGAAAATGATATCGTGTTTTCCACGTGCTTCAAAATGCTCACCTACACCCAATAAAGAACGCAGACTTTCACCGTAATGCCTCTTAAGCAAAATGGGTTTATCAGATTTGGACAAAGCTTCGATAAGGTCCATATTGAACATATGCCGATAACCTACTTGAAACATATCCACATATTTAGACATCATCTCTATCACATCAGCATAGAGTATTTCTGAAACAACTGGCAGATTATATTTCTCGCCTGCCTCTTTTAAATAAGTAAGCCGTCTTTGAGCATTTTGATATAATTCTTTTTTGGGAAGAATTCTTAATCTATCTGGTTCTGGAAGCCCAGCCCCTGCATCAGGCCGGCCCAAAGGTTCCCCATAGGGAAAAGTCAGGGGCTTAAAGACCCCGCCGCGCAACATCGTCGCACCGCAATCCTTGATGTTTTTGGCGATATCCATAATCTGTGATTTGCTTTCAACAGTACAGGGTCCGGCTATAATGGCTATCTCATTATGGTTTAAAGTATAATTTTTAACTTTAATTATTCTTTTATAATCTTTTCGGCTGATTAGTGGAATATTGTTCTTTAGATCATTTTGGGAAATATCTTTCATCTTTTACCCCTTTATTCGTTTATCCATTTATGTTGAGAGTCAGCAAGGCCAATTAAATCTTTACCCACGCCCGAAAGGAAAAATAAATAGTAAAGTGTATAACCCGGCCCAGCTACTATCTGATGGTATCCCCAAGGCATAAATGTCACGGTATTTTCTTTAAGGTAGATTAATTCATTTATATTTTTGTCGTAAGAGTATATTCTCTCTATGCCGAAACCCTGCGGCTTATCTGTTTTAAAATAATATAACTCTTCATGTAAGGATTCTACAGGGGGGTTTAGTTTTTCGTGTTTATGCGCAGGCGTGCCAGACCAGTTGCCCGCAGGATTTATTGTCTCTCCCACAATCATATTTACGGAGGGAGAATTCTGGCCAATGATGATACGCACCTCTCTTTTCCAGTTATCCTTACCGACCTGCATTATCTTTATATCCTTAGGGTTGATGATTGCAAAATCGGAATCTTTATTACATTTTGAATAGCACAGGGCGATTTTAGCGTTATAACCCATTATTTTGAATCTCTTGTTCATCGGGATATAGGCGGCCGTCGGATAACCGGCAAATACGCCTTCCCTCTCGCCGAGACCTTTATAAATTTTGCCGTCAACCCCTATATCGCATCTACCCTCAAGCAATACCAATCCTACCTCATTACCCCTGCTATCCAGGGCAATTTCGGTTTTATCCTTTAAGGAAAGGACCTGGAATCCTGAAATATATTTAAAAAGGCCTCTTTTGATCTTTGCCTTATTCAAACCTTCTTTTAAATTGAGCTGGGTAGAATAATTCTTAAACATCTAAAGATATCTTTTTATATTCCTGAAGTACTGCTTTGCGCAGGTCTTAAAATCCGGCAACGGCACTATCTCCGCAGACAGGTATTTCGTATAGCGGATTCCTTTCAAAGCGCCAATTATTTTTTTGAAATCGATATGGCCCCTGCCAGGGCAGAGGCGGTTGTTATCCGCCAGATGAAAATGCGATAAATACTTCTTTGATTTAACGATAGAACCGGTCAAATCCTTCTCTTCTATATTCATATGGAAAGTGTCCAGCAGCAATCTTAAATTCTTATATTTAATGGTCTTTATAAAATCCAATACTTCTTCAGCGCAGTTGAGGAAATCAGTTTCATACCGATTAATAGGCTCAATCGTGATTAATGCCTCGCTATCAAAGGCGTAATCGCATATCTTTCTGAAACTGTCCTTAAGATTTCTGTAATAATGGCCGTCATTATCTTGCGGAATAAGTTTCTTCCCCCTGACCAGCCCAATAATGACCTGCGAATCGAATAACCGGGCTATATCGATATGTTTTTTTATCCTGCCTACAGCTCTTTTTCTTAAGTCTTTGTTCGGTGAAGAAAGCGATAGCCCGTCTTCCATAAACATAAGGCCCGTGCCAATAGCGCTCAATTCCAGATGCCTGCTTTCTAATATTCTCTGGAGATTGCTTATATCTACCTTTTCCGGTTCCCTGATACCTAACTCCACGCCGTCATAACCCAGATCGCGCATAAAATTTATCCTTCCCAAAAAATCCCTTTTAGCGAAAGAGTCAGGTCTTGTTTCCTGCAGCGGTAATGCAAAAGATAACTTCATCTTCTATTTATTATTTCTCGCCCACCAATTGTCGATTAATTTACCTGCTATCTCCAAATCCAGCTCGCTTCTTACCTCGATTGCAGAGTACGGATCGCTAACCTCAACAAACCCTACTTTATCTCCCAGGCGTCTGCCTTCCCGGATAAAAAACGGATGCGTAACGCACGCCAGGCCTGCCAGGCCGACATAGAGCGGCTCTTTTAAAGAACGGGGGATGAAACCCTCGTCAATCCTCTCCATTTCGCCCTTATTTGTCCAGCAGGACTTGTATTCCGGCTTCACGGGGATGACGCTGTCCAGCCCTCTATCCACAAGTTGCCTGATCATGTTGTCGAGTAAATCTTTTTGCCGAAAAGGATAGGACGCTTCTAAAATTACGAGTATATCGGGGAAAATATTAAGTTTTTCTATCTGGTCCAAAGAAAATTGCAATACTTTTTCTAAATCAACGTATTCTGTCGATAAGTCCTGGGTTCTTAAGAAGGGCGCCTCTGCGCCGAGAATTTTAGCTAATTCGGCTATTCTGGGATTATCGGTGGAAACGATGGTGCGTTTAATAAATTGCGATTGCTTGCATCTTTCTATGGTATATTCAAGAAGAGGCCGCTTATTAAGGTGCTGGATATCTCCTTTGATAGGAATCAACGTCACTACATTCAGGTTTTTTATATCCAATTTCTTGTCATTTTTTAATTCCAAAGATTCTAAAATCTTAATTATATTGGAACACCGTTGAGGATTGTTATCCTGGTGTATGCCGTGGTAATGGTAGACGCTCGCCTCTGGCTCGTAAATTATTTTATATCCCCTTCTTAATACTTCTCTTGCCCAGACCCTGTCTTCGATATTGGTGACCTTTTCATCAAAGGGTATTTTCTCCCATACATCGCGCCTGATCATACTGTTGGCATTATGAAAAAAACTGTCCTTTATCTGTATCTTTTTATCCAATCCGAAAATATTAATCAAATCCCGTTTGTCAAAATCGCTGGTGTAAGGTAATGACTCCTGCCGCCCATATACGCCGGCAACCTCTCTATCATTAAAGTTTTTCAATAAATTAGAAAGCCACTTATTATTTACAGGGATGCAATGTCCGGATATCGAACATATAAATTCTCCTTTAGATGGGGCAATGCCGAGGTTCAATGCCTTCCCGGGTAAATAATCATCGATACCAATAATCTTGGCATTAAATGCCCTGGCTTTGGTTAGCGTCGCATCGGTACTCTTGTTATCAACTATGATAACTTCGAAATCCCTGTAATCCTGATCAAACACTGCCTTTAAACATAGGGAGATCCATCGTTCTTCGTTTTTGGTGCGTATTACAATGGAAACCATAGCATTAATCTCCTGACCAAGAAAAGGTTATTTCTCAAGTGCCTCTGGCACAGATAATATTTCCTGCGTAACATCTGCAACAGGGAGATTTTTGGAAATCTCTTTTCTAAAATATTCTATTTCCCGTTTTAACCTCTCATATTCCTGGATCTTCCAGGTGAAAAATTTATGGGTAAGTTGGAGTTTGGTCTTAATGCCCTGGGGTGTAAGCAAGTACATATAGCCTAATTTCTTTTTGGAATTTTTGAAGTTTTTTACTTCGATTATACCCTTATCTATCAGGGCGTTAATGAGGAAATTTATCTTGCCAAGGCTGATTTCTAATTTCTGGGCGAGGTGACGTTGAGTTATTTTAGGATTTTGTTCTAACTCTTTGAGTACGTAGAGGATTTTTTCGTGGTTAAAAATATCGTTTTTTTTGTTATTCATCTGTTCACGGTTTGAACATATAGTAGCATATACAATCAAAACTTGTCAAATAAAATCTTATTATTTTACCCTGCCATAATAAAAATACAGGGCC
>Ga0315289_10011794_pt1 | contig 12363 bp, 11 predicted proteins | sample YL17G11_40_MG_FD_203452 | JGI IMG/M metagenome (GOLD analysis project Ga0315289, IMG submission 203452) | Sediment microbial communities from Yellowstone Lake, YNP, Wyoming, USA - YL17G11_40 | ecosystem: Environmental > Aquatic > Freshwater > Lake > Sediment | place: USA: Wyoming | collected...
CTACGTGGCCGCTCGAGTGGTACTTCCGTGACTACCCCAACAAGGTCTACTATGGCGCGACCCCCAGTCGCGACAACATGGATGTGCCGGTGGTCATCGTCGGCGACAAGAATCTTGCGAAGGTCCGGCCATATCTCGGCGACAGATACTATGAGTTCGACTATCGTCTGATCTGGTGGCCCAAGGAGGGTTACAAGGACCTCTCCTGGAAGAAGCTGGTCGAAGGGCTGCGCGATCCCCAGAAACGGAAGCAATTCTGGGACGTGGTGTTCTATCGCCGCTACCCGGATAGCACCGCGCAGTGGGATCCGGCCCATCGGTTCCGCGTGTTCGTCCGGAAGGACGTGGCATCCCAAGTCTGGGACTGGGGGGCCCCCACGGCGGGCGCCAGTGCTGGAACGGAAACTACGGTAGACCCGTACGCTGGGGGGCAACGCCGGATTGCCGCCGTCCAGCAGCTTGGAGTGACCGGCACCTCTGGCAGCGCGCCGGGCCAGTTCAACTTCCCCAGGGCCGTTGCGGTAGATGGCGAAGGCAAGATCTACGTGGCAGATTCGGGGAACAATCGCGTCCAGGTCTTCAATCCGGACGGCTCTTTCTTGCGCCAGTGGGGCACTACCTGCAAGCTGGACACCGGCGAGGGCTGCCAATCCGATGGGCGCGGCCAGTTCAACGAGCCGTGGGGTATCGTGGTCGACGCCGACGGGAATGTGTACGTCTCTGATACCTGGAACCACCGAATCCAGAAGTTTGACAACCAGGGCAGTTTCCTGAAGATGTGGGGGACATTTGGTGCTACGGGAGGGGAGCTTGGGGCGGAGGGCGTCTTCTACGGGCCGAGGTCGCTGGCTGTGGGACAAGACGGCAACATCAGCGTGGTTGATACCGGTAACAAGCGCGTTCAGGTCTTTAGCCCCGATGGTGTTTTTGTCACCCAATACGGTGGTGGCGGCATAGTGGACGGTCATCTGGACGAGCCAGTGGGCCTTGGCCAGGATGCAGAAGGCAATTGGTACGTCTCGGACACCTGGAATCGGCGAATTGAGAAGTTCGACAGCGGCTACAAGTACGTCGCCCAGTGGCCCATCGCCGGCTGGGCAAGCCAGTCGGTCGTGAACAAGCCTGCTCTCGCCGTCGACGGCGAACGCGGCATTGTCTACACTGTCGATCCTGAGAACTACCGTGTTCTGGCATTCAAGCTCGATGGCACGTTCTTGGCCACGTTCGGGCTATACGGCAACGACAACGAGACGTTCACCCTGCCCACTGGCATCAGCGTTGGCCGAGATGGTAGGGTCTACGTGGCAGATGGCGACTCGCACCGCATCATGGTGTTCCCGCCGCTGCAATAGCCGCAGGGGCGCACCTGTGTGTGCGCTGCAATAGTCGTAGGGGCGCACCTGTGTGTGCGCTGCAATAGTCGTAGGGGCGTACCTGTGTGTGCGCCCTGTAAGGAGAGCGCTAATGGGACTGAGACCGGACCGTTGGATTCGCAAGATGGCGCTTGAGCACCGGATGATCGAACCCTTCGAACCAGCGCAAGTCCGCGACGGCATCATCTCCTATGGGTTATCCTCGTACGGCTACGATATTCGTGTAGCCGAGGATTTCAAGGTGTTCACGGCGGGTCTGGGCGATCTCACCGTCGTTGACCCCAAGCATCTCGATACGCGCGCCATGGTGGATTTCACGGGGCGGATCTGCATCATCCCGCCCAATTCGTTTGCCCTGGCTCGCAGCGTTGAGTACTTCCGCGTGCCCAGGAATGTCCTGGGGGCTGTCCTGGGCAAGTCGACGTACGCGCGCTGTGGCATCGTTACCAACTTCACGCCCTTGGAACCGGCTTGGGAGGGCTATATCACCATCGAGATCAGCAACACGACGCCGCTGCCGGCGAAGATCTACGCGAATGAGGGTATTGCCCAGGTGCTATTCTTCGAGGGCGATGAGCCGTGTGAAGTGTCCTATGCAGACAAGAAGGGGAAGTACCAGGGACAGCAAGGCATCGTCCTGCCTCGGGTGTAGAGTCAGCCTCTGCCGCGTGGGCTGGACCGTGGCGTCAATCACGAACCCAATGCGGCTCTTGCGCGAAAGTGCTTGACCCTTGGGGTGGGGAGCGCGACAATAACCTCAGAGGCGGCGGAAGGAGGCCAGGTTTTGAAACTGCAAGAGTTCCAGTCGAAGCAGGTTTTCGGCAGATACGGCGTGCCGGTGCCAAGTGGCGAGCTTGCCTCCACTCCCGCCGAAGCACGCGCTATCGCAGAGCGTTTGGCCGGTCCAGTGGTCATCAAGGCTCAGGTCTTGGTTGGCGGGCGCGGGAAAGCCGGTGGCATCAAGCTGGCTGCATCTCCCTCGGATGCCGAAAAGGTGGCTGGGAGCATACTTGGCATGGACATCAAGGGCATGAAGGTCCGGAAGGTCCTGGTGGATCCGGCATCGGATATCCGCAAGGAGCTCTACCTTGGCATGATCCTCGACCGATCCCGCCGTCGCGTCGTCGTGATGGCTTCCAGCGAAGGCGGTGTGGACATCGAGGATGTGGCGGCACGCACTCCGGAGAAGATCGTCCAGGTGGCGCTACATCCTTTCCTGGGGATAAAGGAATACCAGGCTCGAGAGCTTGCCGCCGGGATCGGGCTACCGAGGGAGCAGATCCCGGCCTTCGCCGAGATCTGCCGCGGGCTATACGAGGCCTTCATGGCCAGCGATGCAGACCTGGCGGAGATCAATCCGCTGGTGATCACGGGTTCAGGTTCATTGCTCGCGCTGGATGGCAAGATGGTGTTGGACGACAGTGGGCTCTTCCGTCATCCTGACCTGCTGGCGATGCGAGACGAAGACGAAGAGACTCCAGAGGAGCGTCAAGCCCGGTCTGCTGGCCTGAGCTACGTGAAGCTGGACGGTCAGATCGGCTGCATGGTCAATGGGGCGGGGCTGGCGATGGCCACTATGGACATCATCAAGTTCTATGGGGGTTCGCCGGCGAACTTCCTCGACGTTGGCGGCGGGGCCAAAGCAGACAAAGTGGCTGCGGCGCTCGGGCTCATTCTCAGTGACCCGAATGTCGAGTCGGTGCTCTTCAACATCTTCGGCGGTATCACCCGATGTGATGAGGTGGCACGCGGCATCTTGAAGGCCCTGGCAGACACTCCCACGAAGGTGCCGATGGTCGTTCGCCTGGTCGGCACCAACGACACGGAAGGGCGCGCGATCCTGCAGGAAGCGAAGATGGCCACTGCCGAGACGCTAATGGAAGCGGCGCAGTTGGCGGTTGCTGCGGCACTCGGTCAGGGAGGGGCGCAATGAGCATTCTGGTAGACAAGGATACGCGCCTCGTCGTTCAGGGCATCACTGGCCGGGAGGGCGCCTTTCACACCGCACAGATGATCGAATACGGGACGCGTGTGGTGGCGGGCGTGACGCCCGGCAAGGGGGGAGAATGGGCGGCTGGCAGCGTGCCCGTCTTCGACACCGTACGCGAGGCCGTGGATGCCACCGGTGCCAACGCCAGTATCATTTACGTGCCGGCCCGATTTGCTCCGGACGCGATTCTCGAAGCGGCTGATGCCGGCATTCCTCTCGTGGTCTGCATCACGGAGGGCATCCCCGCGCTCGATATGCTAAAAGTGCGCGCCTATTTGGATCAAGGTGCCTCTCGCCTGGTCGGGCCGAACTGTCCTGGGGTCATCACTCCCGGCGAAGCGAAAGTTGGTATCATGCCGGGGCACATCCATACCCGCGGTTCGGTCGGCGTCGTCAGCCGGTCAGGAACGCTGACCTATGAGGTGGTGTACGCCCTGACGCTTCGCGGCATTGGCCAGTCAACCGCGGTGGGCATCGGCGGCGATCCCATTAACGGCACCAGCTTCGTCGACATTCTTTGCCTGTTCGAGAACGATCCTGAGACCCGCCAAGTCGTTGTGATCGGTGAGATCGGCGGCGCTGATGAGGAGAGAGCCGCGGAATTCATTGCTACGCGGATGAGTAAGCCTGTGACGGCATTCATCGCAGGGCAGACGGCGCCTCCCGGCAGGCGGATGGGGCACGCGGGGGCGATCATTAGCAGTGGTAAGGGCACCGCGGCCGAGAAGATCGCGGCATTGACGGGCGCGGGCGTGCGCGTCGCGCGGCACCCGGGCGAGATCGCGGAGATGGTCGCTGCCCTGGCTTAAGACGAGGTGGTTCCACCAAGGAATGCGACACGTGAGCGCACTGCCAGATCCTTTGGAGCACGAGTGCCCGCCCACTGAGGGCTCGGCTGCCGATTTGCTCCGTCAGGTGGTAGACTACCTGAGCACGGGCATCGTCCCGCGGGGGCTATGGCTCGTAGGGGGATACGTTCGCGATCGGCTCCTCGGAAGAACGACAAACGACCTCGATATCGTCGTCACCGAAGGGGCGATTGACCTCGCTCGTGCCCTGGCGGACGACTTCGGTGGCGTGTTCTTCGTGTTGGACCGGGATCGTGATGTCGGACGGGTGATTCTTCGAAAGGGCGGCAGCAAGCCCGTCGTCGTGGACGTTGCTCGTCTACGGGCGCCCAGCCTATCAGAGGACCTCCGGCTTCGCGATTTCACTGTCAATGCCATGGCGCTCGATATCGGACCCGGCACCGGCGACGTGTGTCTCTTCGATCCATTTGGGGGACGAACCGACCTGGACATAAGGCTGCTGCGCGTAGTCACGGAGGGTGCATTTCGGGATGATCCGATCCGCATGTTGCGCGGAGTGCGGCTTTCTGCCGAATTGAGCTTCAGGATCGATGCAGCGACGCTCTCTCTGATGCGGGCGGAGGCGCCACTTCTGGTTTCGACATCGGCGGAGCGGGTCAGAGATGAACTCTGGCGCATCATGGGTGCGTCGGGGGCATGGCGGCACGTCCGGCTCCTTGCTGCTACTGGATTACTCCAGGTCGTCCTCCCGGAGTTTGCGGCGCTGATCGGAGTCGGGCAGTCCCCGCCGCACTACCAAGACGTCTTCGATCACACGCGCTCCGTCGTGGCTCACCTGGAAGGGATCTACGCCATCCTCTGGCCCCGAGGTGCTCACCGGCGACCGGAAGCCGAGGATGGAGATACCACGGCGATTGCTGAGGACGGCCGGTGGGTCGAGCTGGAGAACGCCTTGCAGCCGTTCCTGGCCGACTTGCGGTCCCATCTGTGCCTGCCGCTCGCCTCAGATCGATTGCGAAGGGATGCACTTCTGTGGGCGGCCCTTGCTCATGACTGGGGCAAGCCCGCCATGCGGACCATCGATCCCGACGGGCGAACCCGCTTCTTCGCGCATGATCGCTGGGGCGCCCTTCTGGTCCGAACCAGGGCCCAGGCCCTCAGGTTTTCGGCTGACGAAGTCACTTACCTCTACCGCGTCGCTGCCCACCACATGCGACCGGGTCTGCTCGCTCACGACTTTCCCCCCAGCAGGCGAGCCATCTATCGGTTTTTCCGCGATACTCAGGGCACTGGACCGGACTGTGTCCTGCTCAGTCTTGCTGATCACATGGCCACTCGCGCGCTTGACCCTGATCCCGTACCGTGGGAGCGCCGCTTCGCAACAAGCCAGCTTTTGCTAAACGCGTATTTTCGCGAACGACAGGCGCAGGTGGAGCCCGTACCGCTTCTTGATGGGCGCCAGATCATGGCGCAGTTTGGTTTGGCGCCAGGTCCCCGCGTGGGGCAGCTCCTGGAGGATCTTCGAGAGGCGCAAGCCGCGGGCGAGGTGCGTTCCGCCGACGACGCCATCGCGTGGCTGATGGGACGCGGCATCCGAGACCCCCTGTGATGTTCACGGTCGAGATCGCGGTGGCCAAGGTGGCCAAGTACGCGGTTCGCGAGAGCGGCGACTCGGTGGAGGTGATCGAGCGCCCGCGCGGCGGGCTGTCGGTCGTGATGGTAGACGGGCAGCGCAGCGGGTATAGCGCCAAGGCAATCAGCAACACCGTCGTTAGAAAGGCGGTTAGCCTGCTTGCCGAGGGCGTTCGTGACGGTGCAGTGGCTCGCGCTGCCCACGACTACCTGCGCACCCAGCGCGGGGGACAGGTATCGGCGGAGCTCACGATCCTGAGCGTGGATCTCGAAACGCGCACAGTCGTCATCTCTCGGAATAGCCGTTGTCCTGTCTTGTACACCGATGGACTGGAGTGGGCTCGCCTCGATGAGCCTGCTGAGAATGTGGGCGCCGTCACTGGGGTGCGCCCTGTCATCACCGAAGCCCCGCTTTCGGTGGGGCAGTCCGTGGTTGCCTTCACCGATGGGTTCATTCATGCGGGAGCGCGCCGCGGAGCCTCGCGGGATCCACTCATGGTGATCAACGAACAGGCCGGCTCTCAAGCCACCTCGGCGCAGAGGTTGGCTGATAACCTTCTTGCGCTGGCCCTGGATCTCGACGAAGGGCGCCCGCTCGATGACATCACGGTCGTGGTCCTGCAGGTTCTTCCGCCTTCACCCGTCGAGGGCCCTGAGGTGCGTCGAATGAGCGTGAGTTTCCCTGTGTCATCCGGCTAGATGGACCGGCCCCTTACATACAGTGCAGTTACCTGCGTTGCCGTGGTCGGCGTCTGCGCCTCAGGCAAGGCCACCCTGGTCAAGGGGCTCACAGCGCAGGGCTACAACGCGCGGCGCGTGTTGCAGGAGCACTCGTACGTCCCCGACATGTGGTTCCGCCTGAGCCATGCGGACCTCCTCATCTACCTCGATGCGGGTCTGCCAACGATTCGGGTGCGGCGGTCCGACCCGGAATGGCCCGCATGGTTGTTCGAACAGCAGCTTTGGCGCCTGCGCCACGCCCGCCGCCTGTGTGACCTGTACCTGCAGACCGATCGCCTGACACGTGAGGAGGTGCTCGAAGCCGCGCTCTTCTGGCTGCATGAGCGGGCTTTTTGACAGTCCCTTTCCGCAGCGGTATAATCATAATGTTTGGCCTCGTCCAGCCAGGGCGGGCCGTTCTTGTGTCATTGAGATCGTGGAGAGAGAGTATGCGGAACCGCAACTGGATTGCGCTGGGCGCTATCGTTTTCCTGGCACTGATTAGCTTATGGATCGACTTGCCCATCCAGCACCCGGAATGGGCGTCGCAGTTGCTTGTTTGGCAACAGCCGCCCGAGAGCCGCAATCTGGAGATCAAGCAGGGCCTCGATCTTCAGGGTGGTACGCAGGTGCTTCTTCAAGCAGAGCCATCCCCCGGCCAGGCTCTCACTGAACAAGACATGAAGGCGGCCATTGCCATCGTTGAGCGCCGCGTCAATGCTCTAGGCGTTACCGAACCGGTGGTCCAACAGGTGGGCGAAAACCGCGTTATGGTGCAACTCCCCGGGATCGACAACCCGCAGCAAGCCATCGATACCCTACAGAGTACTGGGCAGCTCGAATTCGTTGAGATCGGATCTTCGACTTCGCCCGAGTTCCCCAACGTGACGCAGGGCGTCTATCTGCGTACGACCAATCAGGCCGCTCCGCCGGCCGCCGAGCAACTCGGCACTTCGCCTAATCCCTACCCGGATCATGTGTTCACGACCCTCATCACAGGCCGCGAGTTGAAAACCGCAGCCGTTCAGCTTGACCAGGTTGGCAAGCCTGGCATCTCCTTTGAGCTTACAACTGAGGGCGCTAAGATCTTCGGCGACTACACTAAGGCACACGTCGGCGATATCCTGGCCATTGTTCTCGACAACGTAGTACTCTCCAACCCGGTAATTCAGACGGCCATACCGGATGGGCAAGGCCAGATCACGGGCAAGTTCATGCTTCAGGAGGCAGAGAGCCTGGCCATCCAAATGCGCTACGGTGCGTTGCCGGTCCCGCTCCTGCCGGTTTCCGTTCAGACAGTCGGCGCCACCCTGGGCGCTGACTCGGTTCAGAAGAGTATCACGGCCGGCCTTATAGGTCTGGTGACTGTGCTGCTATTCATGAGCGTTTACTACCGCCTCCCCGGCGTGCTGGCGGCAATAGCGTTGATGATCTATGTCAGCGTCAACATATTACTCTATAAGTTGATCCCAATTACTCTGACCCTGCCGGGTATCGCAGGTTTCCTGCTCTCGACCGGCATGGCCGTGGATGCCAACATCCTGATCTTTGAGCGCATGAAGGAAGAGCTCCGGTGGGGGCGGCCCGTTGGACCGGCGGTCGAAGCCGGGTTCAACCGGGCCTGGACCTCCGTTCTGGATTCGAACCTCTCCGTGCTGATCACATGCGCTATCCTGATCGTGTTCGGCAGCACCTTTGGGGCACAGGCTGTGATGGGCTTCGGTGTAACGCTGGCGCTGGGCGTGCTCGTCAGCATGTTCACCGCGGTTGTCGTAACTCGTACGTTGATGCGGGCGGTGTTCGAGCGCAGCGGTGCCGACGTGATGCGCGAGAAGCGTTGGTTGCTGGGGTTCTAGAGGCCGCGGAGGGTTCACATGTTCCAACTCGTTCAAAGGCGCCGGTGGTACTTCCTGCTATCGGTATGCATCATCATCCCCGGCCTGCTCGTCATGCTGTATGCGACGATCACCTCAGCGTCGCCTTTCCAATTGTCAATCGACTTTACCGGCGGTTCCTTGTGGGTGCTGCAGTTTGACCGGCCCGTGCTCCCGGGCGCGCTGCGCTCGACCCTCGCGGGGGAGGGTTTCCCTAACAGCGACGTCACCACCGTGGGAAATGACCGGACACTGCAGGTGAAGCTCGCGCCTCTGGACGAACACCAAAGGGCTACGCTTCTCAAAGCAATCGAGTCCGAATTCGGCGACAACCGCGTGACGACTCTGGAGTTTAGTGTAGTCAAAGCGGCAATCGGTTCCGAGGTTACGCGCGCAGCGATCCTGGCCATGGCGGCGGCATCGGTAGCGATCCTCGGCTTCATGGTGCTGGCCTTTCGCAAGGTGCAGAATCCGGTCCGCTACGGCACGGTGGCCATCGCCGCGATGTTGCACGATCTGCTGCTGACCCTGGGCGTGTTTGCCGTCTGCAGCCTGTTGCTCGGATGGCAAGCCGATGCCTTGACGCTAACGGCGCTGCTCACCGTCGTCAGTTTCTCTATGCAGGATAAGATCGTGGTTTTTGATCGGATCCGCGAGAACGCACCGAAGTACCGGGGCGAGCCGCTGAGCGCCATAGCCAACCGGAGCGTTCTGGAGACGATTCACCGTTCGCTGGCGACACAACTGAATGCGATCTTCGTGATGGTTGCCATCCTATTGTTCGGCGGCCCGACGATCAAGCAGTTTATCGCCACGATGCTGGTGGGGTTGTTGAGCGGGACGTATTCATCGATCTTCATCGCGGTTCCCCTTCTGGTGGCTTGGGAAGAGCGAAGCCTGCTTGGCAAGAGGGTTCCCAGGTCTGAGGTAGCCGGGGCAACTGCCAACTCCTGACGACTCCTCGGCTGGTGGGGGCCATGGCCGGTCGGGCAGGCGAAGGCCTCAGGATATTGCGTCCTGTCATTTGCCCACTCCGGGCGCGTGAGGGGCCCAGTGAGAGCAGTTTATTGTGATCACGGATTGGGCTTCTGTGATGCCTACCCGGACCCAGAGCCCGGGCCGGGGGAGGCACTTGTCCGAGTCAGCCTGGCCGGCATATGTAACACCGATCTTGAGCTTGTGCGCGGCTACATGGATTACCGCGGCGTCCTGGGGCATGAGTTCGTCGGCACGGTGGTGGGCGCTCCCGATCCCGCGTGGCTGGGGCAACGCGTCGTGGGCGACATTAACGCTGCATGCTACCAGTGCGAAACTTGCCGGGCCGGGAGACATACGCATTGTCCCAACCGGACGACGCTAGGCATCGACAGGCGAGACGGCGCGTTTGCGGACATGCTGGTTCTGCCGCAGGCAAACCTGTATGCTGTGCCAGTCGCGGTCTCAGATGAAAAGGCGGTATTTGTCGAGCCACTTGCTGCGGCCTGCGAGATCATGGAGCAGGTTGCCATTCGCCCCGTCGATCACGTGGTGGTGCTGGGCGATGGAAAGCTGGGGCTGCTTGTGGCAGCAGCGCTCCGGCTAACTGGGGCGGATCTCGTGCTCGAAGGCCGCCATGCCGACAAGCTCGCCCTCGCGCAAGCCTGGGGAATTGCCGTCCGGACTGGCGAAGGCTCGGCAGCCAGCCGGGCAGCAGACATCGTGGTCGAGTGCACTGGAAGCCCGGCCGGCTTCTCACGCGCGCGCGAGCTGCTCCGGCCTCGCGGCGTGCTGGTGCTCAAGAGCACGTATCATGGCGAGCTCGCTCTGGACGTGAGCGGCCTTGTGGTCGACGAGATCACGGTGGTCGGCTCGCGCTGCGGGCCCTTCGCTCCGGCACTAAGGCTGCTGGAGGCCGGTCTGGTTGCCCCAACGCCCCTTGTGTCGGCCGTCTATCCGCTTGATGAAGCTCAGGCCGCTTTTCGCCACGCTGCCCGGCCGGGAGCGCTCAAGGTGCTTCTGAACCCGGCGCTGGCACCATGAGACGCTGGGGAATGCCCGAGCCGAAGGCGCCGACAAAAGCAGAAGGGGCACCCATCGGGTGCCCCTTACTTGCAGGTAACAGCATTGCTAGTGGCTGCAGCTCGCGCAGTGCCCGCCAGCACAGCCGCCACAGCCGCCACTCCGGCCGGATGCCACCTGGCGGGTGTCGCCGCCGCCATTGTTCACGGTAGCAAACGTCGACATAACGCGACGGCCCTTCGAGTTGCCGCAATCGGGACAGGCCAATGGTTTGTCAGACTCGCCCATGGCTCTGAGGGCCTCGAACCTGCTGCTGCAGTTCACACACTGGTATTCATAGAGTGGCATCGACCCACCTCATAGACTTGTGGTTTAGGCCTGCATCTTGGGTACAAGCCTTCTCAATTCTAGAACAACGCGGCCACGTCGTCAAATGCAACTGGGCCTACTCGTGTGGCTCGCTCTGCTGATGGTTCCTGGAGCGATGTCCCGTGTCGAGGCCGTCGGCTTTGGGCCGCCGGCTCTCCGCGATGGGCACTATCCGCCGTTGGCGTTGTACCCAGAGCAAGTGCGAGCTGTGAGAGCATTGGCTTCACCGCCATCCGTGACGGCGGCTTCGGCCCTTATGTTCGATCTTGACTCCATGCAGGCGCTGTTTGCCAAGGAGCCTGATCGGCCGCTCCCCCCGGCGAGCACAGTGAAGGTGATGACAGCGCTGGTGGTCTTGCGCCGCTCGTCTCAAGACGAGCGCGTAACGGTTTCTGAGGCCGCAGCTTCGGCGCCGGGAAGTCTTGTGGGCCTGACATCAGGCGAGACCCTTACCGTGCGGGATCTGCTCTTCGGGCTGTTGCTGCCTTCGGGGAATGATGCTGCAGTGGCCTTGGCCGAGCATGTGGCGGGCAGTGAGGAAGCCTTTGTGGATCTGATGAACCAAACGAGTGCTGAGTTGGGGCTGACACGAAGCCATTTCTCCAACGTGCACGGTCTTGACTCGCCGGAGCAACTTGTGACGGCATCGGATATGGTGACGATCACGAAGGCGGCGCTCACCTATCCGGATTTCGCGCAGATCGTGTCCACAGCCTCCGCGCAAGTCGCCGGTCGCACCCTATCGAACACCAATGAGCTCCTGAGCACCTATCCGCAGGCAGATGGGGTGAAAACGGGCACGACCGACAATGCCGGTGAGTGTTTAATCGCGTCGGTAACGAGAGATGGCCATCGCCTTCTGGTTGTCGTATTGGGCAGCAAGAACCGGTATGCTGACGCTTCCGCCCTGCTGGACTACGCTGCGTCCACGTGGGAATGGCGCCGGCTAAGTCTGCCCGAAGACGCGCTGGCATGGGAGGCCGGAAACGATGGGCGGCTCCATCGGCTCTCGTCTCCGGATCCTCGGAGTGTCTTCTTGGCCCGATGGCAGTGGCCAATGGCGCAGACTGTGCGTGTGCTGGATCCCACCGTTCCCTTCACCGGCACACTCCCGGTCGGCGAGTTGCGGCTGGTCTTGCCTGACCGGATCGTGGCTAGCGTTCCCCTGACGGTGCTGCACGGACCGTGAATGCGGAGATGAGAGCTTTGGCAGAAGAACGTTTGCAGAAATTGCTAGCGCGGGCCGGCATTGCCTCCCGCCGCGCCTGCGAGGAGTTGATAGTCGCTGGACGTGTATCTGTCGACGGAGAGGTAGTGACCCAGCTCGGCACGAGAGTTGACCACTCCAAAGCGCTTGTCTGCGTCGATGGAGCGCCGATCTCCGTTGAGAAGCTCCGCTACATCATGCTTAACAAGCCTACTGGTTATCTTTCGAGCCCGGATCCGCGGGCGGGTTACTCCGCATGGCAGGCGCTGGTGAAGGTTCCCGAAAGGCTCTACCCCGTTGGAAGGTTGGATCACGATAGCGAAGGTCTGCTTCTGTTGACGAATGATGGGGAGCTGGCCCAAATGCTGGCCCACCCGCGCTATGAGCATGC
>Ga0315289_10011797_pt1 | contig 12360 bp, 10 predicted proteins | sample YL17G11_40_MG_FD_203452 | JGI IMG/M metagenome (GOLD analysis project Ga0315289, IMG submission 203452) | Sediment microbial communities from Yellowstone Lake, YNP, Wyoming, USA - YL17G11_40 | ecosystem: Environmental > Aquatic > Freshwater > Lake > Sediment | place: USA: Wyoming | collected...
ACAACCACGACCATGTTCTTGTCTGGCAAAACAAAAATCCGCTGCCCGCCCCTGCCGACCGCGCTATAGCCGTTGCCGGAAGACCGAACCCACCACTGGTAACCGTAGCCATTGTGGCGAGGGAGTGTGGAGCGGACGTGTTTGCTCGTTGCCGCTGCCACCCATGCGGGAGACACCACCTCCTTGCCTTCCCATCGGCCTTCATTCAAATAGAGATACCCGAGCTTGGCCATATCGCGGGGAGTCAGCTTCAGGTCGCCCCAGCCGCGGTTGTTTACCCCCTGCGGGTCAAACGGCCAGACCACATCGGAGATGCCCAGCGGCTCAAAAAGATGCTTCTGGGCAAAAGCCGAAGCGCTCGTCCCCGTCGTTTCTCGGATAATGGCGGAAAGAAGGTGTGAGCCTCCGCTGTTGTAGGCGAAACGTGTTCCCGGCTTGTCTGACATTGGCAGATCGAGCATGAACTGGACCCAATCAGGGCTTGCCATCATCTGAATCAGGGTGACCTCCGTCGGCTCGTTGATGCACTCCAACCCCGAAGTCATTGTCAGGAGGTGTTCCAGCGTCATCGCTCGCTTGTTCGCATCAACGTTCGCCGCCGTCCGGGCCGGAAAGAAGTCCAGAACGGCTTTCTGCACGCTTGCGATGCGCCCCTTATCGAGGGCGATCCCGACGAGCGTCGAGGTGAAGCTCTTCGTAACCGAGGCCAAGTCGTGCTTTGAACCCGGCGCAAAAGGATAGAAGTACGCCTCCGCCACGATGTACCCGTTGCGGATGACGAGGAAACTGTGGACTCTTAGATTCTTTTCCCGGATGAAGTCAATTGCCCGCGCGAGCAATTCCGAGTCCATCCCCTGTTCTTCGGGGATGGTGCTTCGCCAACCCTTCGTGGGCCAGTAATCAGGCGTCCTCGGGGTTAAGACAACGCTTGGGCCAATGCAGCCGGCAACGAAAGACAAAATCACGAAAATGGCAAGGATGCGAAGTAGCGTTTTCAATGGTAGCCTCCAGCCTGGCACATGTTTTCACAGATGCGGTCACGCGCGGCGCGCGCAGCGATTGTTTCTGGGATCGTCACCCCACGTCGTCGGCAAAGCAGGCCTCTCGCGAAGCCGCCAAGACGCAAGGGATGGCTGAGAACCACACACCGAAGATACTCTGCGGCTTAGCCTCTTGGCGAGAAAAGACTGATAGTGGTCTCCGATAATACGTGACGGAACTTATGAACCAGAGCCCTTAGTCTATAAGGACCGCGAATCACAGCGAACTCCCGAAATCGTACGCTTTTCTTAGCTCCTTCTGGTTCTTTTTGATCTCTCCTCTTTCATAGGCTTTGGGCAGGATGGCCCCGGCGAATTCCATTCCGACGTAAGCGAAGGACTTCCGGAACATCTCAACCAGACATTGACACGCTCCCTCTCCTTCTTCCGACGGCGTCACCACGACACCCTTCTTGCCCTCCAATTTTCGGCTGGCGATATATGGGCGCAATCTATCAATCATCAGCTTCATCTTTGCCGTCGGACCGTACCAGTACAGCGGCGTCCCGAAAATGATTATGTCCGCCCACTCAATCTTCGGGTACAGGAGCGTCATCGCATCATTTGCAACGTGGCAAGTGAAATCCCCCTTCTTGCATCTCCGGCAGTCGTAGCACGGGGAGACCGCATAGTCGTACAGAAAAATCTTTTTCGTCGTGTGCCCGCTCGCCCGACAGCCTCTCACGATTTCGCTGACTAACGAGTCGGTGTTGCCGCCCTTTCTTGGGCTGCCAACCAATCCGAGAACGTTCATACCAGACTATCACTCCGCAGTCAGTTTGATTTTCGCCCGCATGCCTGGCGTTTCCTTTTTGTGCCACTGGTGCCGAAGCCGGAGAATCTTGTGGCGCGTTGCCACTCCGGCTTGCCAATGTTAGTATTACCGCTCGGTTTCCTCAAGGGCTTCGGCTGTTGTCCGCGCGGGACGATGTGCGTCATCACCCCACGACAGGCGCCACAGTTCTTCTGGCCTGGGGCGAGACCGGTGGGCCGCCTCTCCACGACGTGCGTCGCTGTCCGGCGCGACCGAAGTCCGCGCCTTCGGTTATTTGACATCGCTCGATGACGTTCCGGAAAGGAGGCACCGTCTATGGCAAAAGTCGCCTGGATAATTCGCATCTGCATGACCGTCGCATCGTTGGTTTTCTGCGCCACGTCCGAGGCAGGGGAGCTTGCCAGCCACAAGCTTCTGATAACGTCCGTCCGCACAGGCGACACCGAGATTTTCGTCGTTGACCCCGAAATGGGCGATGCTCAAAACCTCACCCGAAGCCCATCGTCCGAGGACCGCTATCCCGCGTGGTCCCCCGACGGCACTAAGGTCGCTTTCACCTCCAACCGCGACGGCACTTTCAACCTCTACGTCATGGACGCCGACGGCAAAACCGTTCGGCAACTCACCCATGAAAAGCCTCCGGCGGTTTGCTACTTCCCGAGCTGGTCCGGCGACGGTAAGCAGATCGTCTTCGGCCTCGACGACGGGAAGAAGGGCTGGATGTGCAGCATTTCTCCGGACGGCTCCAACTTCAAGCGAATAGCCGAGGGCCGCGACCCATGCATCTCCCCCGACGGCAAAACCATCGCCTTCACGGAGAAGGTCGGCAGAGGTTATTGCGTCTTCGTCATGGACGCCGACGGCAGGAACGTCCGCCAGCTCACCACCCACGAGGATGAGATAGGCGCGGTCTGTCCCATCTGGTCGCCCGACAGCAACAAGATTCTCTATGCCGACCAGGTGGGTGAGGCGCTGGAGATTTTTGTCTGCGACGCCGATGGCAAAAATATCAAGCAACTGACCCAGCTTGGCATGATTAGCAGTTCTGCCGCATGGTCCCCCGACGGGAAATGGATTTCCTTCCGCGTCACGGATACAGCATATTGGAGAAGTGCCCCCGAGCGCGACAAAGCATATCAAGAGAAAAGGGGCGACAAGCGCCCCGTCTGGGTCATGGCAGCCGACGGCTCCAATCCCCACGTCGTCGAGGTCCTCCGATACCAGTGCGCCATTGACGGCAGCCGCGCTTCCTTCCAGCCGAGACGACAGGAATGAGTCGCGGCTGCAAGCCGAGACGAGCCCTCGCTCAATTGAAATGTCATTTGGCGCGGCGCATCATCTTTTGATAGAATACGAACACATAAGAAAGCCCGCGTAGCTCAGTTGGTAGAGCACCGCATTCGTAATGCGGATGTCGTTGGTTCGATCCCGACCGCGGGCTTATTTCTATGCGCTTTGGATGCGAAGTGCGGTGCGTCAGATGGGGCGAGGGAGAGGCGGCTTGAAGGCCTTTTCTTAAACCGGGGATGGAGAACCAGTGGACCAGCGCGGGCGCGAGAGGGCTTCTACGATCTCAAAGCGTTCAGCATCGGGTTGCCTTTAGGCTCCATTGTGTCCCGCGGCCACTGCCCGGGTTTTGCTTCGGAGGTCGAGATTCATGACGAAGACGGCGGCCGCGAGGAGAGGGTTGCTTACGGCAGAACGCCGCAACATTTCGGGAAATGAGAATAGCCTCCGGCCGAGTTCCAGGTAGCCGTGTTCGGCTTGCGAAACAGTCATATTCTTGGGGAGGAATAAACAGCGGTTGCAGGACGTGTTGTAAACGGGGCTGTTGCGCAAAAAGCCGTCCGGGCTCTCCACGAGGAGCCTCCCTTCCCTTTTCAGCCTCTCGAACATTCTTGTACCGGGGACAGGCAGCAAGAGGTTCAAGATGGGAATGCTAACGCGGGACTCATGGATGAAGTCGAAGAGCGTCTCATAGCTCGAGCCGTCGTCGCCGTCAAGACCGAGCATGAAAAAGCCGGCGACGGCAATTTTTGCTTCTCTTATTCGTCGGATGAGTTCACCGTACCTTCTGGCGAGGTATCTTTTTCCGAGCCAGTTGAGACCCTCCTGGTTGATTGATTCCAGTCCGATGAAAAGGATTCTGCATCCTGCCTTTCTCAAAAGGCGGAGTATCTCTGGGTCTTCTCCAACGTCAATCGTGCTCTGCGCACCCCACCGAAGACGGAGGTTCTGTTTTATCATGCGCGAGCACAAGCGCATGAGGTAATCACGGTCGTTGTACAGGTTGGCGTCCACGAAAGCGGCACACCTCGTCCTCCGGCGCACCGCACGCAGGTCCGCGAGGACGCTGTCGAGGTCTCTCAAGTGGTAACGTCCCCCATACATCGCTGCTGTGCAGCAATACTCGCAACGATTGCGGCATCCGACGCTCGTCACCACGGGCATAAAGCGCGCCCTTTTTCTCGAAAGGACCGAGTAATCGAATGGGAAATTGATGTCAAAACCGCAGCGATACTTCGGGGCGAGCCGACCCGATTCGGCATCGCCGAGAATACTGGCCATATCATCGCGGCTGGGGTGTCCGTGGACCACCGCGTCGGCCACCGACTCGAGCGAGTCCTCACTGAACTGAGCCTGGTGGCCACCGTAGAGCACTATCTTGCCTCGGTTCTTGAACGCCTCGGCGATCTCACATCCGTGGAGGACATCATACCCCATGGACGTTATCCCCACGACAGAGGCGTCGGTGTTGTAGTTGACATCCTCAAAATACTCGAAGCAGAACTCCTTCTGCCACTCCCGTGGAACGGTGCGACTCAAGGCTGGAAGGGCGAGTGCGTGCATAAAAACGGTCTGTCCTTTTAAGAGACGACCATCGCGATTGTGGTAGGTTGGCTGAATCAGGTAAATCTTCTTTTTCACAGCTGTCTCCCTGTGCAATCTTCATTGGTTTTGGTGCCGTTCTGAGCCGTCTCCGAGGTTTTGCCGCGACGAGCTGGTTGGACGTTTGCCTACATCCGCGGGCGCAGGTGAGGAACGACCCCGTCCATGAACAGCTCGAATTGGATAGTCTGGCCCGGTTTGATTGTGAACTCCCACACGGCCCAGGGGACTACGGCTGCCCCCCCACACGACTTCATGCGCCGAAACCACGTGGGTCCCTGAGGTGACTTCATAGGGCTGCGACCAACTGATGCGTCCAAGGCGTGCCCCGTCCAGGAACACGTCCCATTCGGCGCCCTGGGCATGCACGATGATGGTCGCCTCGGGGCTACTTGGCGGGTTGTAAGAGGTGAAGTCGCCGCTCCCGCAGCCCGAGAGGAGTGTGAGAGCAAGCAGAATTCCCAGCTCTTTCATGTTTGGCTCTCCTTTCTTGCTTGCTATCAGCCTCGTTGGTTTCCTTCTGATTTCTTGTACGTACCTGCACAGTCGCGACCAGCGCCGGTCCCGGCTCAACCTTGCGTTTTTAGCTGCCATCTCAGAACCCCTCCCGAACTTCTTGTTTGATCATCCTTCAGTCAATCCATGTTCGCCAGGAGCTTAGGGGTCAAGACCGGATAAGCGATCCCTCCGCCCCCCCAACCGGCCGCTGTGCAAAAGGCGGCATCGGCGGCGACGGCGGCGGCCACCGCGATGGGTGTGAGGACAATGTTCGCGGGTGCGACCCACCACCCGGTCGCGTCCTTGAGCTTGTCGAGGACCATGTAATACTCTGCACTGGTGTCCCGCTGCGCTTGGTGAATTTTTCCTGTGACGATGACTTTGTCGCCTCTGCTCCGGACGCCGTTTCTTCCCGGAAACTCAACGCGCCCGGTCTCGCCGTCGCCGGTGCGGACAATCAACTGCCCTCTTTCCCCTTTTGTGTCCAGGGACACGGCATCAACTTGTCCTTTTATCGTGACCTTCTCCTCATTCATGTACCTGCCGGGGTCTTTCCTGATGTCTCGCCAGGCCACCGTGTGCGTGCAAGAGGTAAGGAGGCACGCCGTCAGGAGCAGTGCTACTCCGGTGAGCCAGATATTCTTTTTCATTTTGGCTGCCCTCCTTTCAAAAAGCTCGGTACGATCATCCTTTATGAACTCTTTCTCGGTCCTCCACTGGTATATACGCGAACGGTGGTGTGATCTTGTGTGTCCCCTGAGGAAATTCTGTTTGGGGCTGTTGTCGCAACCGTCTTTGCTGCGCGCTCCTGGAGCGAGTTAATGCAACAGCCCCAAACACGCTTCTTGACGAGGGTGTTAATGCGTGCTTGGGGCTGCTTCGTCACCGACATTCCTACCCGGTGCCTCGCCTCGATGTCCCTGTGGCCTGGCGAACGTTGTGAGGGCAAAACATTGGGCACTCTGCTACAGGTCGCCGCCGCCCAGGAAGCCGCCCAGGACAATGAGTCCGACCACAACATCCGCCGTCACGACCCACCATCCGGGGACATCCTCGAGCTTTTCGAGGAGCATGTAATACTCCGGACCGGTGTCTCGCCTGGCCTCCTGAACCTTTCCGCTGACAACGACTTTGTCACCCATGCCGCGGACGGCCCTTCTGTCTCGAAATTCAACGCGCCCGCTATCGCCGTTGGAGTCTCGAACGACCAGCTTTCCAGTGTCTCCTTGTGGGGCCAGGTACACGGAATCAACCTGCCCTTTGATTGCTACACGGTCCTGTCTCATGTACTTGTCGGGGTCTTTCCTGATCTCGCGCCACGTTGTAGTGGTCGTGCAAGAAGTCAGAAGGCACGCCGTCAGGAGCAGTGCCACGCCGTTGAACCAGATATTCCGTTTCATTTCTGCTGCCCTCCTTTCAAGAAGCTGTTTCCGATCATCTGTCATAACCTCTTTCTCGGTCCTCCACTGGTATATACGCCGGCCTCCTGACGATCTTGGGGCCTTTGAAGAAAGAATCCGCGCCGCCACAGCAAAGGCGCCAACGCGCGAAGGTGGCACGAAACCAGACGCACAAGCCGCTTGGCGCTCTTAGCGTCTTGGCGAGACAAGAGGGACGTAGGAGGGTTCTCGCAGAGGCGCAAAGGCCCGAAGAAGGGCGCGGAGACGTTCGTTCAACTCGTTAGCTGGGAGTTCCTACTCAGGTTCCTGCCTTGAGGGACGGCTAAAGTCCATGGCCCTTCGGAACAAGTCCTTCAGCTCCGACGGAATCCACGGCTTTTGCTCAAGCTGAGTATAGGCGTCGTGAAGCTTCTGATGGGAATGCTGAGAGATTTTCTTCCCATGAAAGACGAGGGCACTGGCAATGGCGCCATAGTAGATTACGGTCGCGGCAGCCTGCTTGGCTTTTGACCCGCGACGCCGTGCGAATTCCTTTCCGTAGTCCTTCAGCGTCTGAACGACGGTCAGGTCGGTCTCAGAGTCGAGGAGGAGATCGTTCATCGTCCGGCCGCGCGCAGCGAGGACCTCGTTGCACGGCCGATTCAGAACGGCAGGCAGGGAGTCCGGCGTCTGGGGATCGAGAAGCCTTTCGCTGGCGAGTAACTCTCGGAGCAATTTGGCGGGTGTTCTGCTGGTGCCAGCGCGTTTGGGAGCTTCTTCGCTTTCGGCAGCAAGACCCAGGAGGCGGGCGAGCTGCTCCGGCCTCAACCCGTATGTTGTTTCCTTATTCATGTGTCAAATCCTTGGTTTCTGGGCAGACGCGACAGGTTGTTGCGCTGTGGGCGACCTGCTTGCGAGTTGTCCTCTCGCAAGGAGGGATTGCATTCCTTCCCAACATCTATATACGCAGTTAACCTCACAGTCTTCCGCTGGGTCCGGAGAGAATTTTCATGAGGTACTGGATTTCGTCGTCAACCTCGTCGTCGCAACGTACCAGTTGCCGGATGTGGCGTCTCGCGACCTTTCGGAAGAGCTCTTTTACGGAGAAAATCATTTGCGATGCTTTCGGTTCGTTGTCAACGCCGAATTGTTTGCAGACGTCTGCGAGGGGAGGGGCCTGGGCGTTGTCAAGGATTGGCGCCAGAACTCTCGCGCGAAACACCTCCCAGTAAGTGTTCCTCCCTTTTGCGTGACATTCCTTCGCCACTTCGGCAAGAACCTGGTCGAGAAGCGCTGAAGCCCAGGCATAATCAAAGACCTCGCGCGCGGTCGGGTAGTGAACCGGCACCAGGTTGTTTGATCCCTCGATTCCGTCGAGGTGAATCAGGCCACCCTCGGGCATGCGGCGTTTCGCCTGCTCGGCACGGTGAACGCTCGTCGCATATCGGTTCAAGGCTGTGAGGAGAAATGTTCGGAATCGCCCCCTCGCGCGGTCGGCTTTCTGAACGAGGCCCCGGCCGAGCACGACCTCCTGGAAGAAGCTTTGCGTGAGATCCTTTGCTTCCTCGTGTGGATGCCCTTTGGAGCGGAGATAACAATAGACAGGTTTCCAGTACCTCGTCAAAAGTTCACCGAGGGCGTTTTGGCGGCCCGGCTCATCGCCCGAGCGTGCCTCGAAGATGTTCGTCCAGTGCGTGGTGGGAAACAGTCCCTTCCGGTCGCCCGCGTTTGACCTGGGGTCGCATTCAGCCTTCATCTTTTCGTCCCGCGAGGCTCGAGTAACGGCGTTTCATTTTCTCGTATCGGTTGTCTCGGCGCAAGGCGTCCAGCGCCGGGAAATTGGCCAGGATATCGAGCAGGCGCGGGTTGTAGCTGTTGAGGAAAACATCCGCCGTTTTCTCGAGCCACTCGAAGGCGTCGTCAAGCTCGTCGAGAACGCAGAGAGCGACGGCCGTGTTCATGGCCTGGGTTTGGTCTGTTACTCCCCAGGTCGGCTCCGGGTTCTCGGCGACAGCTTCCTCAATCTTGGCTCGGGCTTCCTCGGGCCGGTTCAGGCAGGCAAGGGCGATGGCTTCCGTCGCCAGGTGATAAGCCCACGGCCGGTCAATTTCTGCGGCTTTGCCGAGGAGCTTTAGAGCCTCCTGGAAGTCCCCTTTGAGCAGGCACCATTTTGCCTTCGCCCTCAGCGCATGGCAGAAGTCCGGCGCGAAACCCAAAACCTCGTCGAGATGGGACAGAGCCTTCCGGAGGTCTCGCCGATACCATGCCTCGAGGACCCAAAGGTAAACGTTCGCATAGTGGAAGAAGGGGTCGAGTCTGAGGGTGGCCGTCAAGTCGTCATCCGCCTTTTCGCTCTCTCCGCGCGAGAGGTTAAACATGCCCAGCGTGCAGCGCAGCGCCGGCTCCTCCGGGTTTTCCGCGAGCCCCTCCCGAAGGATTTTCTCTGCGAGGATTATGTCCCCGGCGGCGGCGTGGTGCCAGGCGCGGGTGTAGTACCCATAGGCGAGCGCCGGGTCAATTTTTTCTGCGCGGGCAAGAGCCTGCCGCGATTCCTCGACGAGTTCTTTCCGTCGAGCGCTTCCCCTGACCCACAGCATGTTGTAGATGTCCGCAACCCCCACCCAGGCCTGTGCGTACGACGGGTCAAGCTCCAGCGCCCGACGATAATGCCGCTCGGAAGCCTCCACGTCCGCAGCCGTGTTCCGATACCAGTAATGAAATCGCCCCTTGATGAATTCCTCGTAGGCCTCCGAGCTTTCCGTTCCTCTCCTCAGATGCGGTTCCCTGTCCATACCCGTGAGGCGGAGCTGTAACGCCCGCGCGGTCGCCACCGCAATCTCGTCCTGGACGGCGAAGATGTCCTCCATCTGGCGGTCGAATTTTTCAGCCCAGAGGTGGAATCCATTCAAGACGTTTATGAGCTGGACGCTTATCCTCAAGTGCTTTCCGACTCGCTGGACGCTTCCTTGCAGGACGGAATCCACCTCCAACTCTTTGCCGATGCTGCACACGTCCAGCCCCCTGGCCTGCCGACTCTTCGCCAGCCATCGGGAGACGACCGTCAGGTCATGGATTTTCGACATGTCCGTCGTGATGTCCTCCGACAGACCTTCGCACAGATACTCGTCCGCCGGCTCGCCGCTCAGGTTCAGAAACGGCAGCACCGCCACCGATTTCGGTTTTTTGCTCGTGACGGCTTCCCACGATTCCAGCACGTTCTCAAGATGCTTCAAATCCACCAGCAGGTCGTCCATATCCTGGTAGCGAAGCTCCGGCTCTTTGCGGAGGCATTTGTGGATTACTCGTCGGAAATCGGTCGGCACGTCGGGACGCAGCAGGTCAACGGAAACCGGTTCCCTGGTGAGAATCGAACTGAGGATTTCCGCCGGCGTTTTCCCATGGAATGGACGCGTCCCCGCAAGCAATTCGTACCACACGACGCCAACGGCGAAGATGTCTGTTCGGCTATCCGTTTTCTCACCGCGAACTTGCTCTGGCGACATGTAGTCCGGAGTGCCGACAGTTTCGCCAAAGTCCGTCGCGCTCCCTCCTGAGTCCTCCTCCCGAAACGCCTTCGCGAGCCCGAAGTCCAGAAGATGCGGTTGGCCGTCGGCGGTGACGAGAATGTTCGTCGGCTTCAGGTCGCGGTGGATGACGCCGCGCTGGTGCGCATGTTGCAGCGCCTCGCAGACGCTCCGCACGAGCCTCACGATTTCCTGCTGCCCCAGGCGCCCCTCTTTGACATATCTGTCGAGGGGAACACCTTCGATCAGTTCCATCACGTAGTAATAGACGCCCCGGTGCAGACCGCTGTCGTAGATTCGGGCGATGTTGGGATGCTGAAGGCGAGCTGTCAGTTCTACTTCTCGCTCGAAGCGTGCGCGGGCCTTATCGGACCCGAACACCTTTCCTCCTAAGAGCTTCATGGCGACCAAGCGGTGCGTGCTCAACTGCACGGCTTGCCAGACCGTCCCCATCGCCCCTTCGCCAAGTGGAGCTACGACCTCGTACGCTTCAATCTTCGGGAAAGCGACCGTATCCCCGGAACCTTTCTCCGGCCGGGGCCCGCTGACTGGCGGCTGCCGGGTTTCTTCTTGAGGCTCCTTCATCGTCAACCCCCCATCATCTTTCTCGACGAACGCACCCCCAGGTGCTTCTCCGTACGACTCCTCCCTGTGAACTTCAGATGGATCCAGCTTATGCCACCCTGGGTGCGTTTAGTTTACTCTTTTCATCCTGCGAATCAAGGGGGATGAATCGCCCGCCGCAAGCCCTCGGCTGCGGGGGCGCCAGTCCTCCGGAACCACATAAGCGGGAAAGCCCCAACCGCGACGGGGGAGCCCGAGGGAAACTCGCCCACCCCTGCCCGGCGGATACTCTCCTCCCCCCCTCTCCACTTGTGGAGAGAGGATAGAGGTGAGGGTCCACCCGAGTCCTCGGTGCCCTTCGTGCGCACACCGCCAGCCTGGGGCGACTTCCTCCCGAAAGCGATGCCTTATCCCGCGGAACAGGTGTGGCTGTATTTAGGGGGTAAAGCTGGTACATGTAACGCCGCCCCGCCCTGGCGGGGGACAAGATGCCGGCGGTACACGCGGGTCCAGGAACGAGGCCCTGGCAGCTGCGGTCCGATCGCCCCGTGCACGCCCACTCAAATACAGCCACACCTCTGGGGGAGGCGATCGGAGAAAAGGCTCCAGCCCTGAAGGGGCGAAATATCAGTGGCCGCACCCCGCCAACGGGCTGTTTAGGCACACTGCCGGCTTCAGCCGGCACGCCTTTTAGCCACCTGCTTTAGCTGGTGGTCCAGGGTTGCGCCACACCCCCCGGGAACTGTTTCCTTGACTTTTGGGTGTGGCTTAGGGTTGAATCGCCCTGACTCGCCGTCTCCTCAGGGACGTCCAGGTTGTGTTGCGCGCGACGGCTCCCCGACGGCATTAAGGATACTCTGGAAAAGACGCTTTCGACGCAGGACAAGGAGCTGACATGGACCAGGACAAATCTCCGCAGGAGCCGCAAAGAGGGTCTCACGGTCCCCTCGATGAAATGGAGAGCCTCAGAAAGTCCGAGAGGTTCTATCGCGCGCTTTTCGAGGAAGCGTCCGAGGGTATGTTCCTGGTGGACCTCCGAGGGAGGATTCTGTCGGCGAACAAGGCGGCTCTCCGCGAGACCGGCTACACCGAACGGGAAGCGAAGGAGCTGACGATTTTTCGGTTCTTTCCTGCGGCGATGTTCGACCGGCTTAGCAAGCAGCTCAAGGAGGTTGTTGACGGCGAGCGTTCCGTCGAGGGCGAATACAGGCTGGTGACAAAAGGCGGAGAGGGCTTCTGGGTTGACCTTGAGCTCAGGGGCGTGTGGGAGGACGAGAAGGCGCTCTGCGTGCAGGTCATCGCGCGAGACGCCTCCTCCAGAATCGTTGAGAAGGAGGCGCTCAAATGCTCCCGGGAAAACCTCGAGCGGCTCCTCAACGCTCTTCCCGACCCGGTGCTGATGGAGACTCCCGACCACACCGTGCAGTTCATTAACGGCGCCGCTCGCGGCCTTATCGGGAATGCCGTGGGGAAGAGATGTTATGAAGTCCTGAAAGGCCTGAAAGAGCCGTGCGCCGACTGCCCCGCCGAAAAGGTCATCACTAACAGGATGAGCGTTTGCCGCGCGACTCACCACCACGAAGGGAAGGTCTGGGAAATTACCGCTCTCCCCCTCCTGAACGTGGACGGCAGCACCTCTGTTCTGGAAATCATAAGAGACGTCACTGCCTCGCGCCAGACCGGGGAAAAGC
>Ga0315289_10011799_pt1 | contig 12359 bp, 12 predicted proteins | sample YL17G11_40_MG_FD_203452 | JGI IMG/M metagenome (GOLD analysis project Ga0315289, IMG submission 203452) | Sediment microbial communities from Yellowstone Lake, YNP, Wyoming, USA - YL17G11_40 | ecosystem: Environmental > Aquatic > Freshwater > Lake > Sediment | place: USA: Wyoming | collected...
TGGCACAAAAGAGACCAGGGGCAGTCAAGTCCACTGACTGCCCCTGGAAGGAAGTAAAGTTATTTAAGCGCAGCGATGGCAGCGCGGATGGCTGTAGCCGCTTCTTTCATCGAATCAGCAACAGCCTGGTTCTGGAGATAAATGCGATCCAGAGCCTTACCGATCTGGTCATTGACGTCAGTCCCAGCCGGGCCCCAATAGAAGGGCACAGCATTATCATAGGCACCATTGAAGATGGCTGCCGAGTTGGCATTGGTTGTGAAGTAATCATTAGTCTGCAACGATACCCGGGTCGGCAAAGCAAAGCCACTTTGCAGGACGGTGATCTGGCTGGCTTCATTGGTCAGGAATTCGACCACCTTCCAGGCTGCGTCCGAAACCTTGGTATTCGCCGAGATGCTCCAGGATACGGTGAAGATCATATTGCCTTTTCCAACCGGTCCCGCGGGCAGGCGAGCGACTCCATACTTGACGCCTGGGAAGCTGCTGGTCATGTAGGGGATCAACCAACCGCCCTCATAGACCATGGCGCACTGTCCCATACCGAAATCTGTGCCCTGCCAGCCTTGGCCCAGGTCAGCGGGGGTTGCTCCGGTCTTATCCGCCCTGAAACCAGTATAGAATGTTGCTGCATCGATGGCAGGCTGGGCATCGAGGGTGGTATCAGAGAAGTCAGGAGTCATGATCGTGCCACCGTTCTGGAAAACAAAGACCGGGAAGCGGCCAGCATCCGAAGGATCACAGAAACCATAGACCGGGTTTTTGGGATCTGTCAGATTGGTGATAGACTTGGCCGCATTCTGCATATCAATCCAGGTCCAGCTATCGGTGGGGTAAGCTACTTTGGCAGCATCGAACAAGTCCTTGTTATAGAACATGCCAAGGGTATTGAAGTCCTTCGGGATGCCATAGACTTTGCCATCAAGGGTGAAGGCATTCATCAGGGATGGGATGAACATGTCCGTGGTGGTACCAGTGGCGGTCATCAGGTCATCCATAGCCAGGAGCACACCGCTCTTAGCCCATTCCCGGAAATAGGCAATGTCTACATAGAAGACATCGGGTTCGGTGCCAGAGGCGATGGCGGTCAACATAGCCTGCCTGTAATCGCCGGTGATTGGCTCGTACTTGACGATGATATCCGGGTTGGCGACTGTGAATTGATAGAGCAGGGATTGCAGCAGGGCCGTCTCAGCCGGGCTCGAAGCCCATCCTGACAGGCGTACTTCGGTCTGCTTAACGGGGACTTCTACAACCTGAGTCTGAATTTGCTGTACGACCTGAGTTTGAACGACCGGGACAACCTGGGTTTGAATGATCGTTTGCGCGGTAGGCACAACCTGGGCAGCAGGGGTCGCGCACGCCGACAGCAAGATGGCGATCGCAAATAAAGCGGACAAAAACTTGAGGTGTTTCATTTCTTTCTCCTTTGATCATTAATAGAACGAGAAGGCTTGGTTGTAAATATCTAGAGTTAAGGGAAATCAATTGTGCATTCGATTAATTATGCGTTTCTCCTCCTTTCCGAACGATGATAGTGGTTGAATGCAGGGCTGAAACAGATCGCTTGCACTCTTCCTGTGAGGAGCGAGCCTAAATCTTTTTATGCTGAGGCTCGCACGATGAGTTTTGGTTTCAGAAGCACATGCCGTTCTTCTGGCTGGCTTTCATCCATCAAGGAAACTAACATTTCAACACATTTACGACCGGCAAGCCGGATCGGCTGCCGGATGGTCGTCAAGGCAGGCTGGACATATTGCGACATGGGGGCATCATCAAAGCCAATTATGGCGATGTCTTTCCCAGCCTGAAGGTTGCATTCCTGAACTGCATGCATGGCACCGATCGCCTGAGTATCGTTCAAGGTAATCATCGCGGTCGGACGATCTGCAGGGGCCAGTTCTAACAGCCGGTGGCTGGCTTCGATTCCAAACTCATAATCTCCCTGGCCGCGCTGGATCCATTGGGGATGGATCGAAATATTGGCCGCCCCCATCGCTACAAGATAGCCACTTAATCGTTCATTGCCGACGCGGGAATCTTCCGGCCAGGCAATCGCAGCAATTCGGCGATGGCCACACCTGACCAGGTACTCAACGGCTTGCCGGATCCCGTCTGCTCCGTCAACATCCACATAACAAAAATCGAGCTCAGGATTCGACCGTCCAAAGGCGACGAAGGGGAATTGGCGCTCGATTAAAAAGCTGATGCGGGGGTCATCATAATTTATACTTGATAGCACAAAGCTATCCACCCGACCGGTGTCGATCATATCACGATAATCTTTGACATGGGCTTCGCCCTGTTGGTAGGGGAAAGGTAGCACGTGATAACCAGCTGCCTGGGCCTCTTCTACCATGCTGGTTAGAAATTGATCCAAAATGTGATTGACTTGATCGGGGGATGTTCGCTCCCAGGAATAACCAATCATAAAACTACGCTGGGCGCGCATGTTGCGGGCAATCTGGTTGGGACGATAACCGAGCTCTTCTACGGCTTGCAGAATGCGGGTTTCGGTTTCCCTGGATACTTGGACCTTACGATTCAGCACCTTGGAAACTGTCTGATAACTGACGCCAACACGTGCAGCAACTTCCTTGAGAGTCACAGGGAAAGGCAAAGAACTCCTCCTTAGGCGAACGTTCGCCCGAACGTTCGCCATTATTTTATACATTTTTAGAGGAAAAGTCAATTGACAAATGTCACATCGGGGACGTATTCCGCCCGAGAGTTTACCCAAATAAAGTCGCACAATGCTCAATCCTCCTAGTGAATGATAATTCGAGGATTTGTAAGGGCGGATGTTTATAAGCCTAATCTCAAATCCCTCCCCTGTGTCCCTCCAGAGTGAAGAGGGATAACTTATTAGGGTGCAAGAGTATCTTTAGCGGGGCACGCATAACCAAAGAAGGTTGCACTTTGCCAGCCCCTACAGCAGGAGCCCCTAAGTAAAGATGAGGCGTGATTAGCTCAACCAGAGATATTGATGAGGTGTGAGAATCAGAAGGAGATGATTGTCTTGTGTGGAGAATGTTTGACCGGAATGCAGATCGGTCCAAAACGGCTGGGAATTGGATAGATCGAGATGTACATCCTGAGGATTGGAACTCAGGTTATGAATGAGGAGAAGGCGCTCGTCCACCGAGGTGCGATAAAAAGCCAGGATGGCATTTGACCCAGAATCAATCCAGGCAAGCTCACCTTCCCCAAGAGCTGAATGCTCCTTGCGCAGTTGGATCATCTGACGAATGGCATGCCAGAATGACCTGGGGTTGGCTTTTTGAGCAGCCACATTCACGTCGTGGTAATCATATGGGGGACTATCAATCACCGGTGAATAAAGCCGGGAGGATAACGAGAAACCAGCCGAGATAGAATCATCCCACTGCATGGGTGTGCGCACACCATTCCGGTCGGGCAGCCAGATGTTATCGCCCATGCCGATCTCATCGCCGTAATAGATGATGGGGGCACCAGGCAATGTGAACAAGAGCGAATTGGCGAGCTCAATCAAACTTCGGTCGTTATCAAGCAGGGGAGCAAGTCGTCGACGAATACCCAAATTCAAGCGCATGCGCGGTTCGGGGGCATATTTCTGCCACATCCATTGGCGCTCCTCTTCCGTCACCATTTCGAGGGTTAGCTCATCATGGTTACGCAGGAAGGTGCACCACTGGGCACCAGGAGGGATGGAGGGGGTATTATCGAGCACCCAGCGGATGGGAGAGGCATCCGCTTTTTTGAGAGCCATGAAGATGCGCGGCATAAGCGGAAAATGAAAAGCCATGTGAAATTCGTCCCCCTCGCCTTCGTCCTTACGGCCGAAATACTCTCGCACATCCTGGGGCCACTGGTTGGCTTCACACAATAGCACACAGTCTGGATAGTGTGTATTCACGAACTGGCGCATTTCCTTCAGGTAGGCATGCGTTTCAGGCAGATTCTCGCAGGAGGTGCCTTCGCGCTCGTACAGGTAAGGCACCGCATCCGCACGAAAACCATCCACGCCCAGGTCGAGCCAGAACTGCATCACATTTAACATTTCTGAACGCACAGACGGGTTATCGTAATTCAAGTCAGGCTGGTGTGAGTAGAAACGGTGCCAGAAATACTGGCCTGCCATCGCATCCCAGGTCCAGTTTGATTTTTCGGTGTCCACGAAGATGATACGGACATTGGCATATTTCTGGTCAGTATCAGACCAAACGTAATAATTCCGGTAGGGTGAATTACGGTCACGGCGGGCAGCCTGGAACCAGGGATGCTGATCAGAGGTATGGTTCACCACCAGGTCGGTGATGATTCGCAGACCTTTGTGGTGAGCTTGCTCGACCAGGTGTACAAAGTCATCCAGGCTGCCGTAGTCGGGGTGAATGCCACAGTAATCGGAAATATCATAGCCATCATCTCTAAGCGGGGAGGGGTAGATTGGGTTCAGCCAGATGCAATCTACCCCCAGGTCAGACAGGTAATCCAATTTTTGAGTAAGCCCGACCAGATCGCCCAAGCCATCACCATTGCTATCATGAATTGCCCGTACAGAGGCTTCGTAGAAAATGGCATTCTTATACCAGGTTGAAGGCTGCATAAAATCAAATTATCCTTTTACCGAGCCTGAAAGCAAGCCACGCGCGAAATACTTTTGGAAAGCAAAGAACACGGCCATGGGGATGATGAAGGATAGAAATGCTGCCCCGGTCAGGATGTTCCAGTTACCGCCTAGTGGGTCGATAAGGTTGGTGATCTGAACGGTGAGGACGGGTTTGGTAGACAGGAAGATCTTGGCAACCAAGAAGTCGTTCCAAATCCACAAAAATTGGAAAATGCCCAGGGAGGCGATGGCTGGCATCGCCAGGGGCAGAGCCAGCGTGCGGAAGGCAGTCCAGTGACTGGCGCCATCCAGGTAAACTGACTCGAATATTTCGCGCGGTAGACCACCGATGAAATTCCGCATCAGGTAGATGGCGTAGGGCAATCCGAAGCCAGTATGGAACAACCATATGCCTAAAAAGGAGCTTTGGAGACCAACACTCACATACAGGCGAGCAATTGGGACCAGTACCATCTGCAGCGGGATGATTTGCAACCCAACCAGCAGGGCGAACAGCCATTGGCGACCTTTAAAATCCAGCCAGGCAAAGGCATAAGCAGCCAGGGCAGCGAAGAAAATAGGGATGATTGTGGAGGGGATTGCCACTGCAATTGTATTCAGGAAAGCGCGACCCATCCCCGCCTGGTTGAGCAGGTCTGCGGAAGTGCAGTTGAATACTACCAGGGTGCCAGGTACCTTCTGTTGGCAATCGCTGAGATAATTCGCCGTGCCTTTGTAGCCCACGAGGGCATCTAGATAGTTGCTTAAGGTGAGTTTCCCTGACGTTTCCACGTGCCCGGAAAGAGCCCGCATGTAGGTCAAAATGGGTGAGAGGATGGCTTGAGCCTTGGTTGCATTGGTGGGTAACTGTGGATCAACCAGGTGAGGTCCATTGTTGATTGGCTTCTGAAGATCAAGTAACAAGTTGATTGACCGTGTGAACTGGTTGGCTATAGTTGGGTCAGCCAGGTTGGCATTGGCTATTTTCTTACCGTCTGTACCGTGGCAGGAAGCACAGTATGTATTGTATTCCGCCTGCCCGGCAACTGTTTGCTTTGAGAAAACCGTCCACCAGCCCGTTTCACGAACAGCCTGGCGCGTGCGGAAGGAGGTGACGAAAAGTCCCAAAGTGGGGACCAGCCAAAGGATGCACATAATAATTATCGCCAGATGGAGAGGCAGCTTGCTGAATAATTTGTTCAGCCGGTTTAGAGGATTCATCGCATCGCCTCCTCGGCGCGGAAGCGCCGGACATTGAAGATCATCACAGGGATGGTAAGGATTATGAGTAAAACTGCGATGGCCATTGATTTACCGGTATCCGTGACGATGAGCTGGAACATGCGATTGGCGATCACTTCAGTGCCGTAGTTCCCACCCGTCATCACAAAAACGATGTCGAAGATCTTCAAGACGTTGATCACCATGGTGGTGGTTACGACCACTACGGTAGGCAGGACCATTGGGAACATGACGCTCCAGAATAGATTCCACTCGTTAGCACCATCCACACGCGCAGCCTCTAAAACCTCAGTTGGTAGTCCTTTCAGGGCAGCGGAGAGGATGGTCATACAAAAACCTGCCCACAGCCAGACCCCCACGACCATAAGGGAAAAATTGTTAAACCGGGAGTCGCTAAGAAAGGCGACCGGCTGAGAGCCCAATTTGACTAGGATGGCATTCAACAACCCAATCTGTGCTCCCCCACCCGTCTGGATGTAATACATAAAACGCCAGATGACACCTGCCCCGATGAAGGAGATTGCCATGGGCATGAAGACGATTGATTTTGCCAGGCTCTCATAACGGACACGATCAGCTAACAAGGCGAATAGGAGACCGACTGCCACAGTACCAGGCACCATCAGCAGTAGCCACAGGGCATTGTTGCGTAATGCGGTGAGCATGATTGGGGTAGTCAGGGCATAGCGGTAGTTTTCAAATACCCCCCAACAGGGTGCATCCGAAGAGCAATCCACAGCTGCCGATTGTGTGCCGGTCCGATCCATGAAGCTTAATATGACAGTATTAACCGTTGGGTAGATGACAAAGACCAGCATGATGAGGAGGGCAGGACCAAGGTAAAGCAATGGAGCCAGCCATCCTTGTTTCATAATCTTTGGAACCATAGGCATCCCTCCCTCTATTCGATTGAAAATGGGGCGTGCAGTTAATCTGCACGCCCCGTAAGCTGGAAGTTATTTACCGAGAGATGACATTTGTGCTGCTTCGACTGTATTCAGCTCGGTCTGAATGTCTTTACCCTGAACGGAGTTAACGATGGCTGTCCACTCGGCTGAACCGAAGGTTCCACCGATGGTATCGCCAATATCGGGGGTAAAACCGCTCGTGCTGGCAAGGATATTTGCCATATCGGCAAGTTGCGGGTCGATATATTTTCCACTGGCGTTCTTATTCGGATCAAGAGCAAAGCCAGTTGCAGCCCAGTTGGCTGCCCCAACGGGTCCAGTGATATAACCTAGCAGGGCTTTAGTGGCTGTAGATGTGCTGAAGGTGTACATAAAGTCAGCACCACCCTGCAGCCCCTGGGCACCGGGGAACCCGAAGAAGGCGTAATCCGTACCATACTTCAGGTTGGGATAAGCAGCGACGATATTGCTACCCGCGAACCCAGACTGCTTGACCATCATGGCCTGAGGTGGGTCAGAGAATGGCAGCAAGAGAGCATCGCCGAAGTTGGTATTGACGGTACCGTTAGCACCACCAACCGTGTATTTGGCATCTGAAGCCCACTTGACATACAGCTGGTAGGCTGCCAGTACACCTGGGTCATTATAGGGGATAGAACCGTCGATGATGCCGTTGACATAGTCCGGACCTTTTTGTGCAAGCAGGATATCCTGGATGAAGTCCGAACCGGTCCAACCGGTGGCGGGACCTGATTCAAAGCCCATCGCCCAGGGTACCTGACTGTTGGTGACCATTTTCTCGACCAGGGTATTAAGCTGATCGAGGGTGGTTGGGACGGTATAGCCATTAGCAGCGAACTGCGCCGGGCTGTACCAAATGATGGATTTGATATCCGTCTTGGCAGGCAGCATCAGCAGGGTACCGTTCATAGTACCCATTTTGATCCAATAATCCGCATAATTGGCAGGGTCAACACCTAATTTGGTCAGATCCTGCAGCTGGCTGGTATAAAGCTTTAGCGGTGCAGTGGTCGGCCAGAAGAGCACATCCGGTGGAGTACTCTTGGCCGCAGTATCCAATACCGCGGCATCGCGGGTGGAATTGGCGACGATCTTCACGCCACAAGCTGCGACGAACGGAGCGATGATGTTGTTGAACAAGGCTTCTTCGTTGCCAGTCCACTGGTACATCACAGTTACCTGATCACCCGCCTTGGCTCCCATGCAGTCAATCGTCCCAGCAGCTGTAGGTGCTGGGGTTGGAGGGACAGCAGTGGGAGCAGTGGTGGGGGCTGTGGTTGGGGTTGCGGCAGCGGTTGTTGGGGCTTTGGTGGGGGCAGTTGTTGGTGCCACAGTAGGTGCAGTAGTAGGCGCGGTAATGGGCGCAGTCGTAGGTACCGAAGGTGCCACCGTTGTGGCTGGAGTCGCCGTGGCTGAGGCACAAGCTGTGACCAGCATGGCGATCAATACCATGGCGCTTAGTAATTTATAGGTTTTACTCATTTCTTTCCTCCTAGTCTGTTTTTTGGAAAAGATTCGTTCACAATTATTCTGAAACTACAGAATATTCCCCTATATTGTCCTTTCTGCTTTATGTTCAAATCTTGAGTGGATGGTTGACTAAAATCATTCAGGATATGCATGATTTTCCTTACTTGAAACGCGAAAAGCTAAGCTGGTTTCTAAAACATACGCAGGTCTGCACAGCAAAGTGCCTGCCACGTGCTGAAACAACCGCTCAACAGCTGCCTGACCAGTAAAATACGTGGGGCTGTTCAACCGGATGGCTGAGGACATTCCATTTCGACGTGTCGTTCCATTAATACACATGTGCAGCACATGCTTCAATACCAACCAAACCGATGTAAGTGATACATTGGTAATCTGTGTAACTCCATAACTGGTCAATCGTTGTTTCATATTCACCCCTAACAGGTAATAATTGTTATAAATCCATTTTTTTTATGTGTCAAGTGATGGATTAATATATTCTCATCACAAAATATAAGCTACAAGATCCATTTCATCGCTGAAATTCGTGCTAAAATTTTTAGTTGTAATGACCCTTAAAACCGTTGTTTTATCCTTCTGTATGTTGTTTATACTGTCCGCCTGCAGACCTTCTATTGAGCAGCAGGCTGCCATGACTGCTATCACCATAACATCTACTTCGGTATCCCAGCAGCTAACATCCACACCGACAAAGTTTCCAACGCCATCATCCTCCCCTTCTATATCACAGACGCCCTTATCAACAAAAACTCCTTCCAGGACAGTCATCTCTACGATTACCCCGGTCCCCTCTCCCACCCCTGACCTGGCTGCCACTGTGGTTGCTATTCAACAGCCCAGGCTATACGCTTCCTACCCATCTCCAGATGGCAAGTGGCGGGTGGATATAACTATATATGACTGTATAAAGATACGAGGTGGGGATGAAGCTGGAAGCTACAAATACAGCTATGAACAGCTCATTTTGATGGATCCTGCCACTGGCGAGCAGCAGCTTGCTGATGATCAGCTGATAGCCTGCGGTGGTTTAGGAGGGTATGGCTTTGATGGGCGGTTCTGGTCAGCCAACAACCGCTTCTTCTACTATACAAATGCGCGTGAAGGAGGTCCGGATGGATGTGGAGGTTATTGGTCACCTCCCTTCATGCGACTGGATGTAACAGATCTGATTACCACCTACCTTGGCATTGGTCCCCGCTCACCGGATGAAGTAAATATTGCTGACCAATTGTGGAATGACCAGGAGTCCCGAAATGAGCTGAGGATATGGGATATAGAGGGAGGTGAATCCACCAGATTACCAATGTATGTGCCAGATGTCCTCATGATTGGGCCGATTGCCTGGTCCCTCGATGGCCAACGTCTGGTTTACATTCAGGTAGAGAATAGTTGCCCTGTATCAGGCAAATCCTATCTTGTTCTGGTGGACGTTACCACGCAGGAGCAAACCCTTTTACTCGTGTCTGAGAGTCCCACTTTTGGTGGCGTAGAATGGAATTCCATTAATGTATTAAGCTTATTCGACGAGAACGGGAATGAATGGCGGTACAATCTATTGACGCATGAGCTTAATCAAATACCATGAGGTCAATTTCAACCCAACCACCTGTCAGGAGAGAAGATGACATTAAAACCTGAAACACAGCAGTCAGGGAAACCAACTAGCCTGGTAGCTGGAATCACTTCCCGCGCTGAGCAGATACTCATCATGTTCATCATTATGGGGTTGGAACTCTTCCTGGGATCTGGCAAGCTCACCTGGACATGGGCGTGGGTCTTTTTAGGCATCGGGCTGCTGAGCTTATCGATTAACGCAGTATTCATGCTGCGTACCAGCCCTGAGACGGTGGCTGAACGCGGTCGACCAAAGGAAGTGAAAGACTGGGATAAGCTGGTGGGGGGAGCCTGGCTACTCGGTCAGTACTTCCTGTTGCCCCTTGTTGCTGCGCTGGATATACGCTTTGGATGGACCAGGGAGCTTGCCACCCTGTGGCATGTGCTCGGGGCAATGGTGTATGGGCTGAGCTTGGGGCTGACAGGTTGGGCGATGATCACCAACACCTACTTCTCCACCGCAGTACGCATCCAAGCGGACCGGGGTCAGCAAGTATGCACCACGGGACCTTACCACTACGTGAGGCATCCGGGATATGTGGGGTTCTTCTTCCAGGCGCTGAGTGTACCCATCCTGCTGGGGTCAATCTGGGCGCTGCTATTCGCCATTCCAGCCGGAGTATTGATGGTCATCCGTACTGCAATAGAAGATCGTATGCTGCAGGAGGAGCTGGCAGGATATAAGGAGTATGCCCGGGAAGTGAAGTACCGGCTGTTGCCGGGTGTTTGGTGAATGACGCAGATGACCTTTAGGTGATATGGAGGATTGTCATGATTGGTACATTAATTGCAAAATTGGTGGCTAGAAGGTCCTATGATGCGATCAATCGAGGCGACATTGCTGAAATTATGGCGAACTGGCACACAGATGCGAGCTTGACATAGCCCGGCAGTATCTCGGTCAGCGGGACGCGCAGGGGGAAGCAGGAGATCGAAACCTGGTTCCGCCATTTCATTGAAGCAATTCCCACCAGGACCTTCAACCCCATAAGTATCTCAGTCGAGAATATCTTTGATCTGGTGGGCAATAACGTCGTCTCCGTCCAGTGGGACAACCGACCGGTCAACAAGACTGGCGAAGAGTTTTATGTGAGGGGTGTCACCGTCTCCACATTACGTTGGGGTAAGATCATTGAAGCCTCCACGTATGTGTTCGATTATCAATACCTGCCAAGATTATGGGGTGAGGAGAGAGATGAGATGATGGAAGTGGTGTGATAATTTTAGAGGAGTCTCTTCTCACTGGGTCAAACCTTTAGCCTGCTTATCACTTCATTTTGCTCTCTAGTATAAGACCATGAACCAAACGCCACCTGAAGTAATCACAGCTACGTTAATATTCATCGCACTTTGGATGATCATCGTGCTGGTGATCCTGGTAGCAGGTCGATACTATCCAGCGTTAGGCAGGTTTAGAGCTCGAATGATGTCGAAATGGAAACCTGCACTAGCCGTAGCCGGCTTGTACATCCTGAGTACAGGATTGGGAGGCAGGGGAATCTTGAATCCATATGGGCTGGCGATTTTCTGCCAGGCACTGATAGGACTGACCATTGCCTCCAGCACAGAAGGATTTAAGCCGCTCCCGGTTGCCGATGCTTTGATCCAGCGCCAAAATATTGTCAGGCAAGTGGCTTTGATGCTAGTAATTTCCATTTTAGCGGTTGTACCAGCACTGCTGATCGGCACGATTGGGCTGGATATTGGGCGACATATATTCGGCGAAGCCAACTATACTCAGCAAGCAGCGTCCACAATAACTACCTTAGCACCCAACAAATGGATGGTATTTTTCCTTCTATTAGCAGGTGCGGGCCTCGCAGAAGAAACGACTTATCGGTTGGTCTGCCTCTCAATTATTTGGAAACTCACTAGGCGAAAATGGTTGGCAATCCTTATTTCGGCATTGCTATTTGGTGCATACCACCTCACACCACTGAGTGGGATGTACCTTACCAATTGGCAATTCCCGATTTCCCAGTTTATAGCTTCGACCCTTATCGGATTGGTCTGGGGATACTTATTCGTTAAGCGTGGCCTCGAGACGGCGGTGATCGGACATACTTTAAGTGACTGGCTACCAATGATGCTATTTATGAGGTAATACCCTGCTTCACCTGGTTGAGATCTCTGCTACACAAAGAAGCTCGACATGAAACGAAAGGCTCTTGTGATCATCGGAACCGCGCTTGGTGTACTGGCTCTCGCAGTCATCCTGATCTGGCCAGCCGCACCGTTCTGGGCAAGACTCGGAGCGAAACCGATGTGTATCCAGGGCAGCTGGCCAAAAATTAAATTCGTTCCTTGCGCACAAACACATGCTATTCGAGTTGATGTTACGCCATTACCCACCCTGATTGGTCAGGCACCGATTCCCATTATCGTAGATGACGATGGCAGCCCTGATGGTGTCATCGCCCTGCTGTACTTCCTGAGTAACCCGCGTTACGACGTTCAGGCAGTCATGATATCGAATGGTGAAGCCCATCCCG
>Ga0315289_10011800_pt1 | contig 12359 bp, 11 predicted proteins | sample YL17G11_40_MG_FD_203452 | JGI IMG/M metagenome (GOLD analysis project Ga0315289, IMG submission 203452) | Sediment microbial communities from Yellowstone Lake, YNP, Wyoming, USA - YL17G11_40 | ecosystem: Environmental > Aquatic > Freshwater > Lake > Sediment | place: USA: Wyoming | collected...
CGCAACCCCCGGCTCCCATCGGCGACATTGCAATAGTCAAGGCGCTCGACGCGAGCTTCTCCCAGGTGGTTGGTTCCGCGACCACCAACCCGGACGGCGCCTACGAGATTAAGCTCCCGCCGGGCACCTATTTCGTGAGGGTGGACGCGGATGGGTACGCCACCGAGTACTACGAGGAAGCCAGCCGCGAGGAGGAAGCGCGACCCGTCACCGTCATCACTGGCACACCGGTTTCCGGAGTGAACTTCACCCTGAGCGCCGTCGGATGGATTCGTGTCATCTCCGATGTGCAGGACGCCCCGTTTTCTCTCAGCTCCCCCGATCAACCGGCGATTGACGGGAACACGGGCGAAAAACGCTGGTGGCAAGGTGAGGTTAGGAGCGGCACATGGACAATCACCTGGGGAGGCGTGGACGGATACCAGACCCCGGGACCCGAAGAGCGATACGTTCACATGGAGGAAGTCTCCTTCTTTGGACATTATCCTCTTTCCCCGACATTCGGGTTCATGGTCAACTTCGTCGAGACGTCAGGCACAGGAGCTGAGAAGAAGATAATCCTTCGCTGGTATTCCGAGCTTGGGAAAACCTACGAAGTTGAAGGCATTGACAGCCTCGGCGGCCCAGGGGTATGGGACAAGGCATCTCCGATTCTCCACAAGGGTGTCGGCGCCTTGATGACGTTCGAGGACCCAATTGGCGCTCGCCGAGCTCGCTATTACCGGGTGAAAATGTATTGACGAGCAGCTCGTCATTGCACGGCTCGCAGAGGGCTTATCCCGGGCTAAGCTCGGGATAGGCCCTCGCTTTGTAAAAGGAGGGTTCTGCCCTCATTTCGACACCGCCTCAGCCACGACGGAAGCGTTTTGAGTATCAGCGCTCGTAAGACCTTTGCCGAAAAGGAGCAGTCGTCGTGATTCTACCGGAAGCAATCCCCTCCCCATTCGCTTTTCTGTACGAAAAGGTGGTCGCCCGGCGTCGTCTCGCGGCGCAGTACAAGCGAATAGCGAGCGGCGTGGTTCTTGCCCGAGGCTTTGTCGTTGACATTGGCACAGGCCCCGGTCACCTCGCAATCGAACTCGCCTCCAGAAACGAGGCGCTCCACGTTCTCGGCATTGACCTCAGCGCAGCCATGATTGCCCGGGCAAAGAAGAACGCGGTTCACATCCCGAACGCGGAATTCCGCGTCATGAACGCCCGGCATCTCCTCCTCCCCGACAATTGCGCTGACCTGATTCTCAGCACCGCCTCCATGCACCACTGGCGAGACCCCGAACTGGTCTTCCTGGAGATATACCGCGTCCTGAAACCGTGCGGCCGAGCCCTCATCTACGAAATCCGTTCCGATGCGCCCCGTCATAAAATGTTCGCGGAAATTCCCCGGAACCTCCTTTTTCCTGCACGGTTTATCGTCCCGTGGGCATTTCGGCTTCACGGGGTTACGCGAAACTCGCTCGATACGAAGATTCTCCCCCTCATCAAGAAAACCCCGTTTCACGAGGCTCGCCTCGAGACAGTCGGGATGTGGTATTGCCTCCTCCTCGTAAAAAAATGACGTTCAGCGAACCCATTCGCGCGGCCGTCGCGCCGTCTCGCCTCAGCACCTTGCCTCACCGTGGAAGACGAGGTTTTCACCGCGTGTGGCTTTATTTCAGGGGTTCTCACGGCCAGAGGGACAGGCGCGGCTCGACGGCGACACACGGCGCGGGAAATCGCCATTGAGTAACAGTTCCTGCCGGCTTCCAGCCGGCAGCGTGGCTAAAGAGCATGTTGGCGCTGGACCGAAAGCCAGCGGCCCGATATGCCCCGATGACGCAGCCATGCCTTTGCTGCGGGTGCGGCTACGTTTAAGGGGTACTGCCCCCGGTTCGGTCAGATGGCGTGGTTACATCGAAGTCGTCGCGAGGTCAGAATCATGGTGGGTGTGGGCATTGCGACTCTGGTGGAAAACCGCCGGTCTTCAGCCGGCGTGGCTTTGTTAGCCCCCTGCCTTCAGGAGGGGGTCAGGGCTTCGGTTCCTCATTCAGCCCAGCAGGCTTCAGCCCGCTTACCGCACCGGGGCCTCAGCCGGTTGCCAGCACTCAATCGTAGCCGCACCCTTTCCCCCCTAACGGATTGATGAAGGTCACGTCGTGTGGTAATGTATGGCCAGAGAGAGAGCGGAGTTGCCGTGAGACCGTTCAAGTCAAGCGGCGAAAGCCCCCATGGCTTTTGCCGGAATCAACTCATCTGCCCTGAAAATAGCGCTACGCAGCCAGAAGCCGGGAGGGCTCTCGCAAAGCCGCAAAGAAGCAAAGAAGCACGCCTTGTGAAGTTTTGGCGTCTTTGCGCCTTGGCGAGAGAATACAGAATCCGACTGGCCTGAAAACGAGCCCCAAAGAGGCCGCATTTTCATGGTCTCCGGGTGAACGAAGTTCATGAAAGACTGTGTTGAAAACGAAGGAGGGCTGAACTTAATCTTATGGCCACGCGAGAAGCTACAAAAAGGAGAGAGCTAAAGAAAAACGTTCCCCGCGACGCCGTGCGCGAGATGAGGGGAGGGCGCCGTGAGCAGTTCGTCTCGCCAAAGAAAACTGCCGTGGGGCGTGTTTGGCGGTGGGGGCCCGTCTCGGTTGCACGCTATCTCTGGGATAGGACCGGGCTGGGGCAGATTGTCTCAGCAGCGGCCAGGCCGGAACTCGGCGAAATCGCTTTTGCTCTGACCGCCAACCGGCTCGTTGAGCCCTGTTGCATTCGGGGCATGGCAAACTGGCTTGAGAAAAACTTCGTTCCCGTTAGTGATTGGAGGAGGCTTGAGTTGGGTTGGCTCACAAAGGGGCACGGGACCTCCCGCACGCTGTCGGGCGACTTCTGGGACGGCGCCATCCGGGGACTCGGGGCAAAACGGCGGGTCGTCGAGAAAGGTCTTCTCAAAATTGCCCAAAAAGCCAGCGGTGATTCTGGCGAGGCGGCCGTGTACGAACTTCAGACAGATTTCGTTGAAGGGGAACGCTCCCGCAGCCGTTTCGCATCCCTCCCGTCTCAGAGGAACACTATCCGTCTTTTCCTCGGCGCAATCATGTGCGGCGAATGGCCAGTGTCCGTCCACCTGTTTGGCGGGAGCGAGCCGACGCCATTGCAGCTATGGCAGTTCATCAAGCAAAGCCAGCGCCGCTTTGGCTTTTCTAAAGCGCTCGTCGTTTTTCCGCCCGGCACGGAAGAGGAAAAGCTCCGCCAGGTCAAATCTCAAGGCTTTGATTACCTCGTCGGTGTTCGGAGGCGCCGTGACCCAAAAGCCGTGGAGGTGATTCGGGAGGCAGGAGCTCAATGGGTGACAATAGACCCCGACAGGAAAGCGCAGGAGGTGTATCTTCCCAGCGAAACCGATGCCTCTCTCGACACCTCATCCGCGGAACCCGTCCCCAGCGAGCGATATTTTCTTGTTCATAGCAGGCTGGACGAAAGGGAGGAAAGAGCATTCCGCGTGGCCATCGTCGAGCGCTCCCTTCGGGCGCTCGAGGAACTTAAAGCGGTCGTTGACAGCGGCAGATTAAAGAACCCCGCTGCAATCACCGAGCAAGCCGAAAGAATCCTCGGCCACAATAAGAGCTACCGCTACGTTTCGTGGCGATTAACTCCGGAAGGGCGGCTCCGATTCTGGGAGGATAAGCAGAAATCGCTCGTCCAGAGAAGTTACGAGGGGATTTCGCTCCTCAAGACGAGCGACCAACAACTTTCCGCTTCTTCCGCCGTGGGGATTTACGACCGGCTGCGACGGCTCGAGAACGCTTTTGACTCAGTTTACGACGCTTGTGCCTTCCGCCCCACTCCACTTCCTCTTCCTGAGCTCGAGGAAAGCTCTTCCGGAGGGAAATTCTCAGACCTCTTTGCCGGACACCTCCTCGTCAGTCAGCTTGCCTTCATTCTCCGGCGCCGGTTGGAGAGCATCCTTCGTGAGAAGAAGATTGGTTTATCAGTCGAAGATGCCATCGAGGCCCTTGGCTCCATAGCCGTTGCAGAAGTTTGTGCAGGACAAGAGAAGCGCCTCGTCGTCTCCGCCGGTAGCCCGACAGCAAGCAAAATCATCCGCGCCCTCGGAATCGAAATCATCGAGCCGCCGGCAAGCCCTGCCCCGCAACAACGCGCTCTCACAGGAATGCGTACCTGAGAATGAAAACCACGGCGAGGACGTACAGCAGCCAGTGGACCTCCTTCGCTTTTCCGGCGAAGAGCTTCAGAATCGGGTAGGAAATGAATCCGAACGAAAGCCCGTCCGCGATCCTGTACGTCAAGGGAATTCCGAGGAAAATCAGAAAGGATGGAATGGCATCCGAGAGGTCGTCCCAGTTTATCTTTGCGACCGCTCGCATCATCATGCACCCCACGATGATGAGCGCCGGACCAATCACCGGAAAAAGCATGCCTCCCGCCGTCCCGCACCCTCCTCCAATTGTCCGGACCAGGGGATAAAAGAACACTGCTGCAAAGAAAAGCAGCGCCGTCGCCATGTTCGACAAGCCTGTCCGGCTACCTTCGCTCACGCCCGCCGCGCTCTCGATGTACGACGTGACGGTTGACGTTCCCAGGACAGCTCCCAGCGATGTTCCGATGGCGTCCGCGAGGAGGGCTTGATTTGCCCTGGGCAATTTTCCGTCCTTCATCAGCCCCGCTCTCTCGCCGACTCCCACGAGCGTCCCGACGCTGTCGAACAAGTCCATGAACAGAAACACGATAATCACCGGTATCATCTCCCAGCGGATAATCCCTCTCCAATCGAGCTTGAGAAAGGTCGGCGCCATTGACGACGGTGCGGACGTGACCCCATAGAATTCCACGACACCCATCGCAATCCCGATTATCGCCGCGGCAATCATCCCGATAACAATGGCGCCCCTTACCCGCCAAATCATCAATGCGCAGATGATGATGAACCCAATCGCCGACAAAAGCACGGCCTGCGACTTCAGTTCCCCAAGTTTCACGAGACCCGCCGAGTTTCTCACAACTATGCCCGAATAGTTCAAGCCGATAAACGCGATAAACGCCCCAATCCCCCCGGCAATCGCGTGAGTGATGGACGGGGGCATCGAGTTGGTGATGGTCTTCCTCGCCTGAAGAAATGTGAGGATTCAGATGATTACGCCGCAGATGAAAACTGCCGCTAAAGCCATCTCCCACGTTACCTTCATTCCCGCCAACGCCACAGACGTTGTCGTCACAACGCTCACGAAAGAGAAATTCTCTCCCATCCCCGGCGCAAGCGCAACGGGGTAGTTCGCCCACAAGCCCATCAGGACGGTCGAGAGTGCCGCCGACAGGCACGTCGCCATCATCACCGCTCCATAATCCATCCCCATCGTCCCCCGGAAAAGCGCCGGCTGGAAAAAGATGATATAAGCCATCGTCATGAACGTCGTCGTCCCCGCCAGAAGCTCCGTCCGGACGTTTGTCCCGTTCTCCTTCAGCTTGAACAGTTTCTCGAGCATCTTGCCACCCTCCTCACAGAAGACGACCAGGACAGGCTCCGAGACCACTCAAAAAATCCCCAGCAATCTACCATCAAATCAGGGCGAGCTTCAACCTTTTGGCACCGCCGGGGGGACCTGTCCGTCAAATACAGCGACACTCGCATGGACAGAGTCGCGGCGTTGGAACTATGCGCAGGGTCGCGAGGTCAACTCGGCGTGGGGAGCAAAGGTGAAATGGTGGTGGAGATCGCTTTCGTCCAGGCGGAAAGGGTTGTTGGATTGTCCGCGGCGCGCAAAGAAATGCTGGAAGGGGGACTTGAACCCCCACGGGCTATTCGCCCACTAGCCCCTCAAGCTAGCGCGTCTGCCAATTCCGCCATCCCAGCATCTGAATCGGCGAGAGTCGCGGTCAACTCTCCCCAACTTCTATTTGTATCACTTATGCCCGCTTTTGTGAAGCTGAAATTCGTCCCTTGTGCACGCCCTCAGTTTCAGGAGGAGGATCCACCGCAGAGACCGCAGAGACGGCAAAGCGCGCACAGGCAATACCCAGAGTCCAGCGACAATCTCCGCGAGCTCGGCGCCCTCCGGAGTAAGTTCCCCACGAGACTGATGCATCACATCTGGCGTGAAAATGGCTGCTGCGTGGCCAGGGGCCACCGAGCCTCTCGCAAAGCCGCGAAGAGGCAAGGAAGAACGCCCTGTGAACGCCGTGTGTCTTTGCGCCTTCGCGAGAGAAAACAGAATCCGACTGGCCTGAAAACGAGCCCCAAAGAGGCCGCATTTTCATGGTCTCCGGGTGTGCGAAGCTCATGAAATACTGCGTATTGCCTGAGTCCGACGCCGGAAACCCGGCCCGCTTCTACCGCCCGTTATTTCATCAATGAAACGCAGGCCTCTGCGGCAAAGATTCCCCTACGATTCAGGGGCAGCGGGCTTGAGCTTCGCTGGCTCGAGGAGAGGCGTCTGCATAGCCCCGCTTTGGCGGGGTAAGTCCTTCACGCGGACGATGTAGAACACGGTGGCCATGTTGGCCTGGTTGACCTCGTACCCGCCAAGGGACTCGAGCGCCGAAAGGCAATTCATCAGAGGCACAACGTGGTTCTCCACCACTGCTTTCACGGATTCTGCGGAGGCTGCCATAGTAGGCTGCGCCTTTACAAATTCGACAACCCACGCCGCGACAGCCTTCCCGACCTCCATGAACCTCCCCCAGTTGAAGAAGAACGTGGCGTTCGTCTCCGCGGGGATGTTAAGCGACTTGAATGCCGCGCTGCTGGCGAGGTTCTTGACGCGGCCCTTCGAGGTGTCAATGAGCTGCTTAATCAAGTCCGCGCTGGTGCCCACCATAAAGAAATCTTCAACAACTCCGTAGCTGAGAGTGAAGGAAATCGGAATTGCCATCGGCATGGCAAGGGCCACGGAATTCACCGTGCACCCCTCGTGAACCGCGGTCTCGAGTTTCAACCCCTTTTGCTCACTCAGCTCTTTGAGCACTTTGGTCAGTTTCCCTGCGAAAGCGGTCGCTTTTTTCTTGTCTTTAATCTTTGTCATCAAGGCGAACTTCGGATACGGGAAGCCCGGCTTCATATCCATGTCGGTGAACGCCGCGCCCAACTCGTCGCCGACCCAGGGAATAACGTCTTCTGCTATCTTTATGCCAAACGCCGTCTCAACGCTCCCCAGAACCATGTTCATCATCATCGTGGCGCCCTGGCTCTCCCATTGCTGGAGGAGGAGGGGCCAGACTTTCTCCAGGTCCGGGATGCCTGAGGCGCCGGCGTATCCGATCGTATTCTCCGGCACGTACTTGAGGTTGGCACTCACCGCCGGACGAGCACCGAGGCTCAGTTGAGTAAGCTCGTCCTTCTCCTTGCTTGTGGGGATGGTGACGGCTTTCATGACCAGGCCCCGGTCAATATGCGCGGTGCCGCCCGTGACGAAAGGCATAGAGAGAGACTGTTTCATCCCCTGAAACATCGCCTGAAACATAAAGGGAATGTCAAGCTCATCCATGGCGTCGAAAATCATTCCGAACCTCTCGAGGTCAGCGTAAAAGCACCCCAGATAACGGCCGCCCTCCATCCGAGTCGCGTCGAGGACCTTCTTGAATTGAGGATTATTCGCGACCGAATCTCCTTTTCCTTTCGATAGGCCCACGACTTTCTCGAGTTGAGGCGAGGTGTTCCCGACACCGAGCGCGAAAACGTCGCCAACGAAGCCGTACTGCACTTGAACCGGCGACTCGCTGGCGCTAATCGTGGTTATCTTTGTCCCGTCGTGGGAAGTCTCCTTGAACTCGACTTCCTCCCGAGCCTCTTTTTTGAGGAAGTCAACGAGCTTTTTGATGTTCTTCTCAGCTGTCTCCTTCGGATTTTCCCGGCACAAAAGCACAACGTGGATTCGCGGAGTCTCTGCCGGCTCCTCCTCGAGGGTTTCGGCGAGTTCCTTCTCAACTTTTTTTGTTATATCCTCCTCAAGGGCGGCGGTCTCGGCGGCCGCTTCCTCGGCGCCTTCCGGCAGTTCGAGTGCCGGAACCCCTTCGGCGGGGGGAGCGATTTCTGGGGTTTCCTCAGACTCCTCGCCCTTCTCGGCTGCGGGTTCCTTTTCGGCTGGGCCCTCACGAGGCAGCTCTTCCGTTTCAAGCTTTTGCAGCACGGGCTCCGCCGCAGGTGCGGGCTCGACGAACAGAGCAACAACGACCTCTTTCCCTATGAGCGACATGATGTTTTCCGTGCTAAGCTCAACTCCCACGTCCTCAAGGAACTCCTTCTTCGACTCCGCCAACTCCATGCGAACTCCTGTCGCATCCCACAGCTTCAGCCCCGCGAACTGCTTCCAGAAGTTGGACTGAACTATGTCCGCCCATACCTTCTCCAGACCCTCACAGCTCTGAAGGAACACGGCGCCGTCGGGAACCAGCTCGACGAGCTTTTTCTCGATGACCTCCGGCGTGGTGGGGACAACAACAGGCTGTGCCGCTTCTTCCTCCGCAGCCAACAATCCGCAGCGGCAAACCACCGTCCCGACCAAAAAAGCAAAAGCCAAACTCGAGACTTTACGGACAATCTTCTTCATCTGTTTCCTCCTGGGTTATTCCCCGAACCTGCCAGCAGCCTTGCCATGCTCCGTGCTGTAGGTCCAAAGCGCCCGCGGACACGATTTCATTCTCCGGCGCCGCGGCCCACGAAAGACCAGAGCACAAAACCCCGCCATGTTACTATCCCCCGAACATACAGTCAAGCCAATTGTCGCCAAAACAGTATGGCCTCAGTCTTGGGAGCAGGAGGCTGGGCCTCTTAGTGTCTTGGTGTCTTGGTGGTTGAGATGTGCTGGCCGAGGGGATTGTAACCACCAGGACACAAAGGCACAAAGGCGGCCTCTCGGCGTTCTGTGCGGGAACGGGCCGCCATGAAGACGAAACCGTATGGGCCACTAAAGCGCGTGCCGCCCGAGAGTGAGGCATTACAAACAGCGTGGGGGGTGTGGCTGTATTTGAGTGAGCGTGCACGCGGCGATCGGACCGCAGCTGCCAGGGCCTCGTGCCTGGACCCAGGTGTACCGCCGGCATCTTGTCCCGCCAAAGGCGGGAGGGCATCCTGCCCCCGATGCCGAGGGCGAGACGCCCTCGGGACTGCCCCGCCTGGGCGGGGCGGCGTTACATGTACGAGCTTTACCCCTTAAATACAGCCACACCCAGCGTGGGTTTGGCATTGACGCAAGGTTCTCAGGTTCGGTATATTATTGAACCGGAGTTCCGCAAAGGGGTTACGGCCCCAGGCAGGCGAGACGCTGCCGAGGAAATGGATCAGGAGGTTGGGACCAGGCCGGGCGCGTGAAGAAAATCGTTCCAATCGCTAAAGAGGGTTGGCCTTTTGTCGCAGCGCCGGCTGGCGCAGCAGTTCTGTTTGTTGCGCTTGGCTGGGTGTTTCCGGCAGCGCTCTTTCTGGCGGGCGCGGTTGGGTTGGCGCTGTTTTTCCGCGACCCAAAGAGAAATGCCCCTGATTCCCCCGCGAGCGTCTTGTGCCCGGCCCATGGGAAGATTGTCGGCATTGCCGAAGTCGAGGAGCCAGATTACCTGAGGAGGACATGCCGCCGAATAAGCATCTTCATGAGCCTTTTCAACGTTCACATGAACTATGCGCCCATCACCGGGCAGGTCGAATTCCTGAACCACCGAAAAGGGAAGTTTCTTCGGGCGAACCTCGATGAGGCTTCGCTCAAAAACGAGAGCAACTCCATCGGCATCAGTGGCAACAAGGATCGCGTGATGGTTCGCCAGATTGCCGGAACAATCGCCCGCAGGATCGTCTGTCGGGTGAAGGTCAACGACCGCGTTGTGGCCGGGCATAAGATAGGCTTGATAAAGTTCGGCTCAAGGGTGGACGTTTTCGTCCCCTTAGATTGGGAAGTCCTCGTCAAAGAGGGAGACCGAGTCGTCGGCGGCATCTCCCGGATAGCGAGAGTCCGATGAAAAAAATCTACATCCTTCCTAACCTGTTCACATCGGGCAACCTGTTCTGCGGGGTCCTCGCAATGTGCCTGGTTTTTGAGGGGCACTACATTATCGCTGCAATCGTAATTCTTGCAGGGCTAATCCTGGATTTCTGCGATGGGGTTGTCGCCCGCCTCCAGAGGACGACAAGCCGCTTCGGCCTGGAATACGATTCCCTCGCCGACCTCGTTACCTTCGGAATAGCCCCCATGGCGATGCTTTACAAGCTCCACGTCACTGAGGCGGGCGGGGACTGGAGGACGGGTTTAGGTATGGCGTTCCTGTACGTAGCGTGCACAGCCTTGCGACTGGCAAGGTTTAACGTCCAGGTCCATGATGTTAGAAAGGTTGAGTTCTGCGGTTTACCGTCTCCCTTCGCGGCGGGCGCTCTGGCAAGTCTCGTCATCGCATTGCATAGGCACACCGGGCTCGGAAAGGAAGGCGTGGTTCTGCCGGCGCAAACGCACTTTTTAATCCTGGCAACCCTCCCACTTGGTTTCCTGATGGTCAGCACCTTGCGCTACCCGGCACTCGCACGGATGCTGCGGCCACCGGCCAAGAAACCCTTCGTTCATCTGGTCGCCATTTCATTGGTTCTTGGGGCTATGATGTTCTTCATCGAGGGAGCCGTCTTCTTTTGCTTTGCGGCGTATGCGGCATCCGGCCCTGTGCTGGCTTGTTACCGAGCAATCGCGCACAAGCCCGCCGTGGAAAGAGAGCTACACCCCGTGCAAATTGCGCGGTTCGGGCGGTTCCCTAAGAGAAGAAGGAGAAGGCGCTCGAGGGCGAGGGGCGACTTTCCAACACAACAGGGCAACAGATGAGTTTCGGTAAAATAGTCGGCGAATACGAACTGGTCGGAAAAATCAACAAAGGAGGAATGGCAGAGATTCACAAGGCATGCCATCGTGGAAATGGCATGGTCTATGCCCTGCGAATCATGCTCCCCGGAGTCACAAAGACCGCCAGGAACATCAAGCGATTCCTCGGAGGCGCCGACATAGTAAGGTCCCTTGACCACCCAAACATCGTCAGGGTCTTCGACATCGTTCTCGATAAGGAAATGCCCTACGTAGTCATGGAATACGTTGACGGAAACAACCTGAAGCATCACCTCCTACATCACAGCCCCATGGTCGCGGAGAAACCCCTGGAGATTCTCTTGCAGGTGGCTCGAGGGATTCAGTTCCTCCACAAAAACAGGGTTCTCCATCGGGACATCAAGCCCGAAAACATTCTTATCTCGGCCGAAATGGAAGTCAAAATCGCCGATTTCAGCCTCGCAGTGAGAAAGGACAAAGAGCTGCTTGCTTCTCGCATTATCTCCGGAAGCCGATCCTATATCGCCCCGGAGAGAATCCTCCACAAGAGGTACGACGAACGCGCCGATATTTACAGCATGGGAATAACCGCCTACGAGCTGCTGACGGGGCATCTCCCTTACACGGGAACGAGCGACCAGGAGGTCCTTCACAAGCACGTCAGCCCGTGGATTCGCCCTCCAGCAATCCGGCGGTTCAACCCTTCCGTTCCTCGAGAACTGGAAGACATTGTCGTGAAATGCATACACAAAGACCCCGCTGACCGGTATCCGGATGCCAGCCTCGTCATTCGAGACCTCGAGGGCGTCTCGTTCCCCGCGAAGCGGTCGGGTTCGTAGGGTTGCGGATTCTTCGTGATATTTGAGGAAGAATGAAAGCCACAAAACCAAAAATCATCGCTGTCCTCGTTGGAATCGTAGTAGTTGGGATTGGCGCCCTCTACCTCGCCAAATTCATGACAGGCTCCTCGGGAAAAGGCTCCGTCAAGGAGCTCCTCCAAAGCGGCATCAGCCTCTACGAGAAAAACCAGTACAAGGATGCTCAGGCCAGGCTCGAGGAATGCTATCGAAAAGCGCCGGGCGGCAACCTCAAGAACCGCGCACTTCTTTTCCTTGCGCGCTCCTATCACGGCGCCGGAGACCGGGAAAAGGCGACGGAATCCTGGAACAAAGTAGCCGGCGGTTCTTCTTCACCCGACGATAAAGCGGAAGCCCTTTATTCTCTGGCCATCCTGCGTTCCGCCAGCGGAACAGCGGAGTCGCTGCAAGCCGCGGAGGAGTACTACAAGAAAGCCGTAGCCGCAGCCCCCGATTCGTTCTATGCCTCACTTGCCAGAATTGAGCTGGCAAAGATGATGATGGACCGGGGGGACCCCTTAGGAGCAAAGCAGCTTCTGGAGAAGGAGCAAGCTAAGAAACCGAACGCGCCCGGGCTCACGACGGCGTTTCACAGACTCAATGCCAAGCTCCTCTTCTCCCCGGTCATTACCGAGGTCCCCGCGAGCGAGTATTACAGTGTGAAACAAGGCGACACCATCGAGGGCATCAGCAAGAAGTTCAACACGACAGCCGACCTCATCCTGGAAAGCAATAAAAT
>Ga0315289_10011801_pt1 | contig 12358 bp, 7 predicted proteins | sample YL17G11_40_MG_FD_203452 | JGI IMG/M metagenome (GOLD analysis project Ga0315289, IMG submission 203452) | Sediment microbial communities from Yellowstone Lake, YNP, Wyoming, USA - YL17G11_40 | ecosystem: Environmental > Aquatic > Freshwater > Lake > Sediment | place: USA: Wyoming | collected...
TCAGCAGGTAGCCGAATTCCGATGTTTTGCCGGCGCGGAACAGACGGATTTTTTCGTCCCCGAATGTGTAGTTTTCTATGGAGAGATACGGCAGGCCCAGGATGTCCGCGCCGAACAATCCTTTAATCACTTCCCAGGCGCGAGAGCCGTCGACGCCGATACATGCATAATCCGCGGTCAGCTCCTGCACGCCTGCCTGTTCCGATCCGCTCCGCCGCAAAATGGCCTCTATAGCGGCGTCATCGGCGATACTTTCGAATAAAACGATATATTCCTCATCGTTATTGGCCACATAGCAATCCGAAAGGAGGTTGCCGCTGTCGTCGGCAAGAAAGGTGTGCAGTACGCGGCCATAGCGCGTTTTGGCCACATTCCCTGCCAGTAAAGAATCCAGAAAATCGATTGCGTTCGCCTCCGGCACGCGGAATTTCTGCATAAAGGAAAAATCGGTAATACCCGCTGCATCGCGGATGCGATGGTATTCGGTTTCCGGATCGATCACCGTCAGCGGGATCGCCGTATCAAGCCGTTCCGCGAATTGAGCTCCGGCCGCGGCATAGACATTTTTAAGCGGTGACATTCTCATCGCGCGCCCCTGTCCTGCGTCTGCAGCACATAGTCGACAATGGTATTGATCGATCGCAGCACCGCCACATTGCCGTCGGGGATCTTCACCCCAAAGCAGCTCTCAACGCACAATACGATTTCGAGCGCATCCAGCGAATCGAGTCCCAGGCCTGCGCCTAAGAGCGAAACATCCTCATGAAGGTCTTCCGGGGTGTATGGCAGATTCAGACGCCGGATCAATTCGTTTTTAAAGGTATTGATGATCCCGGCGCGCCGGGTAATGGTTTCCTGCATGGAACCGGACATAGACAATCCATCGCTTCCTTGAAAAAGCAAATTTGTAAAATAATTTTTGGCTGAGTCCGCCCGGCTTCTTATATATTTTAAAATCCGCAACAACCGCGCTTTCAGACATACATCGCGCTAAACGTATATGTCGGAATCAGGAGCCCGCACAGGACAATTCCTCGAAAACCGGCATTCGTCGACGTTCTGTATCACCTTCGAGCGCACCACTTTTTCCAAGGAGTCTTTCATGAAACGCTTCGTGACCATGGTGGCTGCGCTCGCATTGACCTTATCGCAATTCGCCTGCACGGCCAAAGGCGATTTTGGCGGCCCGGTTTCGCTTAAAACCGAAAATGACCGTTTTAGCTATATGATCGGCCAGGACATCGGCAAATCCCTTAAAGACCTCGACACGATTGTTCAGATCCCGGTGCTTGTGCGCGGGATCGAGGACGCGCTGAAGAACCGCTCATCCATGCTGACTGAAGAAGAGATGACGAAACTCAAGCAGGAACTGTCAATGAAAATGCAATCGGCGATGATGGCAAAACAGCAGGTCTCCGGCGGCAAGAACAAAACCGAAGGCGAAAAATTCCTGGCCGAAAACAAGACCAAGCCCGGCGTTGTCACCACTGCCAGCGGTTTGCAATATACGATTCTCAAAGAAGGCAGCGGCCCCAAACCGCTGGCCACGGACAAGGTTTCCGTCCACTATAAAGGGACCTTGATCGACGGCACCAAATTCGACAGTTCGTATGACCGCAACGAACCGGTCACCTTCCCGGTGAACGGCGTGATCCCGGGCTGGACCGAAGCGCTGCAGCTCATGAAAGTCGGCGGAAAGTACAAACTCTTTGTCCCGCCCAACCTCGGCTACGGCGAACGCGGCGCCGGCGACAAGATCGGACCGAATGCCGTGTTGATTTTTGAGGTGGAATTGCTAAAGATCGAAAAGTAGTTGACGCAAAAGGATTTCGAAAAACGAAAAGGCCGGATCGAAAGATGCGGCCTTTTCGTTTTTTAAGCCGGTTTGGTATTCCGGGTATCCCGGCATTATGCTCCAATGATAGTCATTCAAACCTGGTGCACTTGTCCGGGGGACGGTGACACACGAAGTGAAGTGGAAGCATCGTGCGGAAGACAGGGTCATACAGCGGGATTCGGCGGTTCATCGCAGCATTAACCTGAGATACCCCAACGCGGTGCCTTTGCCGCATACCACGAATATTCCCCGATGAAAATACCGGAGCATGCGCCCGGAATGCGCATGCGCATCCAATCTGCCGATGAACGCGCCGGTGAGGTCGTAAACCGCTGCGCTCGGTGTCGTCGCCGGAATTCGCATTGCCATCCGCATCGGGGCAGTCGCGGCAGTTTCATTTCTAATCTGCAAAAACAGATCCCTGGTCTGCTGATATCGCGCGCGGGCAGCAGTCCTTTGAGAAGGATAATAATTTGCCCAGGCGCCACCCGTAGCGGACCTTGCCAGAAGCGTATCGCACCAACGGATAAAAAAATCCGCATCGGTTGCGCTGGCACGAATCGGCGCGCCATTCACGATCACCAGCACGGCGGCCGTATGCGATTGGTGCACGCCGCCACCCATGCGGCGCGCGCAAAGCCAACCGCTCTTGCTGAAATCAATATTCGCAGTCAACGAATCCGAATTGCTTGAAGTAACAGAGCAATTCTTGCTTGCCACCACAGATCCGTTTTTGATCAATTCCACAGTCCCGGACATATTCTGGGTGGCCGTCCACGTTGCCGTGGCCGAAACCGACCCCCCTGCTCCGAGTTTGACCGTGTCGCCCGGAGTTTTGCCGTTTACCGCGAGAGCCAGAAACTCCTTATGACCGTTCCGCGCAATCACCGTGCGGCCGTTTTTGATGGCATCGGTCCAGTCGCCATAGTCCAGGCCGCCGGGGCATTGTGCATATGTCAAGATAGTGCCGATTGTGATGGAAGCGCACGGATAATCCGTTCCCGCAGCCAGGCCGGGCCTGAAGCCGCAATTAAGCAACCGGTAATAAAGGAGGATGGGATAATCATTGGACCAATTCACATCCTCGGAGATAAAATCACAATACCCCAGCGCTGCTTCAACGGGGACTTCCCTGGGTCCGCAGCAATCCAGAGAGGCGAAAGGGATACTGTCGATGAGATATTGCAGGTGCGCAAACCCCGTGACTGCGTTTCTGCTTCTGGCCGCATTGAATACCGGATAGGTATACTCCGAAATGGAATCCCAGATCGCGCTGCTCATGTTGGTCGGCAGAAGGTGCCCGCCAACGACCTGATGGGGATAGTCACCCGGGTCCCAATGCCATTCCTGCTCCCAATGGACAATGCGGCCAGTGCTGGAAATCGCGTCATCGGAACCATTGACAAGTGAAAGATCTCCGACCCGGGCCTGCAAATCCGCCCGAACCGAGATTATCGCCAGGTTGTTCGTAGTCATTGCGTCTTTGAGGGTTGCCAGGGAAACAGGACTTCCGCCGTTGCAGTTCCGATGCACATGAATGTCCCCGGCAAACCACCCGGCAGGCTCAGGGCCGGCCAGGACGGGCAGCAACATTCCGGAAATCGGAACTGCGATACGTGCAATCGCCTTGCTGCATCTCGCGCGCAAGCGAGCGCGGCGCGCCGACGTTTCTCCTGCTGCGCAAACAGGCATGGATTGCCTCCTTTAAAACATCAAAGATTCGCCGGCTTCAGGCCTTCACCGATGTGAATCAATAAAACTGCTCATTCCTTGTCGAATAGACCTTCCGGCCTACGATTTTTCCGTCCCGGTATTCCCGCTCTTCCTTTTTCCCGCCTGTTCTGAAATAGTATATGGCCGGGCCATTCTGCAGGCCGCTTTTAAAAAAACCTTCTTCCTTTTTAAACCCATTATCATACCATCGGACATATTCGCCATTTAATACCCCATGAACATACGTATTCAATATGATCATCTGTCCGGCATCATTCCACCAGACTTCCCGGCCATGCGGCGTGCCGTTTACATAGCCGCATTCCGATTCATGAACTCCGTTTTTCCACCAGGTTTTCTGTATGCCGCATAATCGTCCGTTCAGATAGGTGCTGGCGAGCATCAGGTTGCCGCTATCATGCCATAATGAGCATTGGCCGTGCCTGGTCGTATCGCCATGCACGTTGATATATGCGGCATAGCGGTTGCCAGGCCGGCCTTGAGCGGAAAAAGTCTGGATCCATCTGAATCCTTGCACCATCGTATCCACGGCGCAGGAATCCGCATTGATGATAGCAGCCAAGGTCAGGGCCTGGCCTGATGTGCCGGATGCAACTTCCCGGCCGTCTTTAAGCGCAGGCAGACATGAAAGCAGGATCAGGATACAAAGAGGAAAAACGATTCGCATTGTCCCTCTCCTGGATGTGGCGAAGGACCTGCCGGAGAATATATATCATATTAAAAATAATGTACGAAAAATGGTCCAGGTGAATTTCACGATTTTGCGCCGGGCGTCTGGTCCCTCAAACCCGAGAGTGCCTCAGCTGCTGCTTTAGACAGTCTTGCCATATCATATGGTTTTTGAATAAATCCCGTCCCGTTCTCCCGCAAGATCCTGCCGGTTTCATGACTGGTGGCATATCCCGAGGAAACAAGCACCCGGACCGCGGGATTCAGCTTCCGGAGTTCAGTAAAACATTCATACCCGCCCATAACGGGCATGACCATGTCCAGAATCACCAGGTCGGTTTCGTGTGTATGAACCTGGAAATATTCGACGGCTTCCTTGCCGTTCGTCGCCGCCTGCACAATGTATCCGAGATTGGCAAGCACATCTGAAGCCATCTCCCGAACCTCCGGGTCGTCGTCAACAAGAAGAATGTTGCCCGTGCCCTTCAGAAGAGGTGTGGAAGCAGGCACGGACTTTTCCTCCTGTTTCCCGGCCACGGGAAGCAGTATGCAGAACATCGTGCCTTTGCCGAACGAGCTGGTGACCTCGATGTATCCTCCGTGGTGTTTGACCGTCCCATATACACTTGCAAGACCAAGGCCCGTTCCTTTGCCTTTTTCCTTTGTAGTAAAGAATGGCTCGAAGATGCGCAGCTTCGTCTCTTCATCCATCCCCATGCCGGTATCCATGACCGAAAGCTTCAGGTAGTCTCCGGGCACAACATGATACGGCTTGGACTTTGCATATTCCTCATCGATAATTGAATTTTCCGTTGCTATGGACAATTGCCCGCCGTTGGGCATGGCGTCTTTCGCATTAATGGCGAGATTGAGGACCATGTTCTGAAGCTGGGTTCGATCGCCGGTCACCGTGGGAGGATTCGCGGCAAAATGTTGTGTCAACGTGATGTTTTTGGGGAGCGATGGCTCAAAGAGCGATGCCGCTGCCTGCACCGCCTCATGCATGTTAACCGGCACGGACTCGAGTTTGCCCTTGCGGGCGAATGCAAGCAGCTTGGTGGTAAGGTCGGCCGCACGCATTCCGGTGTCGCGTATTCCGGTCGCATATCTGGCCAGTTTCGGGTTATCGCTTGAAAAACCGTTGACAATAAGGTCCGCATATCCGACGATAGCAGCCAGCATATTGTTGAAATCGTGCGCGATGCCGCCGGCAAGCTGACCTATGGCTTCCATTTTCTGCGCCTGGTGAAGTTGCGCTTCAAGCCGCGACTTTTCCTCCTCCATTTTCCTGCGCGGACTGACGTCGCGGGCGATGCCCAGCACCAGCGCTTTGTCGGCTATCCGAACCGGGTGCGTGCTGATCTCAACAGCGATCGAGGCCCCGTCCTTGCGGGCAAGAACGAATTCGTCGGGCCCGGTTGATCTGCCTAGGACATTTAGCGCCAGGAGTTTGGCGGCCTTGGGGATTTGGGACGCCGAAAGCAGGTTTAGTTTGAGGAAACTTGTACCCACCAGCTCATCTTTTCGATATCCCGTTAACTCTTCAGCCCGCTTGTTTCCATCTATGAAGGTGCCGGACATATCGTTGAGATAGTATGCATCAGGAGCGGATTCGAAGAGAATTCCGAGTCGTTTCTCGGAGTCGCGCAAATGCTCCTCGGTGCGCCGCCGTACAGCGATTTCACTTTGGAGATCTATATTCGTTGCATGGAGTTCTATGGTGCGCTCTTCAACCCGTTGTTCGAGCTCTTCCTTTGCCATTTGCAGCGCCTTGGTTGCATTTCTCTGTTCGGTAATATCGCGCGCGATGATCACGGTCCCGGCCCCGGGCAAAGGGGTCGAATTCAGGCTTATAGGGATCCGCTTCCCGGTCCTTGTCACAAGGAAAACCTCCCACCCTTTGACCGGCGACCCGCTGATGATTTTGTCCGGAAAGGACTCCTCTGCGGCCCCGCAGGACAGGACAGAACCGGCCGGCCTGCCCTCTATTTCCTCTTTTTCATACCCCAGAACGGCCAGAGCGGCCCTGTTGACGGAAGCGATTCTGCCCAGGGGGTCCAGGAGAAGAAGGATCTCCTGCATGGTCGAAACGATTTCGTCGGTGGCCATACCGGGCGTAATGACAAAGAATCGATAGCGAACGATAGCATAGACCATTCCCGCGGCCCAGACAAGAATGAAGATATCCGCAATGGGGGGAATGTCGTAGATACCGAGCTGCCGGAAAACAACATTGAAAATGGACCCGATAAGCAGAAGCGGCATGCCGCACCACAGAATGATATCGGCCTGGCGCCGCTTAAGGGGATCATCAGTCACCATCCTGCACCTGATGATGAGCATGAAGCCAACGACAACCACTATGAAATAGTAACAATAATAGAGATAGGTCCAGGCTGATGCAGACCACTTGCCGATCCAGCCGAAGCTCTTCAGTTCATGATCGGAGACGATATGGCCGGACCACTGTCCATAGAGAAATATAAGCGGCATCGCGATGATCGCGGCAAGGAAAGTCCGTGATCTGGCAAATGCGAACCTGCCGGCAAACACAGCCGCGAACCAGAGGTAAAACCCGCCAAAACCGGTCCAGCCGATGGACCCGATACACTCGAAGAGCGTGGCGGTCTTTCGCGTCACCCAAATATTATGTACGAAAACTTCGCCAAAACTCCATACCGCGAAAGAAAGCATCATTGCCGCGTTTGCCCGATTGAGGGACGACCGGCGGTTCTTGATGATAAGGTATGCGGCGAGAAAGATATAGACGATAAAGCAGAAGAAGTGGCAATAGGTAAGGTAGCGCATGAAGGTTCTCCGGCATCATGTAATGTTCTCATGATTATGCCCGAAGAACAAGGAAAATGCGGCTCTGGGCCGGATCCACGGGACCTGAGGATTTAAATTCGATTCAGGCATGTTTGCCGAAGAGCGTGTATGAAAAGTCAGTCTGCCGGACAAGTCCGTGCGAAAAATGCGCAGGATTGGCGCACTTGAAACATGTCCGATGAGATATAGCGAACGAGCGGAACGAAGCCTGCGCTTTTTGCAGCCAGCCGAAACTCGCTGCAGGTTTTCGGAGAGGCTTTAAATATGAATATTCTTCAAGAAGCATCAATGGTAATGTGTTGGTTGAAGCCTTAGCGATAAGTTATTATCTTCCTTAGGCTTAGCTCATGATGATACATGCCATCCTTTCTTCCTTCAACTCCCCTTGAGCTACCGCATTGGCGGCAGCGGTTCACCGATGATCCAATAGCGGAATTTATACTCGGATATCGGTCTATTGGAAGGCAATAAATAGGAAATAAATCTTGCCGAATCTATTTTATTTCAGCCCGATTTTCAGGCATTTTTCAAAGGATATTTATGGGTAATTCGGCTCCTTCTGCGGACATGGCAATTCAGCCAAAATCCCCGGCAAAAGCGGCTTTGACCCTTGCGGCTTTAGGTGTCGTTTTCGGTGATATTGGAACGAGCCCTCTTTACGCTTTACGAGAATGTTTTGCGGGTGTCCACGGTCTGCCGATCACCGATACGAATGCGCTCGGCTCGGTTTCCTTGATCCTGTGGTTTTTAATCATTATCGTATCAATCAAGTACGTTGTATTCGTGATGCGGGCAGACAATAAAGGTGAGGGCGGGATTCTTTCTTTGATGGCACTTGTTCATCGAATAGGGCCGGAAAAAATCCGAAATCTATCTCTATTGCCGCTTTTTGGTATTCTTGGCGCAGCACTGCTTTTCAGCGATGGAGTCATAACACCCGCCGTTTCGGTTTTAAGCGCTATTGAAGGCGTATCCATTGCTGCGCCCTTGCTGGACCATCTTATTATTCCTATTTCGCTGGCGGTGCTTACAGGGCTTTTCATCATCCAATTCCATGGGACAAGCAAAATCGGCGCATTATTCGGCCCGATTGTTTTGATCTGGTTTTTTGCGATAGGCATCCTCGGCATCTTTTCTATTATTTCTTGTCCTAAAATCCTTTATTCACTGAATCCGTTCTATGCTGTATTGCTCATAAAGATGCTGGGGGTGAAATGCCTTTTCTTGCTCGGCGCCGCATTTCTTGCGGTCACTGGCGCCGAAGTTTTATATGCCGATATGGGACACTTTGGAAAATCCCCTATCCGGACGGCATGGTTTGCCGTTGTATTTCCAGCCCTTGTTCTTAATTACCTGGGACAAGGGGCCAAGCTTCTTCAATACGGAAAATTGCCCGAAAATCTGTTCTATTCTTTATCGCCTTCGTGGTTTCTGGCACCGCTCATCATCATCGCAACGCTGGCAACCGTGATTGCCTCTCAAGCGGTCATTTCCGGCGCGTTTTCACTTGCGCAGCAATCGGTCCAGCTCGGTTTCTGGCCGCGCATCAAGGTGGTGCATACCTCCGCTTCGAATATCGGACAAGTGTATCTTCCTTTTGTGAATCTTTGCCTATATATCGTTATCTTTCTGCTGATTATCGGTTTTAAAAAATCCGGCAACCTTGCAGCCGCATACGGCATCGCCGTTTCGGCAACGATGCTGATAACATCATTGCTCATACTTTTAATCGCCAGGAGCTTATGGAAAATTTCCAATTTCATAGTGCTGCCCATTGGTTTGGCCATTGTACTGCTCGACGCATCCTTATTTATTTCGAATCTGTCAAAATTCGCATCGGGCGGCTGGATAGTCGTTGTTATGGCAGTTTCGGTGACCATTCTCATGACCACCTGGATTTCCGGGCGCAAGCTGCTGCAAAAAAGCATTCTATCGGAATCGATATTGCTTGAAGATTTTGTTAAAAGCGTTTCATCGGCGGATGCCCTACGCACGCCCAAGACCGCCGTTTTTCTTTCGGGAAATGCCGTGTGTGTTCCGCGGTCTCTGCTGCACAATTTCACGCATACCGGCATGCTTCATTCGGTAAATCTAATCGTCTGTGTGCAAACCGATGAGTTTCCCCATGTCAAACCAGAAGACAAGTTTTCCGTCACGGATTTTGGCCAGGGAATTTACAAGGCAATTTTGCGCTATGGGTACATGGAAAGTCCCAATATACCAAAAGATATTTCAGAAATACCGCTCCCTATCCCCGAACTCAAAGACCCATTTAAATTTTCCTATTATCTTGGAAAAGAATCTCTGGTGCTGACAAGGAAAGGCACAATGAATTCGTGGAGAAAACAGATATTTCTGCTTATGACAAGAAATGCGCTGAACGCTTCCGCCTTTTTTAATCTGCCGCCAAACCGGGTTGTCGAACTGGGTGTGCAGATTGAATTTTAGTAAAATTCGGATAACGCGTCTGTCTGGTTGCCCTCACGCCGCCAAAAACTCCCACAACGGCCCTGCAATGCCTTTCTTCCTCAAATTCCCCATAAGCTGCTGCATTTGGGGCGGCGGTTCGCCGATGATCCAATTGCGGGATTTCGTTTTGATTTCATTCAGGTGTGAAAAGACGCGCTGCCGGGTGATGGCCGGCGAGAGATAAAACGCCGGCGTGAAGATATCCTGCTCCCGGCGGATGATCTTCTCCTCAATCGCGCAATCGTAAAGCGCTGTCCGCGGGTAGATCCGCATGCCGACAAATGGGAAGAATACCGTCTTTTTCAGGTGTTTCGAGTTTTCGAAGGACTGGTTGATCGTCCCTTCGGTTTCCCCGGGTCCGCCGATGATCAGGAAATGGGCGTAGCGTATGCCCTCGTCAAATGCCAGGTCCGAAGACTGGCGGATATCGTCGAAAAAGAAGTCTTTCCCATATTCCTGGAGTACCGGGTCGGAAAGACTGTCGGCGCCAAACTCGATATGGCGCAGGCCCGCCCGGAAAAGCAGGCGCATGAGTTCGCCCGTCAGACCCTGGGGACTCAGGAAACAGCCGAATTCAATCTTTAAGTCACGCCGGATGATCGCCTCGCAAGTCCCGGCCACATGGTCCGCCGTGGTATTGAAAACCGAATCGGTGATAAAAAAATAGGGTGCGCCCAGGGATTTAATTTTCACGATTTCATCCGCAATCTCGTCAGGATCGCGTTGCCGCAAGCTACGGCCTTCGATGACCGGATAGGAACAATAGCAGCAGCGGAATGCGCACCCGCGCTGCGTCTGGATATTCAGCATGGAGCTTTCGCGAATATACCAGGCGGCAAGTTCCGCCGGCCGTTCGGGCTGGCCGATATGTCCCAATGTGGCCGGCGGATTGATGCGGATGCCGGTTTCGTCACGATACACGAGGCCGGGAATCGTCGCGCATGATTTCCGCGAATCCAGCGCATCGATCAGCTTGACAATTGCCGATTCTCCCTCCCCCACTATGCCGCATTTGGCGCCGGTCAATTCCAGGAGCTGCCGTGGAAACAGGGAGAATCCGCCCCCGCCCAGAATGAGCGGCGCGGACGTCGCGGCGCGGATGCGGTCGATTGCAGCGCTGATTTCCGGGGCGAAGAAGCGTGTGTTGACCATTTGGCAATCATCGATATTGCGGATGGAAAGGCCGATATAGCGGGGGCCGAAGGAGCCGATTTCGCGCGCAAGGTTTGTTGCGGGAATGGAGCAGTCGAGAAGCCGGGCCTCATGGCCGGCATTATTGAGCGCGGCGACGATGTACGCCGCGCCTAGAGGAAAAACCGGATAGGGCGTGGTGCAGGGGTTATCGGAGATGATCAGGATGCGCACGGCCATGGGATCACCGGAGGAAGAAAACATCAATCGAATATCCTTCCCAGCACCACTGCATAATTGTATCCCACATCGCTGCTGCCGATGGCAAGCAGGTTCCGCGGCGGGCCGCAAAGCGCGCGGTTGTCAATCCCGGGATCGCCGGTCTTCTGCGGCCAGAGCGCCGTGTCCGATTTCAGCGATTCCAGCACCGCAGCAATGCTCACCAGTATTGATGCCGATTCGATATACCCGGTGTTGAATGTGGTGGTCACCAGCGGGGTCCGCGCCCAGGCACCGCCGCCGCATTCGCGCAGAGCGTCAAGCATCTTGCGGTCCTGCGCATTCCCCTGAGGCGCCCAGACGACCAGATCGATTTCCCCGGCAATCACACTTGAGCGCCTAAGCGCGGTATCGATTGCCCGGGCCAGGGCGGCGGCGTCAAGGTTCGGCGCGGAAAATCCGCCGCCATCCATGGTCATGGCATATCCCAGAACCTCGGCAAGCACCGGCGCGCCGCGCTCCTGCGCATGCGTCAACGGTTCCATCACCAGAACGCCGGCGCCTTCGCCGATGACTTTGCGATGCGGATCATCAAATCGCAGGCGATATCTTTCCTCATCGCCGGCCGGCCAGAGATAGTCGACCAGATTGTAATTGAAGTAGGTCTGCGCATATACTTCATCCGCGGCAGCCGCAATGATTGCATGTGCCCGTCTTTCCGTCAACGCATCAAAGGCGTAGGCAAGGCTCTGCAGGCCCGCATGCGGCCCGGGCGCGAGAGTGATGTTGGCGCCTTTAAGGCATAGTGCGCTTGCGACCCAGCCCGCGGTGGAATTGGCCACGATGTTCGAGAAACCGTTGATGTGCGCCGCAAAATTGCCGGATGAAAAGACGCTGTCCATATGCTCCATTTCCGACGAGCCGTTACAGATGCCCATGGCAATGCCGATGCGTTCGGCGTTTTTAGGGCCGGTGCGCAGCCCCGCGCTTTCCAGGGCAAGGCGGGAGGCGGCCACGGCAAAGCGGCTTATGGGATTGAGCGGCGAAAAATCGAGGCGCCGGTCGACGTCCGCGGCCTTGAAATCCGGCACAAAGCCCGCCAGCCGTGATTTCATTCCGTCAAGGCGCAGTGTATCGATGGAGGAAAGGCCGACGTCGCCGCGGCGCAGGCCGTCAACGAGTGCGGCGGCGCCAAGGCCCAGCGAGGTGATTGCGCCCGTGCCGGTGATGACGACGCGCTCGGGTTCAATGGGTTTGCGGGCCGACTCCTGGTCCCGCGCGGTTATGACCACGGCCGCATTATTGCCGCCGAATGCATAGTTCGCGGAAATAAAGGCGGAATACTGCTTATCACGTGCGCTATTGGGAACATAGTCGAGCGTGCATCCGGGCCGCGGTCCGGAAAAATTGACCGTCGGCGGCACGAAACCGGCGTTCATGGCCATCAGATTGCAGGTGGCTTCCAGCATG
>Ga0315289_10011804_pt1 | contig 12358 bp, 8 predicted proteins | sample YL17G11_40_MG_FD_203452 | JGI IMG/M metagenome (GOLD analysis project Ga0315289, IMG submission 203452) | Sediment microbial communities from Yellowstone Lake, YNP, Wyoming, USA - YL17G11_40 | ecosystem: Environmental > Aquatic > Freshwater > Lake > Sediment | place: USA: Wyoming | collected...
GTCGCAAGCTTCTCCTTCGTGGCAGCGGTCAGCACCTGGTAGCCTGGTGTTGCCAGCTCGTCCATGTCCATCCGGCCGTAGATGCAGGTGGCGCTGTTCCCAACGATCCGCTTGTGCACCTGGCTGCGGAACTGCTGGGCGGAGAAGAGCACAAGCCCGAGGTAGCGGCCCCGCTCGGAGATGTCGAGAAGCGTCTGTTTGAGATACGTGTCCGAGCCGTCGGACGGCGCATACTTGTTCAACTCGTCCACCACGACAACTACGTGCTCGACCCCCAGAGTCTTCTTCTCCAAATGCTCCCTTAGCTGGGTGACAACGCGCGTGAACACCAGATCCTGCGCCTGTGAATCGAGGTTCGCCACATCAATCACGTAAACGGTCCTGTCCCCGAACTCGCCCCACGGCAGGTCGCAGATCGTCTCATCCGGGCTGATCAGCCCTTTGTAGCGGGTCACGAGGTTGGACAGCCGGTTATAGACCTTGCGGATTGTGGCATAGTGGTGGGTCCTATACTCCGACTTGCCTTCGTCTTCCATATATTTCAAGACCGAATTGAACCATTCGTCGAGATCCCGAAAGTCGCGCACGGTGAGCTTTCTGTCTCCGACATCGCTCGTCTGATCTACGACTCGCTGGTTAATGTACTGGATCAGCGCATCGGCCTTAGCGTCCACGTCGTCTCGGTTCAGCACGACCTCGGTGTAGCGGAGGATTTCCCTAAGTCCCCAGGACAGCGGGCGCACATCGCCGACCAGGCTGGAGTGGGTCCGAAGGGTATTCAGGTTGTACCGGTCGGATTTGTATGGAGCGTAGTAGAGGACGCTTCGAAACGGCTCCAGCGGGACGCCAAGCGCCTCGTACATCCCCCGGTCGCGGTCTGTGAGCCGCGGAATTGTGTTCTCGGCGTAGCGCTCGGCCAGATCGTGATCCGGGGACACCTCGGCTGGGTAGTCCAGAAACAGCAGGTCCGGTCCCTTGACGTTGAAACAAACTACGGCGACGTTGCCCCTGAAGTGCGCGAAGATGCTCGATAGGATGAACTCGACCGCGCTTGTCTTTGTAGCAAGGCCAGAGACGCCGGTGATGTTGAGGTGGGCCGCCTCCGGGCCGAGCAGGAACTCTGCGTCGAGGTGGACGGGCGAGAGGAACTCGCCATTCTGGTACAGCCCGACGGGGATGCCGGAGGTAGCCACGAACGAGTCCATACGGAGGGCGCGGCTGACAGCAAGGTCGTCGGCTAGATAGACCGGGCCGACAGCTACGGGCTGGAGCGGCTCCTCAGGCTCGACTCTCAGCACGGCAGCAGTGTAGCACCTTACCTCTGGCCGAAGCGTCGCCGGCTCCGCACCTGGGTCCCCCTCCGCCGCAATGAAGTCGTGAAGCGCCGAAGCCAGGTCAGTGAACCCAAAACCTTCGACGACGACTCCGTAGATGTCGCGCTCTCCGGATTGGACATGGACGAGCGTTCCGATGCCGACCGGCGAATCCATCGGCGTCCAGAAGTTGAAGCTGTAGGCAGTGTTCGGCTTGACCTCAGTTGCGATTACCTTGCCGACTTGCACCGGTTGATTCTCGTTCATCCTTTTCTCCTCAGAGGCCCGCAAGCGCCGCCTCGATTACGACTCTGCTCGGGGCGATGCTCCGCAGGTACTGCTCGCAGTCACGAATCGGATAGAGCAGACGATCCCAGCGACCGTCTGGCAGCGACAGCGGCGCTCGCTCCCCAAGCAGCCAGCGCGAGATTTCGTCGGCCATCGCGATGGTCTCGTCCGCAGCCGCAGCCTCCACCCTCACAAGGCCGAAGTATACGTCCCGGCCTGCGTTGGCGTGCAGCCTGAGATACCAACTGAAGACCGGCGTGCGCTCGCGGCCTATCGGCTTGAACACGCTGGAACGCTCGCCGACCTGCAGGCCCAGGATCTTGGCCTGTTCCTGCGCTGGAAAATACTGAGTCTGATGGCTCTTGATCGCACCGACCATCCTCGGGTGCTTATACGTCTCGAAGCCGCCGGTGAGCGACCCATCAACAAGGAGCCAGGCGTCCCCGGAGGCAAACTCCCTCAGCCAGCGTTCCGCGAGCTCGCGCTCAAGCTTTTCCCGATCTTTGCTGACGGCACGGCGCGCGAGTTCGAGCAGGCGGATCGGATGAACCTCCGCTGGCTCCGTCCGTGCGCCGTCCTGATCGGTGTCGCGGGCGGTTACTCCGTGCTTCAGAAGCTCCGAAGGCTCCATGTGCGAGAAGGGGAAGTAGAGGTTTTCGCCAGAAAGCGCAGCACAGGTTGACATCCGCCGTGTTCCTTTTCGCTGGCGGATGGCCGCACCCGTGAAGGCATATAGGATGGGTATCATGCCCCGATAGCACGGCACGTGCGTTCGTTCGATGCCATCCAGAAAATGGGTGAAACGCGGAGCCGCTGGGCGGCCGACCGACCGAGCCGCCAGCGCGTCGCCTTCGACGACCGCAGCGCTCCTCAGCTCAGGCTCGTCTGCGGGGAGGGACAGCTCCTCCCCTCCCCCGCTCTGGCGAACCACATGGAAGTCGGCATCCCCCCGCTTTGTCTTCAGATACTCGGCAAATCTCGTCAGCAGCACGTGCGACCCCGGCAGGTGCGGTTTGGCTGCGTCAATCGTACCACGGCCCATAGGGACTGTCAAATGCGGAATGTGGAATGCGGAATGCCGGACCCGATCCGATGGTCCGGGATTTGCAATCCCGGACCCAGGTTCCCCGGATTTCAAATCCGCGGAAGGAACGAACGGGATTGCAGATCCCGTCCGATCAGCGGAATGTGGAATGCGGAGTGCGGGGTTCGCCCTGGCCGGTCTCATCGCAGGAGGCCTGGAAACAGGCTCGTGACGAGGATAATCGCGCTGAACCCGACCAGAGCGACCACTGTGATCCACACAATGGCGTTATACCAGCGCGAATTCGTATACTCGCCCATTATGTCCTTGTTGTTTATGAGCCGAATCATGAAAATCAGGATAACGGGCAGGAGCATGCCGTTGACGACCTGCGACCATACCATGGCCTTGAGCGGGTCGAAGCGCGGCAGGAGTGCGGCGCCCGCTCCGATCACAATGGCCGAGGTATATATGCCGTAGAAAGCCGGGGCTTCCCGCAAGCGGCGGCTGATCCCGATTTCGAATCCGAACGCCTCCGTAAACGTGTACGCTGTGGAGAGAGGAAGTACGGCGGAGGCAAGAAGCGACGCCGCGAAAAGACCAATGGCGAACAGCGCGGTGGCAAAGCCACTGGCCAACGGCCGCAGCGCCTCGGCCAACTGCTCCGCCCGACCGATCGGCACCGGCCCCTTTCCGACATGATAAAGAGTCGCAGCAGCGGCTACCATTATGAAGAAGGAGACAAGGTCCGTCAGGAAGGAGCCTATCAGAACATCAGCCTTTTGATACTTGTAGTTCTTCACGTCCACGCCCTTATCAACCACCGTCGCCTGCAAAAAGAACTGCATCCAGGGCGTGATAGTTGTGCCGATCACCGCGACCAGAAGAAGAAGATAATCCGTGGTGATCTTCGAGGCCGGGTGGATTATGCTGCGGGCGACGAGGTGCCAATCCGGGTGCGCCAGAATGCCGGAAACGACGTAAGTGCCGTACAGCAGCGTGAGGACGAGGAAAACCCTCTCCACGGTCTTGAAGTTTCCTCTGACCACGAGGAACCAAACGCCTATCGCGGCGACCGGGACGCTGATATAGCGACTTACGCGGAATATCTCGAGGCTTGCGGCAATGCCGGCGAATTCGGCAATCGTAGTGGCGAGATTAGCGACGAGGAGGACCGAGAGGGCAAACAGAGTCCAGCGGACGCCGAATTCCTCCCGGATCATCTCTCCCAGGCCCTTCTGGGTGACCGCGCCCATTCGAGCGGACATCTCCTGGACGATGGCCAGCACCACGGTGATCAGGATCAGCGCCCACAGAAGGTCGTAGCCGTACCGAGCACCAGCCACGGAGTACGTGGTAATGCCGCCGGCATCGTTGTCCGCTGCGGACGTGATGATGCCGGGCCCCATGACCACCAGGAAGGCCAGAATCCCCCTTCGACTTATCCGCCTGATCTGACTCCTCCATTATTTTGACCAAACTCTCGGTATGCGCCGACGCCAGTCCTCCGGCAGGATCTGCTCCAGCGCATCGTCAACCGTCACTATGCCCTGCATCCGGTTCTCGTCGTCAACAATCGGCAGGGCGAGGAGGTCGTAGTCCTCCATGGTCTGCGCTATGTCCTGTATGGAGGCATCGAGGTGGACATGGATCACTTGCTCAACCATGAACTTCGCGACCTTAGCCTGCGGCTGTGCTACGATCAGATCTCGAAGCGAGATGACCCCAACGAGCCGCTCCGCGCTGTCCAGCACGTAAACGTAGTAGATTGTCTCTGCGTCCGGACCAACCTCGCGCAGGTGGTTAATGACCCCCTCGGCAGTCATGTCCGGTGAGATCGCGATAAACTCCGTCGTCATAAGCCCGCCGGCCGTTTCGTCGTGATACTCCAGGAGCTCTTTGACATCCTCGGCCTCCTCGGCCTCCATTTCGCTCAGGATCTCCTCACGGCGCTCCGCCGGAAGGTCGCCGAGGACGTCCGCAGCCTCATCCGGCTCCATCTCTTCGAGGATATCGGCCGCTCGCTCCTCGTCCAGGCTCTCTACGATCGAAACCTGAACCGCCGGGTCCGTCTCGGCCAGCGTCTCAGCCGCCGTCTCTACATCGAGCGATTCGAACATCTCCTGGCGCTGAGCAGGATCGAGCTCGTCAACAATCTTGGCTATATCGGCAGGGTGCAGACTGGCCAGCTTGTCGAGCGGCACCCGCAGTCTGATGCGGCCCTCGCTGCGTTCGAACGTCTCGACATCGTTCCATGCTATGATGTGCGTGCGCAGACGCCATCTCAGCCGCCGCGCCAGCCAATCAACCGGCTTCTCCAGCCCGATCCGGCGAAGCAAACCGCGCGTCCCCGTGTCAACCCCCACAAGAAACAACCGCTTATCGGACAGCTCCAGCCGCACGTCATTGACTCTGACAACCCGGTAGTCGTGAACATCCACTATCTGCTTGTCCAGGACGTCGCGCTTGAGCAGGAGATCGTCATCGCGTATCTCGTAGGTCTTTACGTCAGCCCGAGCAGCCGAAAGCTTCAGCCCGCCATAGTCAACCCTCGCCTGCCGCCACGGCACCACAATCGTCTCCTGTCTGCCAACCGTCACTACCACGGCTGTCACTGGAGGGAACTGAGCGCCGGGAGTAACCACAAGGTCCCCAAGCACCCCCATTTGCTCCCCGCCCGGGTCAATGACGGGCTTGCCAATCATTTCTGAGAGAAACATCTTCCACCACTTCCAAACTGGTCACCCGCAAGCGTTCCACTTCCGGCTTGCCTGTTTGCAGAGTTACTTTACCCCGTTGGGCGCGAGCTGTCAAGCGCGCCGGCGCGCATGCGCGGCAACTTTGTGAGCGCGGGGTGTAGGGTCGAAGCATTTGCCCTTCGTGTTCGCCGCGACTCGACGAGAGCAGCCGCAAACGCTTCGCCCGACGCTCCGGGTTAAGCATCCGCGCCCACGAGCAAACAGCTGACGCAGACTAGGCAGGCGAATGCTTAACCCCTACATTCATGCCTGGTAGGTTCCTGTATAATCGTTACGCACACCCCGCCAGGGCCGTCTGCTTGACGCCGGGGCATTATCTGGTATAATGATCTTGTTGTCGTGCCCTCGTAGCTCAGCGGATAGAGCACCGGCCTCCGGAGCCGGGTGCGGAGGTTCGATTCCTCTCGGGGGCGCCAATTCAGGGGCCGGGGGCCAGGGGTCGGGGATCGGTCGAACGCTATCTTCCTGACCGCTGATGTTCGGTCCCTCTTCTGCTTTTTTCTATGACTGGAGCTACTTACGAAACACTAATCTACCACCAGAAGCAGGCGCTCCTGACCTGGAAGACTGCGCTGCAGGCGGCCGCTACCTCGCTCAACCCTGAGATCGAAACGGCCGCCTGGGAGCTGCTGGTTCTATGCGCGGACAACCTGACGAAACCATCAATTGACACCGACGAGGAGATTTCGCGGGTAGCGCACGACCTTGCAGCGACCGTGCTGGAAAAATCCGATATCAGAACCCTCAACCTGAGCTACAGAGACGGGCTGCTGGAAGCCGTGCTGCGCCATACCACGGCCGGCGAAGAGACTACCTGCAGGATGGTTCACTTCGCAAACCTGCTGTCGGATGCGTTCCGCGACGCCTATGCGGACCGGCTGCGGCGGATGATCAGCCACCAGCGCACGACGAGGCTGTCCGAGGAGCTGCAGCTGGCCAAGCGTATCCAGCAGCGACTCCTGCCCAAGATGATTCCGACGATCCCGGGCGTTCAGGTGGCGGGCAGAGTCGTCCCGGCTGCAGAGGTCGGCGGCGACTACTGGAGCGTCAAGTATTATCGGGACGACGGCGTCGTCACCATCAAGCTCGCGGATATCTCCGGCCACGGCATTGCCGCGGCGACTCTTGTAGCCGCGGTCAAGTTCATCTCCGGCGGCTACTACCGCGGCTCTAAGTCCGCGCATGAGGTCGTGGAGCACACCAACCGAATCCTGGTCCTGGAGACCCCGGTCGAGGTGCTGGTTACGATGGTCTATGGCTGGCTCTACCCGGAGACCAAGGAAATTGACATCGTGAATGCCGGTCACGAGCCGGTTTTCCTCTGCGAAGACGGAGTCTGCACCGACATTCCGCCGACCGGCCCCGTGTTGGGCGTTGCCGACACGACCTACGGTGAGCAGCGCCTGAGCCTATCGCCCGGCGGCATCCTTTTCTTCTGCTCCGACGGGATCACGGACGCCGGCATCGGCGAACCCTTCGGCATCGCGCGCGTCAAGGAACTGGTCCTTGCGAATAGGAACCGATCAGCCGATGAGATCGCAGAGCTTGTGATCCAATCGGTTACGGATTACGCAGGTCAGCCTCATGACGATATGTCGCTCGTGGCGGTCAAAGCGGTGGATGAAGACTCTGCGTAGCGTCACGGCCGCGTCGCTGGTGCTGCTTGCGGCCTGGCAGGCTGCGGCCGAGAACGTTCGGCTGGTCGCCGCCACGCGGACACCCCATTTCCTGATTAGGCACGATCCAGAGCTCAAGCCGACGGCGGTGGTTATCGGACAGGACTGCGAGTACTGGCTGGCCGAGATCGGCCGCAGGTTGGACCTGCCCGACCGTCCTGGTCCACCTATTCCCGTCTTACTCTACCGAAACCAGGGCGAGTTTCGCCGGGCGACCGGGCACGACCGGCCCGGCGAGGTACTGGGACGGGCCTCCTCCCGAGGTCTTGTGGAACTCGATGCCTCTGGGATCTTCGCCCCTGCTGAGCAGATCGCCGGACACGAGATAACCCATGTTGTGATCTTTCGCATCCTCGGCCCGCGATCGGATGTTCTTCCGCTCTGGGTCAACGAGGGCACTGCCAAGTTCATGACCGAGGATTGGGACGAACTCGACAGCACGGCCCTGGCCAACGCGATCACCGAAGGAACGCTCATTCCACTATCGTCTCTTGCGCGCACTTTCCCTCCAGACGAGCGCGAAACGCTGGCCTATGCAGAAAGCTCCTCGGCTGTCACGTTCTTCGTCCGGAGGTACGGCGAGCGTGCGCTGGTCAGGTTGATTCACGCTACGGCTCGCACTGGATCGTTCGAGAGTGCCATGCGCGAGGTGACGGGCGGATCGGCAAGTGAGTTCGAACGACGCTGGCTGGTCAGCCTCCAGGGACGCTACGGCTCGCCGCGAATCATGCGGCTGGTCGGCATTGCCGGCCTGCTGGCAATGCCCCTCATCGCCATCGCCGCCTACCTCGCACTGCGACGCCGCAGACGCCGGATCATCCAGCAGTACGATCTTGAGGAATGGGAGGAGGCAAACTGGCGAGATTGGGGAGGAGGTTAGAGGTTAGAGGTTAGAGGTTAGAGGTTAGAGGTTAGGGGTAGGAGTTAGGAGTTAGGAGTTAGGGTTAGGGTTAGGGCACCTTCCAGCACCTGACACCCGACACCTAGTGATAGTATCTCTGTGGGTCCTGGCCGAGGTTGGACAGGCTGTCGAAGTCAATCTGCCGGAGCGCCAGGATGCCAGAGAAGCTGAGGACAAATCCCCGCTCCGTGACGGCCAACTCGGGGTCTCTCAGGAGCTTTGCCAGGAACAGCCGATCCTCCACAGCCAGGGTGGCGATCTGGCGGAGCTGATAACTGTCGAGCGCTGCCACTGCCTCCCGTGCCTCCTCCGATATCTCCCCTTCCGGCTCAAGATCAATCACCCGACCAAACTCCTCGATCGCGCGAGCGCAATCGCCCTTCTGCTGGAAGAGCACACCCTTTTTGAAGTGATTGACAGCGTCGGTTGGGTCGAGATGGACGAGCTCCGTCGTGACCTCCAGCGCTTTATCGAGGAGGCCCTTCTGCAAGTACGCCACACCGAGCACGTTTCGCGCAAAGAGGTTGCGCGGATGCTGCTTGAGCACTCGCTTGCTCTCGCGAATCGCCTCGTCGAACCAGCCGGCTTCCGCATACATCTGGAGAAGCGCCTCCTGAGGCGACGGATTGCGCGGGTCGAGCTCGATCGCCCGCTTCATTGCCTCGACGGCCAGCTCTATCTTCCGCTGTGAACGATAGAGTTCGGCCAGTCTGACGCAGTAGCTGGCCTTGCCGGGGCTGAGCGCGATGGCCTTCTCAAGCGTCCGGATTGCCTCGTCGTACAGCCCTGCCTGCTCGAGCGCCGTCACGCGCCGCAGATACGCCGCCTCTCGGACGCCCCTTCCGCGAGCACTCGTTCCTTTTGTCGGCTCCACACCGTGAGTTTCGGTCATTCCTATACCCGATATTCCATACAAGACCCGCAGCGCGGCCAGACCGGGCCTGGCCTTTACTGCTATTCTTATTTTATCTTACCCTGCGGCGTTTCCTGCCGGAAAATCGAAAATCAGGTGATATTACCAGGCGAAAACTGGTAACATTGCCGGCTCCGTCAAGCCAGGAACTCGACACCGACTGACTGTTCGGCATAATCCCGGCTCAGTCGCTCAGCGAGCGCTTCCATTCCCGGGCGCTCCGTCTGATAGTGACCTGCGTCAATGACCGCGAGGCCGAGGGCATCTGCAGTGAGGAAATCGTGATGACCGACATCCCCGGTCACATAGACGTTCACGCCTGCGGCGTGAGCATCCCGGATGAGAGAGCTGCCGCCGCCGCCGCAGAGCGCGACGACCTCGACAGGCATGTCGGGATCGCCCACCATCCTCGTCTCGTGGTAGTTCAGCGCAGCCTCGACGGTTCGGCGGAACTCGGAAAGCTTAACCGCCGCCGCCAGCCTGCCGACGCGGCCATAGCCATAGGCGTAAGGCTCATTTTCCAGCGGATAGACGTCGTAGGCCACCTCTTCGTAAGGATGCTGGCCGATCATGGCATCGAGCACTGGGCCGAGGCGCCACTCCGGCACCAGCATTTCGAGCCTGAGCTCAGCCGCCTCCTCAAGCTCGCCAATGCCGCCCACGTAGGGCTGCGCGGCGGGCAGCGGAACAAAAGTCCCCGTGCCCTCGGTCCGAAAGCTGCAGTGGGTGTAGTTGCCAACGACGCCCGCCCCGGCCTCCGCCATTGCGTCTCGAACCGCATCAACCGCTTCCGCTGGTGTGAACACGGCTACTTTGAACTTCCGCTCGCGCCGCCGCACGCAGAGCAGGCCCGTGACGCGCACTCCCAGCCGCCCCGCAAGCACGTCGTTGACGCCGCCCTCGACCGAATCGTAGTTTGTGTGCATCACATAAAGCGCCCTGCCTGCCGCGACGAGCTTTATCAGCCGGTCCCGCATTGGCTCGCCAGCCGCAAGCGTCTCGATCGGCCTGTGGATCAGCGGATGGTGCGTCACAAGGAGCCCGGCGCCCGAGTCCACGGCATAATCAACTACTGCCGGTGTTGGGTCAACGGCAACAAGCAGACGAGTCACATCAGCCTGGCCGTCTCCCACCTGCAGGCCGATCATATCTCCCTCATCCGCCAGCCTCGGCGGCGCAATTTCTTCAAGGTCATGGATGATGTCGCTGACTTTCATCAAGATTACCTCTCGAAGTCTGTTCGATTCCGCCGACGGGTATTCCTTCCGACGGCATGAGACAAATTAGTTCAGAACCCTCTTGCAATCTTTGGAGGATTGGGGTATACTTGACAAAGTGTCCGGCAGCATCGGTGGGCGACGACGCGCCGAGAGAATGCCAGGACACTATAAATCAACGAAGGTGCACCGACGTTGAGATTGAGACGAATGGCTTGGACTGCCGAGCCTGTTGGCGACCGATCGAACCGTTCGTGGCTATTAGCCTTGTGCCCCGCCCGTTGAGAAAATCCCGTGGGACTAGGTCCCAGAAAGAAGGCAAGGAATTTGGCCACAAAATCACTGTACGTAGGAAATCTGTCTTTCAGCGCCACTGAAGACGAACTCCGTCAGCTCTTCGAGCAATTCGGCCCGATCGCGGAGATCAGGGTCATCGGCAACAAGGGCTTCGGGTTCGTTGACCTCCCGGAGGAGAACGTGGCGGCGGCGATCGAAGCCACTAACGGCAAAGAGGTCGGCGGTCGAACGTTGACGGTCAACGAAGCGAGACCGCGCCCCGAGCGCAGCGACGACAGCCGCGGCGGACGCGGCGGCGGTCGGAGCCGCTGGTAGAGAGGCAACCTGGGCGCCCGGGAGTCAAATCCCGGGCGCTTTTCATTGTACTTGTCCGCAACCCCTCACGCCAGCCCGCCGAACATCCATGGAAGAGTTCGGTCTTCCGGGACTCCTTCAAACTCGCATTCTTCGACAAGCTCAGAATGAAAGGCTTATCTGCATCCTGAGCCTGTCGAAGGATGCTTCCTCCCGGGTTACTGAACTCTTACCCATCTACCTGCTTGGCTTCGGCTGCGCCGAGCGGTATAATTGAAAGGCAAATCCTGAGGGCGAGGAAGGCGATGCGCTTCCTGTCGCCCTGTGTCTAAAGGCTTTCGCTGCAGATGACCACCAAGCTCACGCCCATGCTCGCGCAATATAAGGCGATCAAAGAGCAGTACCCGGACGTCATACTGATGTTCAGGCTGGGGGACTTCTACGAGATGTTCGGCGACGACGCCGTAACCGCCGCGCGCGAGCTGGAGATAGTCCTCACCTCAAGAGAGGCCGGAACAGCCGGCCGGATGCCAATGTGCGGCGTTCCGCATCACTCCGTCGAGCGCTACGTGGCGAGGCTCATCTCCCGTGGCTATCGAGTCGCCATCTGCGACCAGATGGAAGATCCGAAGCTCGCAAAGGGCCTCGTAAAGCGCGACGTGACCCGCGTCGTCACCCCCGGCACCGTCCTCGAAGACCATATGCTCGACGCCAAATCCAACAACTACCTTGCTGCGCTCGTCCCAGACGAGGAGGGCACAGGTTTGGCCGTAGTGGACATCACGACGGGCGAGTTCGCTGTGACCCAGATCGAGGGCCGTGACATGGTGCCGAAGGCGCTTGAGGAAATCGCGCGCCTGTCGCCGGCAGAGTGCCTGCTTAGGGAGATTGACCAGGACCTGGAGGAGCCGGTGAAGAATGTCTCCGGAGGGTTGGTCACACGCTGCGAGGATGAGGCGGTCTATCTGCAACCCGCGCGCGAGCGGCTGAGGTCGCATTTCGGGACCGCATCCTTGCGCGGCTTCGGCTGTGAAGACATGACGGCTGGGCTGGAGGCAGCGGGCATGATCCTCGACTACCTGAAGCGCACAAACGCCGCCGCGCTCCAGCACGTGACCTCTATCTCGAGCTACTCGACCGATGGGTTCATGGTCCTCGACGCCGCGGCCCGGCGCAATCTGGAGCTTGTGCAGACGATCTCGCCGGAGGGCCGCGGAAAGAGCCTACTCTCCATCCTGGATCGCACAAAGACCGCCATGGGAGCGCGCTCGATCCGAAAATGGCTCGACCAGCCGCTGCTCGACGTGCCGTCCATCGTCCGGCGCCAGGAAGCGGTCGAGGAGCTTTACAGGGATTCTATCCTGCGCGGCGAGCTGCGCGAAGTGCTCTCAGACGTTCAGGACATCCAGCGGCTGATGAGCCGGATCGTCATCGGGAACGCCAACGCCCGCGACCTGGTGGGCCTTGCCGCGTCCCTCGAACTGCTGCCTCGGATCAAGTCTGCCCTGGAATGTAGTGGCCGGGCTCCGTCCCGGCCATCGGCCCCGGATGGGGCCGGACACGATCTGGGCCTGCTCTCCCAACTCGCCGGCGAGCTAGACGCGCTCGAGCACGTCACCGCCATCAACCGGTCGGCTATCGTTGATGATCCGCCGACCAGCGTCCGCGAAGGCGGG
>Ga0315289_10011806_pt1 | contig 12356 bp, 9 predicted proteins | sample YL17G11_40_MG_FD_203452 | JGI IMG/M metagenome (GOLD analysis project Ga0315289, IMG submission 203452) | Sediment microbial communities from Yellowstone Lake, YNP, Wyoming, USA - YL17G11_40 | ecosystem: Environmental > Aquatic > Freshwater > Lake > Sediment | place: USA: Wyoming | collected...
TAGAAAATTTAACGATAAAACCCTCTGCGGTTGATTTCTCAACAGCATAGGTTGGCAGATAACTATTATCTTCTCCGATTCCCCACTGAGTGTTTATCCAAGTTGGTGCTTGTGCAAAAGGAGCGTCATAGATAACAGTAACCGATCTCATCCCCGCCTGCAGAAGAATAACACCACGCTTTTCCCACCGGGTATCACTTGAAGGCTCCCTAAACAAAAGAGTGCCATCAGTTTCTCCAGTAAGGATGTATCCGTTACTTGCAGGTAGATCTGGCGGTAGAAGTAACTCAGTAGACACCGCAAGATCGGGAGAAGCTCGAAGCGTTGTCGAATAGGTATTCGTCGCTTCAAGTAACGCCAATCCACCAGCAGTACCAATCTGGATTACTTTATTAACGTCATCCCAGGTTAAATCAGCATAATATCCAACGGTTTGCCCTGCAGTATAAACAGCGATTTGTCCCGCTGTCCCAAGAGGCTCAACCAGTTTGGCATAAGAAAGCTGACCTGTCAGATAATCAACAAGGAGAGTGTAGCCAGCCGCAGGTGGCAATCCGGCAGGGATGAGTAAGGTACTCGCGCTTAGTTCATTCAAGGCTGAGTAGTATGGGATGGCATTCAGAACACCAGTGTTAATTCGGTTGGTAACCCAACTCAGAGTTCCAGCGCCATCTGTCCACAAGAACTGATCTGCCAAGCCGTCAGCCGAAGGGAGTGTCCAAATCAGAGATGTCGGAACAGTAGTTGGGGATCGGAAACCAACGTAGTTCAATCCTGAGTCATAAAAGCGTAAAGCAGCGGGATTAAGAACAGATACCCAACCACCGTCATCAATAGACAGGTAGTTATTTAGCCCAGAGCCGAGGACAGTAGAGCCTGAAGTCGTGAAGCCCAAACCACCAGCCAGATATAAAGAGGCTCCTGCACCAGTGGCATTGTCACCGCTTTTTATCGTGACAATGGTAGGAACAACACTATCACCTTCGATAGTAAACGTAGTTCCAGTGAGTAACAAACCTGTCGCGGGATTAAAGAAATTTGCTGACGGTGAAACTCTTCTAGCCGTAGAATTCTGGTATGTCGCAACGGCATCTTGAACACCAGGATCAACGAGATCTGTGAAGCTCAACTGACCTGCTGCATCACTTACCAGAGCTTGTCCTGCCAAGGTGGCATCTATTAGAGGCAGATACCAAGTGACGTTTGTTGACATAGTTGGCGAAGCAAACAGTGAAGCAGAGCCCGCATCAAGTGGAGCAAATAACTGAAGGCTACCGCCTTCATGAAGTTCAAGTATTTTTAATAATTCAGAATTCTGGAGCCACAGCGAGCCGTAAACCTGATTGCCATTAAAAGCGTAGAATGCAAGTTGCTTTGCCTGCGCTGTGTTAACTTTACCAACGATAGTTACTACGTCTACCCATAAGAAATTGCCAAACCCATCCGGGCTTAACATGTAGTTGGGTGTTCCCACATCGAGTGGTAGACCGCCTGTGGTACTCAGATATTCAGTGGTAAGTAAACCCCAGACAATCTCGTTGAGGGCAGTGGTGAGAGCCGCTCTACTGGCAACATTCGTCCAGGGGTAAACTTCATCTTCAATTGCTTGATAATATGCCAAGGTGAGTGGCGTACCTGTATGAACAACACCCCGACCAACCTTGATGAAGCTAAGAGTTCCCGCGCCATCTGTGGTCAAGGCATAGCCGTTAAGACCATCAAGGGCAGGAAGAATCCAAGACACAGAGGCAGCTAAAGTGGGAGTTTGGAACTCCAAATAAAAGGATCCCGCAGCGGGGAAAAGGCGTAGTTTAGCGCCAGCTAATAAGTTAAATATTTTTAATGAGTTATCAATAGATAAGAAACTGGTATCGTCAACTTTCGTTCCTGTAGCCGGATAGTAGGCAAGATAGTTCGCCACACCCGAAAGGACTTCACCAGTGATGTCTACTGCATTCGCCCACAGGAAATTCGTCCCACCATCACTCACAAGAACTTGATTGAGAGTTCCTGTGCCGAGAGGAAGATCCCCTGTTGTGGATAAGTATGATTCTTTTATCAACATCCAGCTCAAAGCGCCAAGGGCAGTTGAGCCCAAAATCCTGGATGCTGTCGTTGTCAGGCCAGAAACATAGTTACCTGAAGCAGCATAGTAAGCTACTTGATTAATAAGCCCAGCGTTGACTGTCCCATGATCATAAGTGATCCAGGATAAATTCCCTGCGCCATCTGTTTGTAACAACGAAGGATGCGGAGGTGATGGGAGCCCATCAGCAGAGGGAAGAGTCCACGACACGGACGGTCCAAACGACAACGGAGCTTTAAACTCCAGATAGTCCGAGCCATTGACCGTTGCCTCATAAAACCGAATTGAGCCGTGATTAAGCAGCGAGAAGGCGCGAAAAATTTCATCAGTTTGTATAAAAGTCGAAGCCGAGACAACCGTACCTGGAGATGTTGCGCTGTAGTAAGGGAGTCGATATTGCGTACCTGGGTTAATGAGAGATGGGTTTGCATTCACCCACGCGAAGGAGCCATCGCCCACTGCGGTTAAGACCTGGGTAGCCGAGCCAATTCCAAGAGGAACACCACCTGCAGCTTTCAAGTAAGGCGCTTCAATAAGAGCCCAAACCAATGTGCCTAATGCCGAACTAAGGAGAGCCCGCGATGCTACAGTGGTAAGTGGACTTAGATCGTTTCCTGGCGTTGCATAGTAAGCAACTTGATCTCCAAGCAGAGACGTATTGATAAAGCCAACATCAGGCAGGTCAGCAAAGACTGGCGCTCCAGCTACTTGAGTTAATACCTGCCCTGCTGTACCTGTCGCCCATTGAATAGCGCCTGCAGCTTGGGTGACTAACGCTCCCCCAAAAGCATTTGGTAGCATAGCGTAGACACCAGCAGCAGATGAATAGACCATCTGATTGGCACCAGTGAACAATCCCGATATCAATACCTGACCAGAATAATCGGGAAAGTCCCAAATGCGGAGCCCGCTATTGGTGTGGACTAGCCTACCAATTTGAGTGCCAGTAATAAGATCAAAATGAGTGCCGACGATCTCGACAGCTCCTTTTGTTCCACTACTAGTTGATTCTAAGCGAAGAACACCCCCAGGTAGTTCGTCACCAAAGACCACAGAAGAATATAATAATTGATTTAGGACTTTTGTCATTGGCTTCTACCTATATGGCTAGTTACAGGTAACTTGTTATCACTTGCTTCACAAAAGACAGCTTTTCTAAGACTTCTTTTGGATCAATAGTTACATGTTGAGTATGGGATCCCCACAAGAAACAAACTGTCATATTAGCATTAAATTGTGCTAGATGAGTGCCAATCGAGTATCTTCCATTAACGAATGTACCTGGGTTTTTCATCTTGTTACCCAGCTCGTCTTGCGCAAACTTATGTAACAAAGTTAGCTGGTTGATTTTAAATTTCTCATCTTTTGCTTTCGGCTCAAATTTAGTCTGTGCCATCAAAATTAAAACATTGGAAGGAACAACTTCTTCTGGATCTACAGTTTTAAATGGCGCATCAACGTCAGAGTTGGAAGACATCCTCTCGTAAAATAGTGAAGGCATCTTAAACTTTTTCATCACTGAAATAAATTTATTGGCCTCAGTTTCGTTCTCAGCTTTGACATAGATCGTGTTGTCGTAGCCAGCTCCCTCTGGGCGACCGCCAATATAAAGCTCAATTTTTCTCTGCTTCTTATTCATGAGCCTAAAGAAGTTGATAGGCACATAGTTATTTGCCTGGACTACGGGTATTGGATTACCAGAGACTTCTGATGTGGCATCCATCAGAACTCTATTCATTTCATCGGTTAACCTTTTATCTATGTTGATACCCTCAATGACAAGCCCGGTAAAAGGATTCTCTTCCTCAAACAGCGCCCTATCAATTTTACCAAATGCGGGACAGAAAGGCTTACTTGTTTCACGATTCTTTAGTTCTGTCTTTAAATCTCTGGCCATTTTACCACTTAAAAAATAAACGATGACAGGTCGAGTTTCGTTTTTTAATTGCTTGGATTCCAGAAATTTGATTGCTTCCGGTAAAATCTTAGATGCTTTTTCGGTTTCACCCGGCTTGTCAGGTCCAAGAAAGTCACTATACTCCACAGGTTTCTTCCGGGGATCCAAGATAAAAATATGTGGATCTTGCAGCGACCGCAGTTTTCCTATGCTGAAAGGCTTTCCCGCAATTTTTGAATCAGTGTCGTCAGCCTTCTCATCCTCGTCCTCTTTTTCATCATCAGCGGCATCAAACTCTTGAAAAGCCTCTTGTGCAATCTTAAAGTCGATATACTTATTTGTAGTTTTAGCCTCAAGCGCAGCTTTCCACGCCTGAATCATTTTTTTAAAACCATCATCATATTTTTCTGTAATAGTTTCATCCAGCTTCTTAAAACTATCTAGTACGGTTTCATGAGAATCAGCAAACCATTTGGGGATATCTTTATCCTTATTCTCATCTATAATATGCTTTTGCAGAACTACATCACCAGCAGTATCGAAGAAATCGGTTGTCTGCTTTTTAAAATCATCTAATGTAGTATCGGCAGTCCAAGCGGTTATCTTGTCTAATGCTTCTTTGGCATCGCTAAGAATCTTCTCGTCTAATGATCTATCATCATCTTGGTTTTGTTCTTCTTTGTCTTGCTCCGCATCTTTATCATCTTTTGTAGTCTCTTTACCCTTTACTCTTTCCGCCATAACCTCTGCTATTGGAGCCCACGCTTCATGCAATGTTCTTCTAAGCTCGCTGGGTACTGTTACACCTTCCAATTCATTTAATTTCATCATTTTAAAAGGCTGGGGATCTGTAACGTCAAATATAGTCGTGATCTGTTTTTTATTGGGAAAGTGTTCAAGACCTGGAGGTGTTCCAGCAATAAACTGTAATGTCTGTAAATATTGAACATCACAGATCCATGCGTGAATACGTTTTGCATCACTCAAATGAATGCTCTTACTTAATATCTCCTTTACCGTTAAGCCGTTTTCATCCTCATCCTGCAAAAATGTCGCATATTGCTCCTTTCCTTCTTCAGCTCCCGATCCCTCGACCATGGTAATATTAGAATTAATAAGAAATAATGAGGGATTTTTCATTCCTTGAAGCTTATCAGCCATCTGTTCTGCGTCAGCTTTTGGAGCGACTTCTGTTGCTTTGGCTTTTGGTTTATCTTCCTCTTTGGGCGTGTCTTCTTTTACTGCAGGCTCGGTTACTTCCTCTTTATCTTCAGGAGCAACCTGAGTCTTTTCATCTTTCTTTTTCTTTTCATCTCTTTTTTTACGAACGTCATCCTTGGCTGCTTTCTCTTCCAGAGAACGTTTAAGCAAACGCTCATCTTGCTTCTTTTCCGTAGCAGTGCGCTTCTTCGCGACCACCTCTTCTAACTGAGATGAAAGCCTATCCAGGTACGTTGTCATCTTACTTAACTCCATTATGGAACGAAGCCAGCTTTGCTACTGTGTAACGGATTCTTCTTGGACGCCCAGTAGCAACTACCCAAGCCACTGTAAGCTGATAAGGCATGTTGGGGTTTCCAGTATACAGAAGATCGTATCTAATGCTGTCATGAGCGCGAGTGTTGTCTGCATCAATAAATTTGACCTTAATGTATTCAGGAATAAATGGAATATCGACAACGACAGTTCCATTTCCTGGCAGCACTTTGAGCGCAGAACTTACTCGTTTCTCAATAAAATGAGTTTTAGTCTCTATCATATAAAAATCCCTCTCTCTAATGTACTTAATCTGTGTATGGCATTAACTCGCGGCCAGCCGGAACTCTAAGATCAGCGAGTAAATTCGGCGCTATCTTCGTCAATAATTTCACATAAGGATCATGACCTTTTCGAAATACATCTAAGGTCGCATCGACTTGATTTATATTAGGAGAATGCTTCGCTCCTACTGAGAATCCCCATTTTGGTGGCAAGGTTGCGGATGATCCTGGGCGATTGGATGCGCCCTCCTCACCGCCTTTAAATAAGTCATCAGCGCTCTTACCGCCACTTCCACCTTTCTCTCCTGGAGCCTTTTCTCCACCGCCACCACCTTCGCCACCACCGAATAAATCTTCACCGCCACCCCCACCGCCTAGATCAGCCGATTCACTCTCACTAGTACCAAGCTGATACAGTCTTTTCTTAATAATAATATCCTCTTCCATCATCGCCATTGCTTTGTCGAGATCATAACCCGCTGCCGATGCCCAGATACGAAGTGGAATTGGAACACCATTTTCTTTGAGCTTATCCAACATCTCCATGTAAGCCGTGTCTTGCTCTGGTCTTAGAGTATCCTCAGTAATAAGACGTGGCATGATCAAGGATTCTGTTGGTATGTCTAAAGCCTGTTTCGCTGTGACGACAGGAAAACCCCAAGGCGACAGCCGCTCGCCCTCACGCATCCTACGATCATATTCTGCAACTCGTCTCAACCGATCTGGCTCTACACGAATGCGATTAGATAACTGCGCTTGAGTTCGTTTCTGAAAGTTATGAATCCGAGCAAAAGCGGGGAATAACTGCTTGGCAAAAATCTCTCGCAGCATGTTATCCCTGAAAGATGCAACTGCTTTACCTAATGACGTTCTAGCCGTCTCCATGTTGGATACGTTAGCATCACCTGATAGATAAGCTTCGGAGACACCCAAAGCTCTCATCTTGAGGGTACTCAGGAATTCAAATTCTTGTGAGATACCCCAAATAGCAGTAGGATCTCGAACTTCACTGATCAAAACACCATTACGAACAGAGATAACAGCGCCTGTCGGATCCTCATCCGCCTGCATAAAGATCTGAGTCAGAGCCGATAGCTCGTTATCGTTTGGCTCCCAGGTTTCTTCAATACCCGCTGTCACTAAAAGAATAGAGCGGTTTCTACGACGAACTCCCGTCAATGATGCATCCCACAGTGCAGTCTCGTAAGCCCACGCAGGAAGAATTCTGGTGAAAAAAGATGTGCCAATATGGTCATACTGGTTAACCCGTCTTGCCAGAAATAAAGTATTCATGGGATCGAGAGGAAAGTAACCAGATGAGTTTTGGAAAATTGCCAGCAGATCCTTATTCATCGATTCTTTAAGCTCGACAACCCTTGGATCCACACTGCGAGCAAATTCACGCCAAGCAGGAGATGAAAGAACATCGACAAGGGGTTTCACGCTGGAGAAGGGCATGGGAGTTATTTTGGCTTGGTCGGGATCTATTGGCACCATTGCATCCCACAAACCCGTTGTCTCATTGAAAGGTAGAGATGCAATCATTCTACCAATAATCAGAAATTCACGAGAAATAATCGGTAGATCACCCCAGATATTTAGAGCCTCAATCATGTCATGATACATCTGAGATATCTTCGGATCGTCAATGCCAATAAGCTCGTAAAGTTTACCCCAAGGCAGAGTGCTGTAGATGTCAATAACGGAGCCCGCGATGCTGTCTCTTAAGTAGATTCTCCGCAGCAAAAGATGCAGCATCGTAGGCTGTCTAGGAATCCAATCCTCAATGATCGATCCCTCTTCAATCCTGGCCTTCTGCGAATTGAAGCGCTCATGACTGAAGCCGCCCGGAGTGGACGCAACTACCCCAGATCCATGACCTTTCCAAGAGCCCAAAGCTCTTGACTTTGACATATAAGGTGGGTTTCTCCTATCGAGGTAGGAGCCCAAAGCTGGTCGTTTGAAATTAAAGTATCCCATTTGTTTCCTACCTACGTTTTGGCCAAAGTTCTAAGTCTGCGCTCCAAATACCTAGCAAATTCCTGCCTTCTTGCTTTAGGCACAACATTCATATCAAGAAGTAGAGCTGTCAATAACTTAGGTGCAACCTTCTTAGTGAATCTTGCCCAGCTATCACTTGTAAAATTGAACGGATCAGTTAACTGAATCTCTTTTTGAAGAAAGGGAGTTAGCCGTTTTGTATTGGTTAACTCACTAAACCCAATCTTCTCCCCTTTTCCTATTCCCTCTGCAAACATCGGTGATACCACTGAGGGAGCTTTTGTCTTTTTAGACTTAGGTTGAATCTTCGCGATCTTTTTAATATCGATAGGCTTTAAAGCAAAGTTGATGTCAGCTTCAACACAAGTTAAAGCTTCTACTTTTTGAAGAAACCCCATTGTTAGTTTCCTTCTTTTGAAGGTGGAACTGGGAAAACTACAAAATGCTTTTGGCAGAAAACTGCTTTGCGCTCATTGGCTAATTTGACAGGCTTGAGTGGGAGTTTGCATACCGGACAAATAGTAGGATCGTTAGCTGCAACACTTTGGGCTCCTGCCGCTGCTTGCCTGCTTTTATAACCACTGACCAGCTTATCAATTGTCGATTCACTGGCAAGGATAGCGTCAGGCTCTTCCCCACTATAGAAAATGTCAGTAGCTACTGCTCGAACTTCCTGACGACTTAAATCACTACGGGTACTTTCGATTTTAGTCATTATGGTTTCTAATGTCATTGCTTTTTCCTATGTTTTAGTCCTAGAAATAACGGCTCCTATTGCGCGTCCACCACCTTGTGGTATTGCCAACGTTGTGTTGTAGCCGCCAGCGCCAACTGTACTGTAAAGTTGCCCGTTGCCACTTAAACCACCACCAGCAATTACAAGCCGCCCTTTACCTGTCCTGCGCTCACCTAACAACATCCCCTGCTTGTACTCAAACTCGCGCCTATAGTCGTCATCCCACATAAATGTACAACCTAAAACCACCGCTCTGAATAAGTCATCATGCCCGTCACCTTTACCTATTTTCTTCCCCGTTTCAGAAACACTCAACATCTGCCATAAGAAGTGAAGATAAGGTCGAGTATAAAGGATCTCCTGATGACTATCCGGTGACTTATCAATATCTCCTATTGGCATCTCAGTCTCAGGAAACTCCAGCTTCGCTTGTAGAACTTGTGTTCTAAAAAAAGTGAAATTCTGAAATGTCAGTGAATATTGTTTTGCCGCAATCCTCAAACCCAACAACTCTTGGATTTGAGATTTTGACTGCCACTGGTCATACACAATTAATCTAATAGGGAGAACATCGCACAGGCGTTTGATAAAATAAACAAACGATTTTGACATATCTACCCCCTCACCACGCTTCTTGTTGGGATAGATGGCAAAAAGTCCAGCAATTTGGACGGTAGAAAAGTCTGTCTCCTTCAATTTAAGTAAAGCAGCGGCATAACCACAATGTGTATGACCAAGGTCTATAGCCAAGCAATAAGGTACTGTAGCATTCTTTTCTACCTTATCTGCGCTTAAGTAATAACCAACATCTCCCTTTTCAACAGTGACTTTCCATTCTGGAATAGAAAGATGCGCCAATTTGAGGACAGCCTCTTCATTGTCGAAAAAAGGTGAATCAGCAAAAGGTGGAATCGAGCCATAGTCGCGCAGGTAGGTTTTGAAGTTGGCGTCACGTTCTACTTTCAACTCATCCGGGTTAGCTGCAAACTCTGGGTTAACTTCCCATGATGCTTTGTGAGATGCCACCCTTTTCGTGTCTCTCTTTGCAAGCTTTATCAGATGCATCATATAGTCTGTTTTAGAGGAGGTAGATGATGCACATGCAATCAAAGCTGTGGGAACATCGTAATGACCTGCAGCAAACCGAGAAGCTGCTGCGTTCCTAATCGTTCTACTCGCTTTCTGATAAGCCTGATAAGTCTCATGAGGGTTAGCTCGCTTACTTTGATCATGGCCTAACCACCAACCGATCTCATCAAAGAAACTTCCTATGGCAGTTCTACCCCTTGAGGTATCAATGGATGCGCCAATGTAATAACCAGTGATTTTTTTATGCACATAACCAAAAGACTGCGTCAGCCATTTATTAAGTTCGATTCCTAATCGTTTTTCGTGATGCCTTAAAAAATCATGATACTGACCAAACCATGCGCAGGTTTCTACAGAGCGGGTGAACTGATGCCAGATCGATTCATTCGCCTGCCCTGCCGTAAGAGCAATGAAACGCATAACAAGTAAAGAGCCTTTTAGGAGCCGATAGTAAGAGGCAGGATCTGGGATTTTGAGCATTCGGTGGAGATGGTAGCTGCTGAGAATGCCGACGATGGCACTTTTTCCACTACGCATTCCCCATAACAGGTCGATTTCATTGGGAAAAAGCCATAATCCATCATTGAAATGATCGAGCCTCGTCTTGCCGCATTTAGGGCATTTTCCAAGATTTAAAAGTTGAATACGATCTTGGATGTTACCCATAGACTCAGTGACTTCAAAATCTTTTAAATAGAATTCCCAATCGCTGCAGTAAGGGCAAACATCTCCCATTAACCTTAAAAGTACCTGGAGTTGAGTGGGATATATTGTGCTGATTCCCAGGTAATCAGGATCTATTATCCAGGAAAGTACATTTGGACACCAGTTAAGATCGCGCTCGTCAATCTCAGTAGCCATAGAGGGATCGAATCCACTATTGATTGAATCCTCAATCAGTTTTAGCGGATCGAAATTATTAATGGGGGAATCATCTTGTTTCTCTTGCTTAGTAGCCATGCATCACCTGGAGTTAGTTGGTAGGAGTTTCTTCGTCTTCATCCTCATCAGGAGTAGAATCATCATACTTTATTTTCGTAGCGTTCTTCGGTGGAGCATAATACGTTACAGTTAGATGGTTTGCTTTTGCTCCAATCTCAAACATAGCTGTAGACTCGTCAACAAAGCCAAGCTCTGCCTCTTCAACACCATCAACCATTCTCATCGTCCACTTAAGCTGCGGCAATTTAACTTTCAGTTTGTCTTTGATTTTCTGTGGCTCTAATTTAGCAGTCTCATCTACATCATCTTCCTCATCACCCTCTTCTGGCTTTTCCCCAGGTTTGGGCTTTTGATTTTCATCTTTTTTAGGATTCCAAATATAGGTTGGCGGATTGGGGAATTGCATTAGGAGTTCAGGAAACATTCTTTTTACTATTTTCAGCACATCTTTAAAGACTAAAGGAGCAGCCATAGATAAGACAGCAGCCAAGCGTTCAACATACGACATCGACATATTCTCCTCAGTTATTTTTGTATCTTTTACACGATAATTCATCTTCTCCATCGGAGCGTTTGGATCTGATGGCAGTGTGCCTGTATTTGATCCACCGCGATCCCAAGTAGAATCCGAGCTTCTCTTGGTATCCATATTCTCACCTTGAGGTCTGGGCGCTCTGGGTGTCTTTAAGAGGATTGCTCTACCATTCTCCCAGGTGATTTCCCAATCTCTAGCCTTTTCAATGTTGAGAGGCCCGGCAGGACCAGACTCGTTGTTCGTCGTCCGATGACAGGGAGAATTCTTCGGATCATCCATCAACGCTTTCAGCCGATCTGTAAATGGCATAAATTCTACCCCTAAAAATGATAATACCCCCTTGGACTTCTTAGAAGATCAGATCCTTGGGGGTAAAGCGAGATACTAGTGCGCGATGATCTCGGCATTCTTAGGCAACTTAGCAGCTACCCACTGAATGTCTCTGGTATGAGCGCAAGTATAATACACGGTAAAGGTAAACGTAGCAGGTGTCACTGCTGCCAATTCCCAATAAAGGGTATCGGTAGCGGCTGCTTTACCATCATGCTGCTGACCTTGCGTTCCTTGAGTAGCAAATTTTGCTTTAAGATAATCTGGAAGAAAGGGCAGATCTACCGTAAATGTACCTGTTCCCATAACTCCATGTTGGAATCCAGTTTTACGTTCTTTGTTGTTAAAAATCTTCGTCATTGTCTTTTCCTTATCACGATTTGTAATAATAGTGGTTTAGTACCTATCTGTCTCTGTAACACTCCTTAACTAATCTTTTCTTCTACCTCTTTCAGATTAGCTTCAGCGCGTTTCCTTTGCCTTTCCGTCAACTGAGTAACTATTTCCGACAGCTCTTTCCCGTAAGTCTTGATCGCATCATCGAGAAGGGCTCCAATCTCAGCGATCTCTTTCAACGTGTCTTCCTGCTCTTTCTTCTGGGGTAAAATTAATGATGGATTTTTAGCCTGCTCTTGTTCTTCCATCTGTTGAAGTACCCCGTCGAAATACTGTTTATAGTCGTCCAACAACTTCTTCTGCTCTTCAATCATCTGACGATGCTGTTCTCGAAACATTCTATGCATTATTTCAAGCGATGTAATCATAGCTCACCCTACTAGGTTAAAGTGGCACATACATCATCGCTTCATCCCGAAAAACCTTTCGTGCCTGAACATCGAAGCTGGTCAGGATGTCTAAAGGATCGTTTGGGGACTGTTCAATAACTTTCCATCGCGTCATGTCTTCGAGCTTCACAATTAAATCTTCGAGATTGATTCTCTGAATCTTATCTGAGGGGAAAGCAAATTGAATTTGGTTGA
>Ga0315289_10011807_pt1 | contig 12354 bp, 12 predicted proteins | sample YL17G11_40_MG_FD_203452 | JGI IMG/M metagenome (GOLD analysis project Ga0315289, IMG submission 203452) | Sediment microbial communities from Yellowstone Lake, YNP, Wyoming, USA - YL17G11_40 | ecosystem: Environmental > Aquatic > Freshwater > Lake > Sediment | place: USA: Wyoming | collected...
CTTCTATCAGGTCTGGCGGTACCTGACCTTCCAGTTCCTCCACTCCACCGGCAACGACTGGATATGGCACATCAGCTTGAACATGCTGGGCTTGTATTTCCTGGGCGCCCCGCTGGAGATGCACTGGGGCAGCCGGAGGTTCCTGGCGTACTATCTGCTCTGTGGGATGGCCGCGGGCCTGGCCTACGTGGTGATGGACCTGGCCGTCTATGGGCCAGGCTCCCACGTGCCGCTTATAGGGGCTTCCGGCGGGGTGTACGCCATCGTCCTGGCCTGCGCGGTGCTGTTCCCGCACCTGAGGATCATCCTGCTGTTCTTCCCCGTACCCATCCGGCTGGCCGCCATCATCATCTTCGGGGGCATGGTCCTTGGGGTCGTCGGCTCGCTATCCGCTGCCGCCCTGAACCCGGAGTTCTGGTCCAACGTCGCCCACCTGGGCGGGGCCGTGGCGGGGGCTGCCTACCTGGGCCTTCGGCCGCTGACGAGGCGCGTTTTGCCGCACCTGCGCCTCCCCGGCGGGGGCAAATCCGGCGCCTGGCGGCGCAGGCTCATGCGCGAGCAGCAGGAAGAGCAGCAGATCGATGACATCCTCCGCAAGATTCACGAGCACGGGATCGGCTCGCTGACCCCCAAGGAAAGACGCCTGCTCCAGGATGCCACCCACCACCATCGCCAGCGGCAGAACACATAACCCGCCGGGGCCACATCGCGGCCTGGGGCAGCAACCTTATCGCTCTTTCCCTCCCGCCACGGGCAGGTTAAGATAGCTCAAACCTAAGGGTTACGTCATGAAATCCGACACCTGCTATCAGCAGTGCATCGACCCCGATTGCGGCGCTAAGCTGGGCGCCGGCGAGACTCACATCGCCTGCCCCAAGTGCGGGGAGTTGCTGGATGTCGTCTACGACTGGGATCGCCTGGAACTACCCAAGCGCCTAAGCGACTTCAACCGCCGCTGGGCCAGCCGCAGCAACCCCCTGGACTTCTCCGGGGTCTGGCGGTTCCGCGAGCTGCTGAACTTCTGCGACGACCGCCATCGCGTCACGATCGGCGAAGGCCAGACCCTGCTCCAGCGCAATGATGGCGTCGGCCGGTACGTCGGCCTGCGCGAGGGCCGGCTCTTCCTCCAGTACGAGGGCCTCAACCCCTCCGGCTCGTTCAAGGACAACGGGATGGCCGCGGCCTTTAGCCACGCGCGGAGGGTAGGCGCCCGCCGCGTCGCCTGCGCCTCCACCGGCAACACCTCGGCCAGCCTGGCGCTCTACGCCGCCCACGCGGGGATGCAAGCCATTGTGTTCGTCGGCTCGGGGCGCATCGCCTTTGGCAAGCTCGCCCAGGCCCTGGACTGCGGCGCCCGCACGCTTCAGATCGCCGGCGACTTTGACGCCTGCATGCGCCGGGTCAAGCAGGCCGCACAGCGGCTAGGGCTGTACCTGATGAACTCCGTCAACCCCTTCCGCCTCGAAGGCCAGAAGACCATCATGTACCGGGTGCTGGAGCACCTGGGCTACCAGGCGCCCGACTGGATCGTGGCGCCCGGCGGCAACTTGGGCAACAGCTCGGCCTTCGGCAAGGCCTTCATGGAACTCAAGGCCCTGGGCCTAATCGACCGCGTGCCGCGCCTGGCTGTGATTAACTCAACCGGCGCTGATACGCTGGATCGCCTGGTCAACGCCAAGAAGCTCCGCTGGAACGGCGGGCGCTACGACCGCCAGGCGCTGGCCGCTGACTGGAAATGGCAGGACGACACGCACCGCCTGCCGCACACGATTGCCTCGGCCATCGAGATTTCCCGGCCGGTCAATACATCCAAGTGCCTGCGGGCGCTGGAGGTCTGCAACGGCGTGGTGCGGGCCGTGCCGGACCACCTCATCATGGACGCCCGCGCGCAGGTGGGCCGCTGGGGCCTGGGCTGCGAGCCGGCCTCGGGCGCCTCGGTGGCGGGGGCCAGACAATTGGTGGCTGAGGGCGTGATCGGGCCCGATGAGCGGGTGGTGTGCATCCTTACCGGGCACTCGCTGAAGGACCCCGAGGCCACGGTGGGCTACCACACGGGCCAATGGGCGGCGGGCAAGGAGGTGGCCGGTGAGCGGACGCTGGCCAACCTGCCGATCCCCGTGGCCGACGATCTGGAAGCCATCTGCGCCGCCATCGAGTCGGCTGAGCCGACGGCGGCGCGGTAGTCGCGCCTGACGGTGAAGGACTGCGAAAGGATGACGATGGTGAAGATCGCGATTGCCGGCGCCGCCGGGAGGATGGGCCGCCAGATCGCCGCCCTGGCGATCGAATCCGAGCAGTTCGACATCGTCTGCGCCCTGGAGGCCCCCGGCCATGAGGCCCTGGGCAAGGACGTAGGCGAGCTGGCCGGCGTAGGCGCGTTCGGGGTGAAGCTGACGGCCGAGTTGACCGGCCAGCCGCGGGTGCTCCTCGACTTCACTTGCCCCGAGGCCACGCTGAGCCGGCTGGACGTCTGCCGGCGCCGCCGAATCGCGATGGTGATCGGCACGACGGGCCTGAGCGAGTCGCACCTGGCGGCCGTCGCCGACGCGGCGCGCGACATCCCGATCCTCCAGTCGGCCAACATGTCGGTGGGCATCAACGTGCTGCTGAAGATCCTGCCGCAGGTGGCGCGGGCGCTGGGGAGCGAGTTCGACATCGAGATCAGCGAGACGCACCACCGCTTCAAGAAGGATGCGCCCTCGGGCACGGCCATCATGCTGGCCAAGGCCATCTGTGCCGCCACCGGCAAGGAGTACGCCCAGACGGCGATCTTCGGCCGGGGCGGCCAGTGCCCCCGCAAACCGGGCGAGATCGGCATGCACGCCCTGCGCCTGGGCGACACGGTCGGGGAGCACACGGTCTACTTCGGCAGCCTGGGCGAGACCCTCTCCATCCGTCACAGCGCCCACGCCCGCGAGATGTTCGCTCGCGGGGCGCTGAAGGCGGCGGCCTGGCTGCCGACACAGAAGCCCGGCCTGTACAGCATGTTTGACGTGCTGGGGATCAGCTAGGAAGTGGCATGGGCGTCTCGCCCATGCGTCCCACGGCCGTGGAATGCAGGGCTAAGATGGCCCTGTGACGCACGGGTAAGCCCTGCTACAGGCGGCAGCTTTTTTCAACGGCTAGCCCTGGCCTGGGCATAGCGGTTAGACTACCGGCACAGCGGCATCGCCTTGCGAGGCACAAGCATGAGCCAGTCGCGGGATTATCAGATCGCCGTCTACTATTTCCCGAACTTCCACGTCGATCCGCGCAACGAGCTGGTCCACGGGCGGGGCTGGACGGAGTGGGAGCTGGTCAAGGCCGCCCGGCCCCGGTTCCCCGGCCATCGCCAGCCCAAGGTCCCGCTGTGGGGCTACCAGGATGAGTCGAATCCCCGCGTGTTCGCCGGCAAGATCGACGCCGCCGTCGGCGCGGGGATCGACTGCTTCCTGTTCGACTGGTACGCCTACGAGGACGGCTTGTTCCTTCAGGGGGCGCTGGAGCGCGGCTACCTGGGCGCGGCCAACAACTCCCGCATCAAGTTCGCGCTGATGTGGGCCAACCACGACTGGCTCAACCTCCACCCCGGCAGCCGGACGGCCTCGCCTCGGCTGCTGTATCCCGGCGCCGTCGGGCCGCAGACCTTTACCAAACTGGCGGCGTATCTGACCGACAAGTACTTTGGCCACCCCTCCTACTGGAAACTCGATGGGCGGCTGTTCCTTAGCATCTATGAGCTAAACACCTTCATTCGCGGCCTGGGCGGCCTGGGCGGCGCGCAGGAGGCGCTGGAATACCTGCGAGACAAGGTCCGCGCGGCCGGGCTGGGCGAGCTGCACCTCAACGCCATCGCCTGGGGCGTGCGTCCGCTGCCCGGCCAGCCGGAGCCTGCCGACGTCAACAGCCTGCTGGAGCGGCTGAAGTTCAACAGCGTCGGCTCGTACGTCTGGCTGCACCACGTCCGGCCGGCGGGCTTTCCCGCCAGCGATTATCGCGAGGTGGCCGAACAGGCCCGGGACCACTGGCATCGCGCCCGCCGGGAGTACCGCATTCCCTACGTCCCCAACGTCACCGTCGGCTGGGACCCCAGCCCGCGGACCGACCAGTCGGAGGGGTACGCCGACGCGGGGTATCCGTTCTCGCCGATCCTGGTCCGCAACACCCCGGAGATGTTCGTCCGCTCCCTGCGGGAGGCCAGGCAGTTCCTGGACGAGGGGCCTGCCCCGCGGGTGCTCACCATCAACGCCTGGAACGAGTGGACCGAGGGCAGCTACCTCGAACCCGACACCCAGTACCGCACGGGGCATCTGGAAGCGATCCAGCAGGTATTCCCCCGCTAAGCGATGCCTCATCCGGCCCAGTGACCGCGGCTGGGCGATTGCTGCCAGCCGTCCGCCGCCTGCTCCAACACCGCCCGCATGTGTCGGTTGATGCTGCGGATGAACATGCTTCTATTGTCAGGATGTGTCAAGTACGATGGGCACTCACACGGGCACAGGTGCAAGGGATAGCCATGAGCTGGCAACGCATCAGATATCCAGAGCCGCTCCGTCCTGGCGACACGATCGGCATAACCGCCCCCTCTTCTGGCGTATCGGAAAAGCTGCATCCACGGTTGGATCTCTGCATTCGGCACCTGCGAGATCAAGGTTTCAACGTGATCGAGGGTAAGTGCCTGAGGGCTAACAGCAAGCACGTCAGTGCTCCGCGTCAAGAGCGAGCACGGGATCTTCTTGCCCTATGGAAGAACAGCGAGGTCAAGGCCATATTCCCGCCTTGGGGCGGCGAATTGCTGATCCATCTGCTTCCCTGCATCGATTTCAATGAACTTGCTGCGGGAGTCCCCAAATGGGTGCTGGGGTATTCCGACACCAGTACACTTCTATTCGCGATAACAATAATGACAGGCATAGCCACTGCTCACGGCACGACCTTGATGGAAATGGTTCCGGGGCAATGCGAGGTTTCGCAGCGATGGAAGGACGTGCTCGCCCTGCGCCCGGGGGAAGCATTGGTGCAAGAATCGTCGCAGGCCTTCCAGATTCAAGGCGCTCGGTGGGAAGAGGAACCTGCCGCCCAGTTTGACCTCAGCGAGAGGACAAATTGGCATTGCTTCCGGCGGGGACAGCCTCTGAATGCGGTGTCCTTGAGCGGGAGGGCTATCGGCGGCTGTATGGATACCCTATCGCGTCTACTAGGGACTCCGTTTGGCGACATCCGTCAGTTCGCGGAGCGTTTCGAGCGAGACGGCGTGGTGTTGTTCCTCGAAAACTCCGATGGAAAGCCAACGGATGTGTGCAGGATGCTCTGGAGCATGCGGCTTGCTGGGTGGTTCGATAAGCTGATAGGAATAGTCCTGGGCAGGTCTTTCGGCCCGGACGCCGAAGACTTCAGCTATATGGATGCTGTGCATGATGCGCTTGATGACCTGAACCTGCCTGTCATCTACGACGCGGACATCGGGCATAGGCCTCCTCAGATGACAGTCATCAACGGCGCACTTGCCTCGTTCGACTGTGCCGATGGTCGAGGAACGCTTGAGCTCACGCTCGCATAGCAAGCAGCCGTGCCCACAGCGCTGCCGGGGGCGACGCATGACTGAAGGAAAGGGACGATGAAGAAGGTTGAAGTGCGAGACTCCAAGATCAAGGGCAAGGGCGTGTTCGTCGCGTACCCGATTGCCAAGGGTGAGGTTATCCTCCGCATCAACGATTCTGTCGTTATCAGGCCAGACGACCCGGTCCTGAGCAGACTGATCGGTAGTGAGCCGGATCCCTGTGATTACCTTCCGGATGGCACAGTCATCCTCATGCAGGAGCCGGAGCGTTACATCAACCATTCGTGCGATCCGAACGTCTTCATCTACGCTCTGGGCAAAGCCAGGTTCGTGCTGGCCATGCGGGATATTAAGGCTGAGGAGGAACTCCTTTTTGACTATGCCATTGATGTGGTCGGTGGGGACTGGCTTGACTGCCTTTGCGGCTCGCCCAACTGCCGGGGACGGCATCGGCCAGACTTCTTCCTTCTGCCTGTCGCCAAACAGCTTGAGTATGTCTCCTATCTTAGTACTCAGTTTGTGCAGGTGCACCGGGAGAGAATACTGAGGCTTCTGGAGGGCGGGGTCGAACCCTCGGCTCCAGGTGACGGGGACAATCCGAGCGGCTGAGCTGCGACGGTTGACACCATGATGCTACAGGGCGGAATAGCGCCGCCGTGGAGTGAGGCACGTCCTCCCGGCTGGCGGGCGGGTGTGCCAGGACACCTGCGGCGCGGGTGCAGTGGTCGGCAAGCCCAGGCCATTGGCCTGGGATAACACTCTCCGACGCCCCTGTTGTGTCTGCGCGCGCCGGGGTGTGATCTGTGCCGCCATGTCCCACCCCGGTGGGGCGGGCTTGGCCAGTGGCGCGTTTCGCGCCCACGGTCCCCGCGCGGTATGCTGGCATCCATGATCCGTCACTCCTGGGACATCACGCCACGGGAGGCGATTGCCCTTCAGCGCAAATTGGCCGGGCAGGTCAGCCAGGCGCCGCTGGACCGCCCGGTGCGGCTGATTGCCGGCACGGACTGCGCGTTCCTGGACGCCGGCCGGACCATCCTGGCCGTGGCGGTCCTGTGCGCGGTGCGAGGAGGCGCGGGAAGGGCAGGCCGGCCCGCGCGGCCGCTTGAGGTCGTGCATTGGACCCACTGTGCGATGCCCTGCGCATTCCCCTACGTGCCGGGGCTGCTGTCGTTCCGCGAGGCCCCGGCCGTGATCGCCGCCGTCGAGCAGCTTCCCCATCGCCCGGACCTGCTGATGTGCGACGGCCAGGGCCTGGCGCACCCGCGGGGCTTCGGCCTGGCCAGCCACGTGGGGCTATGGCTGGGCATCCCCACCATCGGCGTGGCCAAGAGCCGCCTGTGCGGGGCGTTCCGCCCGCCGGGCCGGTGCCGCGGCTGTCACACGCAACTGCGCCTCGAAGGCCGGGTAGTCGGCTCGGCCGTCCGCACCGCCGATGGCGTGCGCCCGCTGTTCGTGTCCGTCGGGCACGCGATTGACCTGGGCGGCGCGATCCGCTGGACGCTGCGGTCCGCGCGGCGCTACCGCCTTCCGGAGCCCACCCGCCAGGCGCATCTGCGGGTGAGCTACCTCAAGCGCCGCCCCGACCAGATCGGCCCCGCCTGCGACCGCCGGGAAGCCCCCAAGCCCCTCGCCGGACGGCGTTAGTAAGGTCGCCGCCGGGCTTTGCCGATCCACCTGAAGGTGAGATGATGGATCGGACTGGACTGGTCCTGGTGGGGCTGCTCTGCGCCGGCGCCTGCGCCGACTGGTCCTGCGCGCGGCGCCAAAATGACCTGTCATCGCTGCAAAGCGACCAACTGGACGTGCGCCTCCGCGCCATCGCCCAGGCCGGCCGGCAACAGGACGGCCGCGCCGTGCCCTATCTGGTGGACTGCCTGGAGGACGACCAGGCCGACGTGCGGCTGTTTGCCATCCTGGCGCTGGAGCGGATCACGGGGCGGACCCTTGGCTACGTCTACTATGCCCCCGCACCGCGGCGCCGCCAGGCTGTCGGCCGTTGGCGGAATTGGCTAGACGGCGGCCGCGCGTCGGACCTGCTGGCCTCGGGGGATGCGGAGGGCCCGCGGTGATCGCCCTGCCGGCCTGTCCAGTCCAGTTGCGGATCTCCTCCAGCCCGGCGCACCTGCCGATGGTCCGCTCGGCGGTGGACAAGGTCTGCGAGATGATGGGCTTTGACCCGGCGGCCGCGGCCCAGGTGGTCCTGAGCGTGGACGAAGCGCTATCCAACGTCATCCGCCACGCCTACGCGCTGCGCCAGGATCAGCCCATCGAGGTGACGCTGGAGCCGCTGGAGGACCCGCCGGGCTTGCGGGTGCAATTGCGCGACGCCGGCCGGGCGGTGGACCCGCGGATTCTGGAGCCGGCCGACCCCGACCAGGAGCCGGTCCCCGGCGGGATGGGCCTGCTGATCATCCGACAGTGCATGGATGAGATGACGTATCAGCCGCTTCCGGAGGGCGGGGCACTCTTGACCCTGTTCAAACGACTCGACAGCCAGAAGGGAAACCAGGCCATGAACTACGAATCGTACAAGTCTCCCGTGCGGGCGGTCCGCCGCGAAGGCCCGGCCACGGTTGTGGAGGTTGCCGGCGACGTCGACCTCAACCGCAGCCAGGATTTCCAGGCCGCCCTGCTATCGGTGATGGAGCCGCCGCCCCAGCAGGTGGTGGTGGACCTGACGGCCGTGCCGTACATGGACTCCTCCGGCGTGGCCTCGCTGGTAAAGCTGCTGTCGCGATGCCGGCGGCAGAACATACCGCTAGCGCTGGCGGGGCTTAACGAGCGGGTCCGCAGCGTCTTCCAGGTCACGCGGCTGGACACGGTGTTCGACATCTTCCCCAGCCCGCGGGAGGCGCTGGCGCATTGAGCGGCCTGGCGGACAAGCTGGCGCGGCCGGTGGAGCTGGCCGGGAGGCGGCTGCTGGAGGCGCTGCGCTACACGGGCGGGATGAGCCTGCTGGCGGCCCAGACGGCGTCGTCGGGCGCCCGCGGCCTGGCCGGCCCGCGCAGAGGGACGAGCCTGGCGTCGCTGGCCCATCAGGTGGTCCGCGTGGGGGCCCGCAGCCTGGGGATCGTGGCGCTGGTGCACCTGTTCATCGGGGTGATCCTGGCGCTTCAGATGGCGCCTCCGCTGGAGCCTTGGGGCCAGGTGGACAAGGTCGCCAACATCATCGGCGTGGCGGCGTTCCGCATCCTGGCGCCGATCATCACGGCCGTGGTGCTCAGCGGGTTCGCGGGGGCGTCAATCGCGGCTGAGTTGGGCGCCATGGTCGTCGGCGAGGAGGTGGAAGCCCTGCGGGCCATCGCGCTGAACCCGGTGCGGTTCCTGGTGGTCCCTCGGGTGCTGGCGACGGTGGTTTCGACGGTCCTGCTGACGGTGCTGGCCGACCTGATGGTCGTCGCCGGCGGCTACCTGGCCAGTCGCCTGATGCTCAGCCCAGCCGCCTACGAGGGCTACTTTCAGCGCCTCCAGCTCCAATTGCGCCTGGCGGACTTCGCCACCGGCCTGGTGCAGGCGGCGGTATTTGCGCTGCTGATCGGCCTGATCGCCTGCCATGAGGGTCTAAAGGTCAGCGGCGGGGCCGAGGGAGTGGGGCGGGCCGCCACGATGACCGTGGTGTACTCCATCGTCGCCATCATCGCCTCGGCCTGCGTGTTCACGGTGATCTTTTACTGCTTCGGATTCTAGCGCCATGGTCGAACCATCCTCCAACCCGGTCATCCGCACTGCCGGCCTGGTCAAGCGCTACGGCGGGCGCGTCGTCTTGCGCGGGGTGGACCTGGAGGTTCGCCGCGGGGAGACGATGGTCATCCTGGGCGGCTCGGGCGACGGCAAGAGCACCCTGTTGCGGCTGATGATCGGGTCAATCCCCCCCGACGAGGGGCGCATCGAGGTGCTGGGGCGGGACCTGGCCCAACTGGACGAGGCCGGCCTGGACGATCTCCGCAAGCGCTTCGGCATCCTGTTCCAGTCCGGCGCGCTGTTTGGCTCGCTGAGCGTGGCCGACAACGTCGCCCTGCCCTTGCGCGAGCACACGCGTCTGGACGAGCAGACCATCGACATCATGGTCCGCATCAAGCTGGAGCTGGTGGGCCTGCGTCACGCGATGGACCTGATGCCGGCGGAGCTGTCGGGCGGGATGAAGAAGCGCGCCGGCCTGGCGCGGGCCATCGCCCTGGACCCCGAAATCCTCTTCTACGACGAACCCTCGGCCGGCTTGGACCCGGTCACCAGCTCGCAGATCGACCGGCTGATCATCGACCTGTCGCGCAAGCTCGGCGTGACCAGCGTGGTCGTCACGCACGAGATGGACTCGGCCTTCCGCATCGCCGACCGCATGGCGCTGCTGGACCGCGGCCGGCTGGTAAAGGTCGGCCCGCGCGACCAGTTCGAGCGGATTCGCGACGCCGACAGCCCCGACGACCCGGAGACGGCGATGATCCGCCAGTTCCTCCGGGGCGACAGCGAAGGCCCCATCACGCGTCGGCGCGGCGACGGGTACGAGGCGGACATCCTTCAGGCGGCCCAGGAGCCGTAGGAGCACCAAAGGAGCACGGGCATGGCGGGCAGGACGCATCGCAGCGAATTGGCGGCCGGGGTATTCGTCATCAGCGCTTTGGCGCTGGCGGTGGGCGTCGTCATCTGGCTGGGCGCCGGGCGATTCTGGTCGCCGGTGTACCAGCGGGCGGCCTTCTACGCCGACGAGTCGGCCGGGAGCCTGGGCCTGATTAAGGGCAACCTGGTGCAGGTCAATGATGCGCCGGTGGGCAGGATCGCGAGTATCCGCTTCGACGCCGGCGGCGGCCGGACGCTTTACGTCGCCCACATCGACCGTCCCGGCGTGCAGATTCGCACGGATGGGCGGGCGCAGGTGGTGACCGGCCTGGTGGGCGAGAGCCGGCTGATCGTGACCGACCGCGGAAGCCCCTCCGCCAACCTGGCCGACGAGGCCCACCCCGTGGCCGCCACCGGCGGGATGGACCAGGCCATGCAGGACCTAGCCGGGGCCGCCACGCAATTGCGGATGGTGGCGGCGGTGCTGGCCTCGCAGATGCGGGAAGGCCAGGACGGCAACCTGCTGTCCGACATCCGGGCGATTTCCCGCCGCCTGGCCGGCGCATCCGGGGAACTGGAGACGCTGATGGCCCGCCTGCGCCCGCAACTGGATGCGGGGCAGCCCGGCTCGCTGATGGCCCACGCGCAGGCCGCGGCGGGCAACGTCGCCGACCTTACCGGCCAGTTGCGCCGCCAGGCCGACCCGCAAGACCCCGACTCGATCATGAGCCAGGTGCGGCAGACCACCACGGCGGCCGCCGACGCCGCCCAGCAGATTCGCCGGTACACCCGCGAGGACGTGGGGACCCTGCTGGCGGACCTGCGCCGGCTCAACAGCGAGCTGCTGGTCAGCGCGCGAAACCTGAGCGAACTGACCGGCGCGGGCAAGGAGCTGCTGGCCGGCAATCGCGCCAACATCAACGACATGATCGACAACCTCACGCGCGTCAGCACGGAGCTGAAGGCCGCCGGCAAGGAAATCCGGCGCAGCCCCTGGCGGCTGATGTACAAGCCCAAGGGCCAGGAGCTGGACAGCCAGAACCTCTACGACGCCGCGCGGGCGTTTGCCGACGGGGCCGAGCAGCTCGACCAGGCGCTGGCGAAGCTGTCGGCGCTTCCGCCCAACGCCTCGGCGCAGGACCCGCGGCTCCAGCAGGTCCGCGCGACGATCGAGCAGGCCTTCGGGCGGTTCAACCAGGCCGAACAGGCCTTGTGGGAGGAGCTGGTCACGTCGAGGTAAGGCGGAATAAGGCGATTCAGCAGGAGTAGGGCGAGCAGCTTGCTGCTCGCGCAACAGCTCTCCGCTCGCGCAACGCCCTTGCGGCTACCCAGTCCCTCCGCTAATCTCCCGGCATGCCGGGCTATCGTCGATGGCACGGGCCGGTCGTCTTCCTCACGGTGGTCACAGCCCAGCGTCGCCTGCTGCCGGCCTCCGAGGCCGACAGCCCAGCCGATTGGCCCTGGTCGAGCTTCCAGCGCTACGTCCACCAAGGGTGGTACGAGGCCAACGGGTGCGGGGACGTCGATTTGCCCGGGAGCGTGGAGTATTCCTGGTCCGAATGACCGGTCGGCGCGACAAGGGGACGTTGGGTTGCGCGAGCGGCAGAGCCGCTCGCCCTACTTGGCTATAATAATCGCAAGCGATGACACGCGAGTCTGGGTTATCTGAGTCCGGCAGCGTACGAGAAACCTTACAAGGCAATAGAGAGCCAGGCGGCATGAAAGCTACGCGCCGCGTGTTCGCCTTTCGTAGAGCACCTCAGTGCTTCCTACGCAATTTGTAGTTCAGTGGTGAAAGGTGGGCTATGTTAGACAGCGGCTGTGAAGAGTTTATTTGCGAGTCCATGGCGCCAGTAGCTGGGACGAGCGATGCTGCGGGTATGGCCCGAGGCGAGCCAGGTCTGCCCAAACTGTTCACCTGGCGCGCGAAGGAGTACCGAATTGCCGGCGTGATTCGGCAATGGAAATCCAGCGGGCCCTGCCGAAGCGGCGGCAGCGAAATGTACCTTCGTCGACACTGGTATAAGGTCCTCACCGCCCCGCCGATGATTATGACGATCTACTGTGACCGTCAGGCCAAGAACCGCAAACGCCCCAAAGCACGTTGGTGGGTCTACACCATTGAGCCGGTTGGTAGTCACACGGGCTCGAAAGAACAATGAGCATCAGCTTAACAAGCATATTGGCTGAACGGATGCGGCGTCATCGCAGATCGGCCCGATCCGGGAGTCTGGCCCCGGGGCGGTGCCCCGGGCTTG
>Ga0315289_10011808_pt1 | contig 12354 bp, 9 predicted proteins | sample YL17G11_40_MG_FD_203452 | JGI IMG/M metagenome (GOLD analysis project Ga0315289, IMG submission 203452) | Sediment microbial communities from Yellowstone Lake, YNP, Wyoming, USA - YL17G11_40 | ecosystem: Environmental > Aquatic > Freshwater > Lake > Sediment | place: USA: Wyoming | collected...
CATGGCGACACAATCCGCCATGATGACATCTCTGATTGGCACGAACGGCACCACGTCCGTTGCGCCGATGCGCGGGTGCGAGCCGGTGTGTTTATTCAAATCAATCAATTCGGCCGCCTTGCGGATGCCTTGGAAGGAGGCTTCTTCCACTGATACCGGCGCGCCGACGAAGGTGACGACCGTTCGGTTGTGGTCGCTATCCGAGTGGCAATCGAGCAGGGTCACGCCGTAGATGGCCGTGATGGCCTGCACGATGGCCTCCACCACTTCGGGGCGGCGCGCTTCAGAAAAGTTGGGGATACATTCTACGAGGGGGTTGGGCATAGAACCTCAAAAAGAAGGTATTCGGGACGAATTGTAACCGCGAAGAAGCGAAGAACGCAAAGGATTTTCCAGGCTCATAATAGTATTTTCACGATCATGGCAGATCGACAGAAAAGTTGTCTAGGAACTATTGTATGCCTTCTCGCGATTCCTACGTCGTACCAATTCACTGGCATAGCGGGCACCGAGAGTGTCTTTATGTTCACGCGTCCAATCGGTAAGTTTAGTTTTACCAGCAGGCAGCGAATCAGTGCAGAGCATGTCGCCCATCAACCCATTGACTTCCGGCCAGGTGATTATTACATCGCCAACCAGTTTGCCTATGATCCAGGCAGAGGCGTATCCCAGCGCGGGCGGCATGGACAGGATCGGGCGTTTGATCCCGATGATCTCACCGATGGTTCTTGCTAATTCTCGGTAAGTAAAGGTTTCTGGTCCTATGGCGTCAATGATGACATTCTCCCGCCTCTTGCCCTGTTCCACGGCCAGCGCGGCCAGGTCGTCCACGTAAATGGGTTGGAGGCGATAGCGCCCGTCGCCGAACAGGCCGAAGACCGGCAGGTGGCGCATCGTCCAGGCGATGTTGTTGATCAGGATGTCTTCTTTGCCGAAAAGAACGGTAGGTCGTAGGATGGCGTACGAAAGGTCTGATTCGATCAGCGCATGTTCCAGCCGCGCCTTGCCCCTGAAGTATTCGAGCGGTGAGGCCTCGGACGGGTTGGTGATGCTGACATGGACGACACGCTCCACACCGGCTTCCTTCGCCGCCTCGAAGAGGGTCAGTGTGTTTTGGACGGCGTCTTCGTGTTTGAAGAAGGTGTAGTTGAAACGTACCCAGTAGGTATTATAGAGCACTGTCGCGCCGCGTAGCGATTCAGCCAACTTTTCCGGCTGATCGAAGTAGAAGGGATGAGCCTCTACCTGCTCCCCAAACGGATTGGGACGGTGCAGGGAATTAGTCAGCGTGTGGACGCGGCGACCTTCGGCCAGCAAGCGCGTGGCGATGTATTTCCCCGAATAGCCAAACGCGCCAGTGACAACGTGAAGTTCTTTTATCATAACTCCATCTCCTTTTCGGTGTAATTGTAACCGGTCTGACAGGCGAACACCTATCAGACCGGTTTGGATGCTACGACGATCCAACCAAACGATTATGCGACTACTTGACTAATTCCACCTTCACCGCGCAGACCTTATACTCTGGGATTTTCGCCACCGGGTCAAGCGCGGCGATGGTCAACTCGTTGGCCGAGGCTTTGGGGAAATGGAAATTGGCGTACACCATCCCCGGCGGGACGCGGTCGGTGATCCAGGTTTCGGCCTCGATGCTGCCGCGCCGCGACGTCACCCGAACCCGGCTCCGGTTTGGAGCGCGCAGTCTTTCAGCGTCATCCGGATTGACCTCTACCATCGCCTCACTATAGACAGTCAGCAGCCCTTTGGCGCGGCGCGTCATCTGCCCGCCGTGCCAGTGATAGAGCACGCGGCCAGTGCTCAGAATGAACGGGAAATCGTCGTCGGGCATCTCGGCCGGTGGGACATGGTCAATAGGCATGAACTTGCCCTTACCGCGCGTGAACCCCTTGGTGTGCAGAATCGGCGTGCCGGGGTGCTCGGTGCTCGGGCAGGGCCATTGCAGGCGCTCGCCCTTATCCAGGCGTGCGTGTATGATGCCCCCATAAGATGGTGTCAGTGCGTTAATCTCGACCATGATGTCTGTGGTATCCCGGTATTGCCAGGAGGGGTATGGCGCATCCGGATCGAGAGCGCGGCCTTCCAACAGACGGACGGCCAGCTCGCGGGTGATTTGCCAATCTGGGAGCGCCTCGCCCAGCGGCTGGATGGCTTGGCGCACCATCTGGACGCGGCGTTCAGTGTTGGTGAAGGTGCCGGTCTTTTCAGCAAATGAGACGCCCGGCAACAGCACATCGGCGTAGACCGAGGTTTCGGAGGGGAAAATTTCCTGCAAAACCAGAAAATTCACTGCCTCCAAACACTTGCGGATGTGAGCTGTATCCGGATCGGACATAACCGGGTCTTCGCCCAGGATGTACAGGGCGTGGATTTTGCCCTCCAGGATGTTGGGGATCATCTCAGTGACGGTCATGCCGACTTTATCTGGCAGCGGCACACCCCAGGCAGTCTCGAATTTCTTGCGTGCCTCTTCGTTGGTCACTGCCTGGTAGGCTGGATAGACATTTGGCAATCCGCCCATGTCGCACGCGCCCTGAACATTGTTCTGCCCGCGCAGTGGATTCACCCCGCCCCCCGGCACGCCCATGTTACCGAGAAGCATTTGCAGGTTGGCGAGCGTCATTACGTTACGCACGCCGACGATGTGTTGGGTGATGCCCATCGCCCACATCACGGCCATGGGTTTGGTCGTGCCCATGATCTCAGCCGCCCGGTACAGGTTCTCTTCCGGCACGCCGGTGATCACGTTCGTCTTTTCGGGTGGATACTGCATTACCATCGCCTTGAACTCATCAAAGCCTTCGCATCGTTCCTGGATGAATTCCTTGTCCTCCCAGCCTTTTTCGAGGAGGATGTTCATCAGGCCGTTGAGCAAGGCGATGTCGGTCCCGGGCTTGTGACGCAAGTGAAGCGCGGCGAAGTCGCACAGGTCAATGCGGCGCGGGTCAGCGACGATCAACTTAACGCCGCGCTTGCGCACTGCCCGCCGGAGCATTGTCCCGAAGACGGGGTGCTGCTCGGTGGTGTTTGAGCCAATGACGAACATCGCCTGGGCGAAATTGGCGACGTCATCCATCGAGTTGGACATGGCGCCCGAGCCGAAGGAGGTGGCCAGACCGGCCACCGTGCTGGAGTGTCAGAGACGGGCGCAGTGGTCTATGTTGTTAGTCCCGACCACCTGGCGGGCGAACTTGTTCATCAGGTAGTTCTCTTCGTTCAGGCACTTGGCTGAGGTTAGGATACCGATGCTGTCGCTGCCATGAGCGGTTTTGGTCTCACGCAGTTTCATTGCTGTAATGTCCAACGCAGTCTCCCAATCCGTCTCAATCCACTCCCATTGCGGATTGCGGATTGCAGATTGCAGATTGGGCTTAGGATTACCATCCAGCAGGTAGCGGCGGACACGTGGTGTGAGCACACGTTCGGGGTGGTGGATGTAATCGTAACCGTAACGACCTTTGACGCATAGCGCCATCCCGTTGACCGGCGCGTTCGGGTTGGACGAGACACCAATAACCTTGCCATCCTTGACCAGCAGGTCGAACTGGCAGCCGACTCCACAGTAAGAGCACGTAGTAGTGACTTTGGTCACCTGGTGAGCCCGCGCTAGCCCGTAATTCATTTTGTTTGACAGCGCGCCGGTGGGACAGTAGGCCACGCACTGGCCGCAGGACTCGCAGCGCGCCTCCAGCATGGGTGTTCCTGCCCCGGCTACAATCTGCTCTTCGAACCCACGCTGGGCTACGCCCCACACGTCGCGCACCTGGATTTCAGCGCAGGCTTGTACGCAGCGGCGGCATAGGATGCAGCGGTTCATGTCCACGCGGATGAAAGGATTCGGATCGCTGTCAACCGGATAGCGCCCGCCCTTGCTGCCCCAGGTCGGCACGCTGACCTTATACTCGTAGGCCAGATCCTGCAACTCGCACTCGCCGCTCACATCGCAGGTGATGCAATCCTGCGGGTGGTTAGCGAGCATCAATTCCAGCGAGAGTTTGCGGCTCTTGACCGCCTTCGGGCTGTTCGTCAGGATCTCCATCCCTTCCCAGACCTGCGTCACGCAGGAGGCTTGCAGGAAGCGCTGCTTGGCCACTTCCACCACGCACATGCGGCAGTTGCCGGTCTGCGTCAGGTCCTTGTGGTAACACAGGGTCGGGATGCGGATGCCGTGCTCGCGGGCTACATCCAGGATGGTCTGTCCAGTGCGTGCTTCGACCGGGGTGCCATCGAGGACAAGTTTGATGGTCATCGGTTGTCTCCTAAATGTTCCAGCAACAGGTTCAGCCAGGGGCGCTGCGGCTCGACGATTTCCGGAACACCCGTCAGCGTTACCCAGAACAAGGCGAAGAGATGGTGGTCGATGGCGACCGTCCATTGATCCGGCGAGTCGCCGTCGTAAGCGAGGAGATAGAAATGGCGCCTGGCTGTCTTGCGCAGGGTCTCTTCCTGAACCCAGCCAGTGATCTGGTATGTGCCATCCTGCGGATCCGGCCAGCGGTCCGGTTACTCGAAGGTCATCTGGACGAAGCCGCCTACCTGACGCAGGGCCCGCATCGTCAACCCGCTGCGCAGGCGGGCCCATTCGAAATTGGAGGAGTCCGGCCGCGAGTAGACGGTCGTTGCCCGGGCGAAGTAGTGTTCGCCAATGACCGGGTCTTTTTCGCGCCTGCCGAGCGGTCGGATCAGCCGCAGGCCGCGCAGCCCGCTCTCTTCTCCGGCCTCGCGCAGCGCGGCCGCTTCGGGCGCTTCGCCCGTCTCCACCGTCCCAGCCGGTAACTGGATCCCGGCGCTGGGGTGGCGGAAGAGCAGCAGCTCCAACCCGGTGGGTTTCTCCCGGGTCATGAAGGCAGTGACCTTTTCAAGCGTCGCCATGTTATTTTCCGGCCGCGGCGAATTCGGCCGCAAAATTTATCAGGGCCGAGTTCATCGGGATGGGTACCGACTGTCCTAGCCCGCAGAAGGAGGCCAGCAACAGGTTGTCGGAAAGGGCCTTGAGTTCCTCCAGGTCGCCAACCTGGCCTTTGCCAGCTGCCATGCGGATCAGGATCTCGTGCGCCCGCCAGGTGCCGACGCGGCAGGGGGTGCATTTGCCGCAGGTTTCGGCCACGAAGAAATGCAGTAGCTCGCGCAAGAGAGCCACCACTGAAACCGATCCATCGCAAACCAGGAACGCGCCCGCGCCGAGGCTGATTCCTTTTTGCGCCGAGGCGTAATCGAGCGGCACGTCGAGCAGATCAGCGCTCACAATTGTTCCGGCCGCGCCGCCGGTCAGTGCGCACTTGAATGCACAGCCGGGCAGCATCCCGCCGCCGAAGTCGTCAATGACCTGGCGCAGGGTCAGGCCGAAGGGCGCCTCGAATAGGCCGGGATTTTTGACGCGGCCGAGCAGCATGTACAGTTTGGTGCCGGGCGTGGCGTATCCCGATAACGATTGCCACCAATCTGCGCCGTTCTTGAGAATGTGCGGTACCGCGGCAAAGGATTCCACGTTGTTGACCGCCGTTGGATAACCGCGATATCCGTAGGTCGGCGGATAAGGCGGGCGGATGCGCGGTTCGCCGCGCTTGCCTTCCAGTGATTCGATCAGTGCGGTTTCTTCTCCGCAGATGTAGGCCCCCGCACCGCGATGAACGTGGATGTGGAACGAGAACTCGCTGCCGAAGATATCGTCGCCCAGGCAGCCTTTGGCTTCAGCCTGCTGAATCGCTTTTTCCAGCCGCTCTGCTTGGCGCACATACTCTCCGCGTATATAGATAAAGGCTTCGTTTGCGCCGCAGGCGTATCCGCCGATGGCCATACCTTCGAGCAGTTGGTGCGGGTTCGTGTCAATCAGCACGCGGTCTTTGAAGATGAGCGGTTCGGACTCGTCGGCATTGCAGATGATGTAGCGAGGTTTTCGACCTGCCTGTGCGACGAACTTCCACTTGCGCCCAACCGGGAAACCTGCCCCGCCGCGCCCCTGCAAACCGCTAGTCTCCACCTCGGCGATCACTTCCTCAGGCTTTTTTTGGATCGCGGACCTCAGTCCGCCATAAGCCCCTTGTGCCAGTGAAGACTCAATCGAATCCGGATCAATCCTTCCTGCATTTGCCAGCATCACGCGCACCTCGCCCTTGCGCGGAGTCGAGTAATCGGTCGGCACGCCGCGCCAGCCCTCGCAGACTTTGGCGGCCTCTTCCGGTGTCACCGGCCCGGCCTGCTCGTTGTTGACCAGTACCGACGGTGCCCGGTCGCACACGCCCAGGCAGGACGTCCGCTCAACTGTCCAATCCTTGCCGGACATTACTTTCCCCCACATTTCAACAGGCGACTGATAACTGTTCACTGATGACTGATTACTGGCCCTTCTCAGCCAACACACCGGTCCATCGCAGACGCGCATTACATTCTGGCGCGGGTTTAGCGAGAGCATGGAGTAAAACGTCGCCATGCCATAGGCTTGCTGCGCCTGAATGCTCAGCGCCCGCGCCGTGTCGGTGATAGTTTCGGTGTTCAAGTGGCCGCGCCCGTCGAGTTCGGTCAAGATCTCGAGAACGCTTTCGCGCTGATTCCCATGTTCCTGCGCCAGTTCTTCCACTTCAGGAGCAATCGGTTTATAGATGATTTTGCGATTGGTCATAATGCCTCGCTTGTAATGTGTTACGGGATGAATCAAGCGCAACTGGTCACTGATAACTGGTCACTATTCTTTCCGCGCTTAGATATACACGCAAACCATGCTCGACGAAGCTGTACCTTAAGCTCTCCTCATAGTCTAGCACAGGGATAGCAGAACAATTCGTGATGATAGTCATGATTGTCGCAGCGGCTTGTCAGGTTCATTGTAGCAGAAATTCTTGTGCTAGAATCGCCTTATGCACCTGAAAACCTGGACACTCGGCTTTCTTCTCTTCCTATCTGCCTGTGTGCGCTCTGCACCTGACTCTTCTCCCTGGAACCCTTCCGGTGCGGACTCGACCCCGGGCTTGCCAGCCATTTCATTGACCGGTTCCACTGCCACGGCTTCGTTCCACCTCCTACCGACGCGCATTCCCGGCTCGCCTATCCTGACCCCTACACAAGATGTGCCTCGCTTTATCCCCACCCCGCGCAGCGGTCCAGAGACATATATCGTCCAGGTGGACGATACGCTCGGCGCCATCAGCCTGCGTTATGGCGTCAGCGTGGACGCTTTGATGCAGGCCAACGGTCTGAATGACCCAAATACCCTGGCTGTGGGCCAGACATTGCAGATCCCTGTTCCCACGCCCCAGCCTACCGGACCGTCGTTCAAGATAATCCCCGATTCTGAACTGGTTTATGGGCCGATGACTCTCACGTTAAATCTAGAGTCCTTCATCCGCAACAAAGCTGGTTATCTGGCGAGCTACCAACAGGACATAGAAGGTGAGACCTTGAATGCCGCCCAGATCATCCTGCGGGCGGCGCAAAACGATTCGGTCAATCCGCGCATGCTGCTGACGGTGTTGGAATATCGCTCTGGTTGGGTGACAAACCCGAACCCTGATCCGGCCACGCTGGATGCGCCGCTTGGGTTCAGTGACAACTGGCACATGGGGCTGTTTCGCCAATTGACCTGGGCAGCCAACGCCCTTAACCAGGGATATTATCTCTGGCAGGTAAGCGCCATCTCCAAGTGGGTATTGACCGATGGCTCGGTTGTGCCGGTAGATCCATCCCTCAACGCCGGGACAGCTGGCGTCCAGAATCTTTTCGCTCAGATGGACGATTACCTGACTTGGCTGCAGGATGTCTCGCCAAATGGCTTGTTTGCGACCTATTCCCGGCTTTTTGGTTATCCTTTCGACCTAGCTATCGAGCCAGTTTTACTGGGTGATCTAATCCAACCACTAATGGACCTGCCCTTTTCAACCAGCGAGATTTGGGCCTTCACCGGTGGCCCACATGCTGGATGGAATCCTGGCTCGGCTTGGGCCGCCCTGGATTTTGCCCCTCCCGGCGAGGCGCTCGGCTGCGTTTCCAGCGACGCCTGGGTTTTGGCAGTGGCCGATGGCCCGATCCTTCGCGCCGCGAACGGGGCGGTGGTCCAAGACCTGGACGGCGATGGTTACGAGCAGACCGGCTGGACAGTGCTGTACATGCACATCGAAAGCCGCGATCGCGTCCGTGCGGGGATGTATCTCCACGCTGGCGATCGTGTCGGTCACCCTTCCTGTGAGGGCGGTCTCGCAAACGGCACGCATGTCCACCTGGCGCGCCGCTTCAACGGCGAGTGGATTTCCGCGGACGGTTCTGTCCCGTTCATCCTAGATGGTTGGGTTTCTTCTGGCACGGGCGTCGAATACGATGGCTACCTGACGCGTAACGGTGTGACCGTTGAAGCCTTCGACGGCAACAATCCCATCAATCAAATCCAACCCTGAGTCTCTTTCCTCTATCCGGTATCCGGAGTTTGTCTACGGAGGGGGTAGGGTGGCTCTCCGGGATTTGCCGTGATTCATACACCCACGAACTGCCATGGGTATATGGATTACACAGCTTTCGCGGAGTCTCACGGAGAAACGCTATGCAATCCTTGCTTTTTCTGTGTTAATCCGTGTAATCCGTGTCTAAAAAGTCCTAATCACGGCGATTCCCAACGAGCTGGGAGGGTTGGGATGGGGGTGTAACGAGGCTGCGGTATAATCGTTGTGATGAAGCCAGCTTTATTTCTTATACACAAAACTTCCGTTTTACTCCTCCTATCCGGTATGCTTTCCGCCTGCGGCCCGCTTTGGGGGATGACCAAGCCGATCCTGACTGCAACACCGACACAGCCCGTTTTCTGGACGGCCGATCCGCCGACGCCCATCCCGACCTGGACACCAGAGCCGACCTTCACTCCGACCTCAACGCCTTTTCCCCCGACATTTACCCCGACCCCGATCTCAGTCACACAGCGTGCACCGCTCCTGTATTATGCCCAACCAGGTGATAGCCTGCCGGCCGTAGCAGCGCACTTCGGTGTCGAGGCTTCCGAGATCACCTCTTCGGAGACACTGCCTGAAACTGGGCTGCTTATCCCGGATACGCCCCTTATCATCCCAAACCGCCTGGGCGAGACCACACCCAATGTCCAGATCATGCCCGACAGCGAGGTGGTCTATTCTTCCTCGGCAATGGATTTCGATATCGAATCCTATATAACAGAGGCGGGTGGTTACCTGAGCACCACCTATCGTGAATACCTGGTCAGCACCGGCTGGACGAACGGCGCGCAGGCAGTTCAACGTATGGCCATCGAGAACTCGATCAACCCACGCCTGCTGCTGGCCCTGATCGAGTACGAAAGCGGCTGGGTGAATGGCCAGCCCTCGAACCTGGCCCAGGGAGATTATCCCCTCGGCCACGTGGATTACTATTACAGAGGCCTTTTCCGCCAGATGATGTGGGCAGTGCAGGAATTATCGAACGGTTACTATGGCTGGCGTGGGGGCACGTTGACCGAGCTGAAATTCCCAGATGGGACGATCATACGCCTCTATCCGGAATTGAATGCCGGTACAGTTGCGATCCAATATTACTTTTCCAAAACGCGCAACTTCCTGGAATGGGCACAGGTAATAGACCAAAACATCGGCTTCCCCGCGCTTTATGAGCAAATGTTCGGCGACGCATGGGTGCGCGCCCAGGCAGTCGAGCCGCTTTTCCCGCGCGACCTGAAACAGCAACCGCTAACATTACCATTTGAGATTGGCCAACTTTGGAGCTTCAGTGGTGGGCCGCATCCGGCTTGGGAGCTGCAGGGCGCGATGGCGGCATTGGACTTTGCCCCAGGTTCGGACTTGAGCGGCTGCGTTCCCTCCGACCGTTGGATCGTAGCCTCCGCCGCCGGGCGCGTCGTCCGCTCGACAACAGGGGTGGTCGTCATGGATCTGGACGGTGATGGTTACGAGCAGACCGGCTGGAATCTGCTCTTCTTGCACGTCGCTACAATAGATCGCGTCCCGCTCGGCGCCTGGCTGGATGCGGGTGACCTGGTCGGCCATCCTTCCTGTGAGGGAGGCGTTGCCACGGGCACGCACCTACATTTCGCCCGAAAATACAACGGCGAGTGGGTGCTGGCTGATGGACCGCTCCCCTTTATCTTGAGCGGATGGGTAGCGCATGCCGGAGCGAAACCTTACGAGGGTATATTAACAAAGGGCGATAAGACTGTCATTGCCCAGCCCAACGGTTCTGCCGAGACGCAGATCATCCGTACTGCGGGTGAATAACCTCCCGTGAACAGAATCAAGCCTGTACTCATCCTTCTCGTTGCCGCGACGCTGGTCCTGTCCGCCTGCCTTCCGCAGGAGCCGAGCGCGGACCTGGCGCCTGCTACAGTAACCCCGACCCTGTTTGCATGGCCTTCGCCGACCCCCATTCCTGCGCGCCCGGCATATGATCCCGGCGAACTGGTGGACTACGTCGCCCAGATGGGGGATACACTCCCGGCGTTGGCAGCCCATTTCAACACCACGATAGAGCAAATCCGCCAGGCCAATCCCCAGATCCCAGCGGATGCGACCACCATGCCGCCTGGCATGCCGATGAAAATCCCCATCTATTATCTTCCGCTGTGGGGTACTTCATTCAAGATTATCCCAGACAACCTGTTCGTGAACGGCCCCTCCGCGGATGAGTTCGATTCCTCGTCTTTTGTAGCGCAGCAGCCAGGTTGGTTGAAGGATTTTCGCGACTACGTGGGAGGCGACTGGCGCTCCGGCGCGCAGATCGTGGATTACGTCGCCATGAACTTCAGCGTCAGCCCGCGCCTGCTGCTAGCTATCCTTGAGTACCAGGCAAACGCGCTTTCATACCCGGAGCCACCCTCCACCCCTTATCTGTTCGGTTATAAAGATCTTGCGCATGCCGGGGTGTACATGCAGCTTATCTGGGCAGCGAATACGCTCAATAATGGCTACTACGGTTGGCGGACCGGGCATCTGACCTCCTTCGAGCAAACCGATAGTAGTTTGGAACGTCCCGATCCCTGGCAGAATGCAGCCACGGTTGGCATCCAATATTACTTCTCACGCCTGCATCCAAAGGATGAATACGACCACGCTGTTGGCCCCGATGGTCTGGCGTACACTTTTCATAAAATATTCGGTGATCCCTGGGCAGCGGAATCCCCCCACATTCTGGCCAGCCTTAAGCAGCCTTCGTTCCTTTTCCCCTTCCCGGATGGGGAGGCTTGGACCTATACAGGCGGTCCGCACACCGGCTGGGGGGTGGGAGAACCTTTCGCCGCTGTTGACTTTGCGCCCCCGGCTTCAGTCGGCGGCTGCCTCCCTACGGACAAGTGGGCGACAGCCATGGCCGGCGGCGTGGTCGTGCGCTCAGGCAATGGTATGGTCATGCTCGACTTGGACGGCGATGGTGATGAGCGCACCGGCTGGGTGATCCTCTATCTGCACGTGGGCGTGGAGGGCCGTGCTCCCCTGGGCGCGAAGCTAGAAGCTGGCGACCCGATTGGCCATCCCTCTTGCGAAGGTGGGCAGACGACCGGGACGCACATTCATATTGCCCGGAAGTATAATGGTGAGTGGATCCCCGTGGATGGGCCGCTGGCGCTTAACATGGAAGGCTGGATCGCTCACAATGGGAGTTCAGCCTACAAGGGAACGTTGACCCGCGATAACCACACTGTGACCGCTTGCGAGTGTTCGGACCTGGCAAGTCAAGTGCAAGCGGGCAAATAAGCTGAAGAACAGTTCAAGTTGATTCGGAAATTTGGTAACTCAACTCGATCTCGGCTACCCTGGCAAGCATGGCCTGGGCCGGGCAGTATGTGGTTTTGGAAAGTTCCATCGCCCGTTCCACGGCTGCCGGGTCAACATGGTGGCCGGTGATGAAGTATTCGACCTTTATGTGGGTAAAGACACGCGGGTGCTCCTGCGCTCGCTCAGCATGGACGCGCACTGTAAAGGCGGTCACATCCTGCCGTTTCTTTTTCAGGATAGAGATGACGTCCATGGCTGTGCATCCGGCCAGGCTGACGGCCATCAGCTCGAGGGGACGGAAACCGTCATCCGCGCCACCCGCGCCCGGGTCCGCGCCGAGCGGAACACTGAAGCCGCTGTCGGCTGTGCCGGTAAAAGTCAAGCCTTGCTGCCAGGTCACTTTTGCGTCCATCATCTATTCTCCACGAGTGGGGTCACGTGCTTTTCCACCATTATACGGTTGATCTCTCCCACCCGCCCCAGGCGGACGGCGCCCTGCGGTCAATGACATACGAAATGGGGAGATTATAGTTATGGATTTCTGTCATGTAATACTCTTAATGGATTCTTCTCAATTCTTTAGGGGGTAAAATGGGGGTTCGCAAGCGGGCTTCGCCCGCTTGCGAAC
>Ga0315289_10011810_pt1 | contig 12353 bp, 2 predicted proteins | sample YL17G11_40_MG_FD_203452 | JGI IMG/M metagenome (GOLD analysis project Ga0315289, IMG submission 203452) | Sediment microbial communities from Yellowstone Lake, YNP, Wyoming, USA - YL17G11_40 | ecosystem: Environmental > Aquatic > Freshwater > Lake > Sediment | place: USA: Wyoming | collected...
TGTGACAGGCAATGACATAACAGGGAACCGTGCCTCCAACACATATGGACTATACGTGGGCGGAGGTTGGATGACCGGACAAAACAACATCGTAAAAGGGAATACGATACAGAATTATACCGTAGGACTTTATTTGAATGGAGTATCGCCGAACTCTATTTATTTAAATATTATAAACGGTACCACTCCCGTCACAGTTACAGGCGCTGCTGGTTATAATGCATGGAACAATTCAGCATACGGCAACTACTACGCAACCCCTTCAGGGACAGGGTTCTCCCAGGACCCGGCGACATGCATGGACACTGACCATAATCTGATATGCGACTTACCATACACTCTGAGCGCGACAGGGCCCAACATAGACTACTTGCCTCTGGCTACGATGAGGACAGGTCCACCCCCGGATTCCGAGCCTCCGACATCCTCTCTCACGGTGATTTCATCCGAACAGATCGTATACGGGATGTATCCTTCTGATGTCACGGTGAGGATAACATCAGTCGACAACCCGATCCAGGGAGCAACAGGAGTGAACAACATCAAGTATAGGTACACAAAGACCAACCTGAACGGACAGGTCGTGGAGCAGACTCCAACCAATACATTCTCTGGAGCTTCGGTCGACATCCCGCTCACATGCGCATGCGCGCAATGCACAGCGCCAGACAACATCTGCACCAATCCGTGCTGCACATATGACATAGAGTACTGGGCAGAGGACAACCTGAATTACATAGAAGATTCTCAGACATCAACTGTCAAGATTGACAAGAGGGCAGCCAATGAGACAGTAGTGCCGAGCCAGCCGACAGTTGTCACTAACAACCAAGGCACAGCCAAGATAGAGATTCCTGAGAACGCTTACTCGCAGCCATTGGATTTCATCATGGAGCCGTCTGAACAGTCATTCGCTCCGACAACTCCAGGCATGGTCCCCATAACGCAGCCTCTCGATCTCGGTCCCCAGTGCTATCTGATAGAAAGCGAGACCGATTGCGGGGATACGGTGGGGTGCGAATTCAATTATGATGATGGAAGATGCCAGTCCAAGAGACTGGGTTCGGATTCACCTGCAACCATAACCATGCCGGGAGACTGCAGCCCGGGATCGCCCTACGGGGATCTCGTCACACAGGTGATAGCCAAATATTCGCCATGGACAGGCTGGGCTCCGCTGACAACATGCACAGATTATAATGACATAGGGAGAGGCAGGCTCTCATGCCTGGAGGAAGACGGCAGGGTGACAATATGGGATACGGGTGCATGCACCATAGCAGCCCAGACATGGTCGTTCTCGCCCTTCATAGTCCTTGGAATGAAGAACGTATTCTCAATCGGTGATGCCAGCGCGATTCCAGGAGACATTATCTCCATACCAATCAGCCTTGACAACTCAGCCAATATCTATGCAATGCAATTCGTGTTCCTTTACCCGGGTCTCCTTCAGTATCAGGGGATAACCCAGACAGACAGGACTTCAGGCGCCATAGAGGCAGTGAATCCTAGCGTGTCTGGTGTATTGAGGCTCGCAGCCCTGTACGGAAGGGGATCTCCGCCCTCGACTTCGCTCGAATCTGGCAACGGAGATATCTACAATGTCAATTTCAAGGTCAGCATGAGAGCAGCGCCAGGAGAATACCCATTATCATTGACAGGATTGAAGACAGGCAATATCGCTACAGCGCCATTCCCATACACTGTGAGGAATGGCACGCTCACAATCAGGGCGGGACCGCCTGACACAGAACCGCCCATCACCACAGCCTCATTCTCAGGGACCGGGAAGGACGGATGGTTCTCATCAAATGTGACGGTCGAGCTTGTCGGGATAGATGATGTCTATATAGACAGGATCTATTACTGCCTTGACACACCCAGCGCACCGCAGGACTGCGGCAACACAGGCAGCTTCGCGAGCGTGGAATCGAACTATTACACATTCAATGTCTCGACCGCAGGGAATGAGGGAAGATCCACAATATACTACTATTCTGTGGATCTGGCAGGCAATGCCGAGCTCTCAGTGAAGTCATCCTCGTTCGGAATCGACACAATAGCTCCGACAACATCAGACAACGTACCCCCATGGTGGATCAATTATGATCTCAGCATAACAGTCGACGCTTCTGACAGCGTTCCGGGCATAGAGACATCAGGGGCGAACATCACATATCTCTGCGTCGATCAGCTCGGGCAGTGCAATCCATCTCCGGAGCCGGCATCATTGACATTCAGCGACGGAGTGTATTACATAAGATACTATTCGATAGACAATGCGGGCAATGTGGAATTGGTGAAGACAAAGGCGATAAGCATAGACGGCACAGCCCCTGAGACATCAGCGACTGTGGCAGGCACATTCAATGACCAAGGGTGGACGAACTCTCCAGTCGACATCACGCTCTCAGGGACAGACGCGGTTTCAGGGATTTATGCTACCTTCCAATGCACTTCATTCGAAGGCAATGAATGCCCAGCATACACACAGACAGATGTGCCTGGCCAAGGTCATCAATTGATATCAGGTGAGGGAAGATTCACTTACAGGTATTACTCAGAGGACAACGGCGGCAGGATATCCCCATACTCTGAGGGATACGAGTATTCAAGCTATGATGCTCCGAACACAGGCAATGCAGAGACTGTCAAGGAGATCGCAGTGAAGATAGACACGTCAGCCCCCAGCACAACGATGGAATCATCGTGCAGCCAAAGCTCATGCACAGTCACGCTCTCAGCAGCTGATCCTGCTCTTGCTTCAGAGCATGCAGGATCAGGAGTGCAGAAAATAATGTATGCTGCTGAGGGTGGAGCATGGCAAGAATACACGAGCCAATTCACAGTCACAGGCGAGGGAAGGAACCACATCAGGTTCTATGCAATGGACAACGCAGGCAACCAGGAAGCGGTGCAACAAGGAGTCGCTATAATCGACACGACACCTCCAGTAGTCAACATAACAGTCATAGGCACTGAGGGCAAGAGAGGATGGTACAACTCGCCTTCAGTCACAGTGATAGTCAAGGCAATAGAGACCACATCCGACATAGACCAATTGTGCACTGATGTGAATAGTACAGATGTGGAATGCGACAAGAACGCATGCGGGACAGGATAAAAGGGATCATGATGACAAGAAATATTGGATTTGAAAAGTTGAAATTCAGCTTGCTGATGATCGCTTTACTGGCAGGGATATCTTTCGCAGCCAACTGCGGTGGCGCGACCACATGCAATTGCGGAGACTCCGTAACCTCAAATTATAACCTTCCAGCAGACATGACCTGCGCCGGAACCGCTCTTAATCTTGGAGCAGACAACATTATAATCGACTGCAAAGGGCATACAATAACCGGGACCGCGGGCGGAATAGGTATCCACATTTACAGAAATAATGGGGTAACTGCCAAAAACTGCGTCATCAGGAATTTTGAGGTGGGGATAAATATAGGCGGGGGTAATGAATTCATAAATAACAGAAATAATAAGGTAGACAACTGCAACATTACTGGATGCAGCATAGGGATGAACATTAACAGTGCAGATAGCAGCACAATAACAAATGTAAACTCGAGCTATAACTCTCAAGGCCTGGCATGTGCGATGGGTGCTGACGATAACTCCTTTTACAATGTCACCGTAACCCATAGTAGCTTTAGAGGGGTGATATTCGAAGCGAGCAACAGGTGCAAGATAGATGGCGGATTTTTTGACAGCAATGCCGGATCCGGGATACAATTGCATAATATAGTAGGGGCTTCGATTTCCAATATCATAACCAAGAACAGCGCTTGGGGTATTTATTCACATGGACAGAGTTCGAGCGGTTCAGTTACGATTACAAATGTGACAGCAACAGGAAACACGGGCGGAATTTACATGGACTCCTACACTTATATGATCGCCGATTCGAATATAAGCAACAATAACGGGAATGGCCTGTATCATTCGTATGGATCGCCAATGACTGTAGTGAATACTACGATAAGCGGGAATTCCGGAAACGGCATTTTAATGGATTATAACAACAATAATCTTGTTTACTATAATAATATTCTCAGCAATTCCATCAAACAGCTCGCATTCAACACCTGCCCCGCTCCTGGCACTAATTTAGCAACTCTATTCGGGGGAGGGAACTTCTGGGGCAGAACAACTCCACCATTATTTGTTTCTTCGTCAGATACAAACTGCCCTAGCCTGCAGGACACTCTGGCCTTCAATCAACTGAACGGCTGGAGGGCGCATGCGCTCACTCCTGATTTGACAGCTCCGACCACATTGCACAGCGTGACAGGAGCTCCAAGCGCTGACGGAGTGTATACAAATAATGTCAATGTCAATTTCTACGCATGGGACGACGCGAATGCGGATGATGAGGATTCCGGAACCAAGTTCATATACTACAAATACACACTTATTGATCTCAACGGGAATGTCGTGGCAAACAGCCCGACATACACAGGTCCGCAGGGGACATACAGCTGGGATGTGCCGTTCACATGCACGTGCGGCACATGCAATGCAGGGAACAACATATGCACCCTTCCGTGCTGCACATACAACCTGGAATATTGGGCGGTGGACAACCAGAATAATTTAGAGTCGCACAAGACAGGCACTGTAAAGATAGACCAGAGGTCAGCTGTCGAGACAATAGTGCCGAGCCAGACTACAACAGTCGCGAACGCGGCAGGCACTGCGATAGTCACCATACCTGCTAGTGCATATTCGCAGCCATTGGATTTCATCATGGAGCCGTCAGAGCAGTCATTCGCTCCGACAACTTCAGGCATGGTCCCCATAACACAGCCTCTCGATCTCGGTCCTCAGTGCTAGGAGATAGAAAGCGAGACTGATTGCGGAGATACGGTGGGGTGCGAATTCAATTATGATAATGGAAGATGCCAGTCCAAGAGACTGGGTTCGGATTCACCTGCAACCATAACCATGCCGGGAGACTGCCGCCCAGGATCGCCCTACGGGGATCTCGTCACACAGGTGATAGCCAAGTTCGACGGGACAAGCTGGATCCCATTGACGACATGCACTGATTACACAGACATAGGGGGAGGCAGGCTCTCATGCCCTGAGGAAGACGGCAGGGTGACAATATGGGATACGGGCGCATGCACCATAGCAGCCCAGACATGGTCGTTCTCTCCGTTCGTAGTCACAGGATACAGCATGCAGTACTGCTCAACACGCACACTCCAGCAGGGAGTATGGGCAGTCAATTATGATGTGACAGACACATACGGCAACAGGATCACAGGCACATCAGATCCCATAAAGGTAGACGCGTATCCACCCTCCACGCTCGCTCAATTGACAGGAGTGGCAGGCAACTATGGATGGTTCAAGTCTGATGTCGTGGTCGATTTCATAACATCAGACAGCATGTCCGGAATCTATGCCACATACTACAGCCTTGACAACATCACATGGGACATGTGGGCAGGGCCGGACACCTTAGCGGTCACAAGCTCAGCCGATGTTTACTATTACAGCGAGGATGTCGCAGGGAATCTTGAGGATGTGAAGATAGCGAGCATCGCGGTGGACAAGGTCGCTCCAAAGATAACCACATCAGACGAAGGCACCCAAGGGACGGCCCCGTGGTGGACATCGATAGTGAGCAGCACCATAACAGCTACAGACTCAGAATCGGGAATGCAGAAATTGTGCCGCGACATAGGCCTGGGCGAGGAGTGCGTGCAAGCGCAGTGAGATAAGATTCAATGATGATATAAAAGGGGATTACGATGGATATGAAAAAGACTAATGGGATCATAGTATTGGCAGTGCTGATGCTCGCGCTATTGCCTAGCCTTGCATTCGCGGCATGCCCCGACGGAATGATCTCGTACTGGAAGGGTGATGGCAACGGCAACGACCAGATCTCAGGAAACACAATGAATTTATATAATGCAGGAACTTTCGCTACATATGCACAAGGAAAAGTAGGGCAGGCATTCTCATTCGGGGGAGGAGCTGGCAATAATCCTGCCAATAGCTATCCTTACCATGGCGGCTACAGCGAAACCTCACAGCAAATGACTTTCAATCCGGACAAGGACTTAACCTTCGAGACATGGTTCAAGCTCGATCCAGCCTATACAAGTGGAGATATAATGCTTATGCAGCCTCTAGAAATAGGAGGGGATTTCACTCCCTCTATCTGGGGAGGATGGGGAACACCTAGCCATTTTGTAGTCATCTGCGCAACTTCAAATCCTTGCGGTTGGGGGCATTATGTGTATGATCCCAATTACGCCAGTCCCAGTTATAATTTCGATACGAGCGCATGGCACCATGTGGCATTTGTCTATAATGGGGCCACAGGGAATCACTCGTGCTATGTAGACGGCCAGCTGATTGCATCGCAGACATTCTCTGCTGCGGGAACGCAAACGGTAGCCCGGCCCTTTAGGCTCGCATCCAGTACGGAGTCATGCTCGGAGTCGGGGAATCAGAGGAATTTCAAGGGGCTGATGGACGAGGTTGCTGTCTACAACCGCACCTTGGTCTTATCTGAGATTCAACAGCACTACAACAACGGCAACGGCATAGATTACTGCCAGGCAGCAGCGCCCCCAGAGCCGCCGACATGCGGCTGGGGTGATACGCACGGAATGGTCGCATATTGGGATTTCAATGATTCAAGCAATATGGGTAAGGACTCTGCCGGAAGCAATAACGGCGCGATGCAGGGTTCGTACGCATGGGATGCGCAGGGTCCGGTCGGAGGTGCCATGCAATTGAGTGGTAGTGGTTACATGCAGGCTCCTGATTCGACAAGCCTTGATTTTACCGATGCAGTCTCATTCTCATTCTGGACGAAGACTGATACAAACGCCGCAGCAGGCTCGTACAGGTTCGTGATGGATAAAGCGTACGGAGCCACAGGCAACAACGGAGCATTTAATGTATTCTTCGATGACAGGCACGGTGACATAGCCTCAAACAAGGCGATGTGCTGCATGTTCGGAGTCCCGGGAGGGAACACGAAAGGGGATTGCGTCGACAATTCGGTTGCCAATGGAGTATGGCAGCACTGGATTTGCACTTATGACGGGATCACAATCAAGATGTATCTTAACGGAGTACAGCAGCAGACGACTGTGAGATACGACAGAATAGGTCCGTCAATACCAAACAGTCTCCCGCTAGGGGTTGGTGGCACCGCAGGTTATGATGGGGGCCGCTGGATAGGTCAGATAGATGAGCTCGCAGTATTCAACGAGGTATTGTCGCAATCAGATGTCACTGCGCTTTACGCAATAAGCAATTCAGGCCAGTCATACTGCGATATACAATGCGGTAATGGGGTTGTCAATGCGAGCGCAGGCGAGCAGTGCGACCCGCCGAACGCGACAGCATGCATCCCAGCATACATGGGCTCATGCCAATTCTGCAACAAATCATGCCAATCTCAGACAGTGCAGGGAGGGTCCTGCGGCGACGGGGTGTGCCAAGCAGAGGAAGACCATTCCACATGCCCCCAGGACTGCCTATCGGTTCCGGTTTGCGGGGCAGAGGATATCAAGGGGATTATAAGTTACTGGAAATTTGATGGAGATGCGACTGATGTTATTGCCGGTAGTAATGGAGAAATATCTGGATATGTGGCACCGACTTCTGATGCAATCGCTGGAGGAAATGCCTATGAATTTAATGGGGGCAATATATATTTCAATCCTGGTGGCCCTCAGGGAAACAGCCCAATGTCCATAGAGCTCTGGGCAAAACCTAAATATACGGATGGCAATGACAGAATAATTTTCATTTATGGTGGATGCTGTTACCTAGAAAGTTGTGCATGGGCAAGGGCAAAGAACGGAGTCTTTGATTATGGAACCTGTTATGACGATGTATTGATTAACTACCCATTGACTATGAATAAGTGGTACCATATAGCCTATACCTACGACGGGACAAATAGGTGCCTCTATATCAATGGCAGTCTGATAAACTGCAGCCGGCCAATAAAACCTTTAGAGGTCAGAAATTATTTAAAAATAGGCTCTAATCCTGGCTTCTCAGATGGATTCATAGGAACCATAGATGAAGTCGCTTTATTCAACAAGGTATTGACCGCTTCGGAAGTTGCAGCGCATTACGCAAGAAGCAGGCCGGGAAGCCCTTACTGCACTCCAATGGTTCCGGGAACATGCTCGGACGGAGCCAAGAACCAGGACGAGATGGATGTTGACTGCGGAGGGAGCTCATGCGCAGCGAGGTGCCTCCCTGGAAAATCATGCTGGAACAATTATGATTGCAGCACCAATATCTGCGTCGAAGGGACATGCCGGGACAGCGCCGCCCCGCAGCCATCGTCATGCTCAAAGGTAGCCTTGACAGGATACGGATGCAACCCCAGTAGAGTAGACTGCAACCGGCTCATTGATGGAGACACGGAGAACGGCACATATGTCACCCCTAATAACAATGACCAGTATCCATCTTATTGGATGGTCAGCTTCCCGTCCGAACAGGTGTCGGAATTCAGATTCATCAAAGGGAACAACGACGGGCCTCCCGCGTTCGGAGGCTACATGAACCCCCACGATCTCGTAATAGAGTACACGAACGACCCCAGCCCTTCGATAACAGGGAGTTCCTGGACTCGGGTCTCGGGGATGGTCAACGGCAATGAGAACGGGGGTGAGCTCATGCAGCTGATACATAACGGGCAGGAATTGGGATCATCGATGATAATGCCTTATGATGGCTATATCACTTCAGACGGGACTGTCATGGGAGAGAACCAGATTCATTCGGACGGTTGGGCTTCGGTCACGTTCGATCCTGTCCAAGCTACGGCAATAAGGGTAGGCTTCTGGAGCAATTGCGTGGGCCCCAACATTAGTGACTGCTTCTATTATAGTCACATACTGATAGCGGAATCAGAGGTCTATTCATGCGCAGCGCCCTCAGAGCCCCCGACATGCGGCCAGGGCGACACAACAGGGATGGTGTCATACTGGGAAAGCGATGGGAATGCGGATGATTCGATGGGAGTGAGCAACGGCCAGTTGATGAACGGCGCCACGGCCACAACGCAAGGCAAGGTGGGGCAGGCATTCAATTTTGACGGTGTCAATGATTACCTCACAATCCCGGGCGCAGTATGGGGTTCAGGAAGCGGAACAATTGAAATGTGGGGATATCTCAGGAGTTCAAGCAAGCCATGGCTGGCAGTGCAGGGATCATATGCTGATGACTTCACCATGAATGGCAATATATGGGGCTGGTATATAGGCTCAGAATACAGGGCAAGTTATTCTTATACTCCAACAAATATATGGTCCCATTATGCGTTGACATGGGGTTCGTCAGGAACTAAATTCTACATCAATGGAGCGCAAGTGGCAAGCAATGCAAATCCAGCACCTTCAACTGTAAGGAACGGCCTTAAGATAGGTACTGGAGACGGCACCGGTAATGACTACGCTTACCAGCATTTCACTGATGGACTAATAGATGAAATAGCACTTTACAACCGCGCCCTGACACAATCAGAGATTCAGGCCCACATAGCAAGGACTAACGCAAGCACACCGGAGCCGTACTGCGAGGCAGGAGCGCCACCAGCGCCATGCCCCGACGGCATGATCTCTTACTGGAAGGGCGAAGGGAACGCCAATGATGAGAAAGGCTTGAACAATGGCCAGATGATGAATGGAGTAGGATTCACCACTGGGAAACTAGGACAGGCCTTCTCCTTTAGCGGGCAACATGAATACATCATCGCCCCTGCGAATTTAATGCCCTCGATCGGCCCCAAGGCATTCGAAGCGTGGGTCAAATTTGACAAGAATAACGCACATAACCCCTGGCTGCTGGCCAATGTGATTACAATAGGGACGCCCGGCAGTTTCTGTAATAGTGGCGGGACGCCGGGACTGCATGCCATATGGTTTGAAGGTGGCAATGTTTATTTTGGAAAAGGATGTGGCACCCACCTCATTTTAGTGGGTTATCCATGGGATTCGCTTGGCGATGACAATTGGCATTACATAGTCACAAAATATGACGGATCTTCGTCCTACATATATATCGACGGGGTGAAAGTGGCATCCAGCACAGGTGCCGATGCCTCATTCAATCCCACGACCATATGGATAGGCGGATCATCCCATGATGATTCGGCTGGTAGGTATGTGCTGAACGGATCCATCGATGAGGTCGCATTCTACAACCGTTCATTGAGCGATGGCGGCTGCTCGATAGGGCAGGTATGCGGCGGCGAAATCGCAGAACATTATAACAACATCCTTGCAGGTACTGATTATTGCGGCCGCGCAGCAGCGCCCCCGAACCTGATACAGAATTCCACAGGAGGCACAGTCGCCGCAGAGAATATAATAGTCACAGTGCCGCAGGGAGCTCTCGGAACTACAGAGCTATTGGTGACTATAATACCAAGCGAGCATTCGTTCGCTCCGGTTGCAGGATATGAGATCATAAGCCAGCCATTGGACATAGGGCCCCAATGCACAGACGTAGACAACGAGGCTGATTGCCAGTCCACGAACGGATGCATGTGGCTGCCAGAGGCAAGATGCGACTCCATACCGTTCTTATCCCCGGTCACAATAACAATGCCAGGTGACTGCTCAGGAGTCTATGGCGATCTGACATCGCAGGGAATCTTCAAATTCAACGTGGTCTCAGGCAGCTGGGAGCCGGTGAGCACATGCACAGATCTCATGGACATGGGAGGAGGAGTACTCTCGTGCACGGATCCGGATTCACCAGTCAATAGGGTCGCAACATGGGACACGAGCGCATGCACGATGTCTGTGCAGACATATCATTTCTCCACATATGCTGTCATTAAGCAGGGCGAATTCCCACCATCTCTTTCCATGACAGCATCGATGGCGACCGAAGGGATACACACCATGCTTATGACGGCGACAGACGCGGCAGGATGGATTACGCAACTGACTAAGCTGTATTATGTGGATCTCTATCCACCAGAGACTGCATTCACTCCTTCAGGTACGATGGGAGCCAACGAATGGTACACCTCGCCTGTGGAGATCGCATTGCCCTCATCAGATAGCTCATCCGGTGTGGACAAGACTTACAGCTGCAATTGGGTAGCTGGCGGCGGCAAATGTGTGCCAAGTAGTTGGGGACCTGGAGATTGTCATGCAGGTATAGGTCCATTTTATGATAAATGTCTTGCTATGGTTCCTTATGGCTGTTATTGGCAGGTGGACTCATGTCGTGGAACAATTAACAAAGAAATGTATTGCCCTACAATAACTGATAATACTAACCATGCTTGTACATATGCTCCAGATGCTGCATGTGAATGGACAATTACGCCAGCGCACTGCGAACAACCCCTAGAAGAGTATACAGACGCATTTACAGTCTCAACACAGGGCGAGACATCGTTATCATACTATTCAACAGACATGGCGGGATGGACAGAAGATGCGAAGTTATCTTCAATTAAGATAGACACAATAAAGCCAGTGGCTAGCGCTTCGCTTGAAGGATCGCAGATCCCTGGCAGCACATGGTACTACACTCCTGTCGCTGTCACGCTCATAGCACAGGATGCATCGCCAGGTTCCGGAGTCAGCAAGACAGAATACAAGATAGGTGACGGGGCATGGCAGCAATACACAGGGCAATTCACCATCTCCGAGCTTGGGATAACAACAATATACTTCAAAGCATCCGACAATGCAGGCAATGAGGGAGAAATCGGATCGGCAGTAATAAAGATAGACAATATCCCCCCAACAACACAGATCTCATTGGATGGAACACAGGCACCTACAGGATGGTACATCTCCAATGTCCTTGCTACTCTCACAGCATCTGATGCAGAGTCAGGCATAGCAGCCACGTACTACAGCTTCGACAACAACGCATTCACAGAATACACAGAGCCATTCCAGGTGAGTGTGACATCTGATATATATTACTATTCAGTGGATTTGGCAAACAACAAGGAGGATGTGAAGAGTGTTAACATACTAATTGATACAGCACCTCCTTCATCCACAGCCTCAGTGACACCGTCAGCTCCTGACGGCCAGAATGGATGGTATGTGTCCGACGTCTCTGCCACATTGGTCGGGACGGATGAGCAGTCGGGCATAAAGCAGATGATATACCAAGTCAATGGAGGAGAATGGACCATCAGCAATACTCAATCAGTAGATCTCACAGTATCGGACGAGGGATCCACACTGATTAACTTCTATGCCATAGACCTGGCAGGGAATGTCGAAACAGAGATCAATTCAGTCTCATTCAAGATAGACAAGACTCCACCAACAGTTCCTGCATTGCAGGACCCGGGAGCCTGGAACACA